>Ga0187771_10004120_pt1 | contig 10216 bp, 6 predicted proteins | sample 0116_SJ02_MP15_1_FD_133139 | JGI IMG/M metagenome (GOLD analysis project Ga0187771, IMG submission 133139) | Tropical peat soil microbial communities from peatlands in Department of Meta, Colombia - 0116_SJ02_MP15_10_MG | ecosystem: Environmental > Terrestrial > Soil > Wetlands > Peat | place... | reverse complement strand
CACCACGACGCCTCTTCGTCGCAATTCAGCGATGCACTGGGAAGCGGCCACCAGGTAACGGTCACCTGCAGCGGCCTGGCGGGCCAGCCGGATCTCAGCTATGTTGTGCAGATTTACGATCAGAATCCCTACGGAGCGCTCCAGGTGCGGGTGCGCAACGCCACGGGGAAAGAAATCACGGTGCAGGCGATTCGCACGATCGAGGCCATCGGCCCAAGAATCCTGAACATCGCCGGGCCTCCTTCGGCGGACCGCGTCCTCTCCGACAGCTTCAGCGAAGACTGGCCGGAAATGAAGATCTACGATCTCGCCAGCGCTCCCGACAACCTGCATCGAGGCGTCGGGAGCCAGATGATCTACAACCGGGAGAGCAAGCAAAGCTTCTTCGTGGGGGCGCTCACCTCCGACCGTTTTGTCACGATCCTGCACTTGCAAGTGGAAGGAACCGGTAGCAATGCAAAAGTCGCATCCTACACGGCCGACTCCACGGGCACGACCGAAATCCAGAAGCTATACGATTTTGCTCTGAAAGACTCGCCCCCAGACACCCAGGTCGAATTGAGTCTCACGGTCGGGCCGGGAGCGGAGATCGCCGGCGAACGCTTGATGATCGCTAGCGGTCCGGATTACCGCGATCAGCTCCTGGCCTACGGCGCTGCCATCAAACTGCTGCACCACCCGCGTATTCCTGCGGAGACTCCCATCGGCTGGTGGAGCTGGACGGCGTACTATGCTGCCATCAACGAAGCGGAAACCTTGGCCAACGCTGACTGGCAAGCCGCGCATTTGAAGTCGCTTGGCTACAAATTCCTCCAGGTGGATGAGGGTTACCAGTACGCGCGCGGCGAATATTCCACGTCCAACGCGATTCAGTTCCCCAACGGCATGCGCGCTTTGGGGCATCACATAACCGGAGATGGCCTGACGTTCGGCGTCTGGACTGGGCCGTTCGAAGTCACCAGCCGCGCGTGGGTCTACGAGCATCACAAGGACTGGCTGGTGCACACGGCCAAAGGTGATCCAATCCCCAGCGGCAAGGTGTTCAATCAGGATACGGATGTGCTGTACACGCTCGATACCACGCATCCCGGCGCGCAGGAATATTTGCGGCAGACCTACAAAACGCTGGTGCGGGAATGGGGCGTACGTTTCATCAAACTGGATTTCATGGATACCACGGCCATCGAAGGTTTCCATTACCGGCCCAACACCACTGCCTTGGAAGCTCAGCGCATCGGCCTTCAGATTATCCGCGACACGGTAGGCGACGAGGTGATTCTGGACAAGGACGGCAGCCCCATGCTCAACCCGGTGGGCATCGTGGACACTGGCCGGATCTCGCAAGATACGGGCCACAGTTTTGAGAGAACGAAAGAAGCGGGGACCGGCATTGCCGCGCGTTTCTACATGCACCACAACTTCTTTGTGGATGATCCCGATGCCTTTAACACCGCGAGCCAGTCGTTCGGTGAGGCGCGGGGGACTCGGCCGCCGCTCACTCTCGCGGCCGCCGAAGCATCGATCGCACTTTCCGCCGTTTCTGGCGGGATGTATGAGATCGGCGACGACATGCTGGTCTTGGGCGCGGAGAAGGATCGGCTGGCACTAGTGGAAAACCAGGACCTTCTGAACATGCCCAAACTCGGACTCGCCTCGACCCCGATCGACCTGTTGAGCTACGATCCGCAGGATGAACAGCCGAGCATTTTCTTTCTCCAGGAAAGCCCGCGGCAGGCGATCCTGACGGTGTTCAACTGGACGGAAGGGCCACGCTCCCACGTTCTGGATTTGTCAGCGCTCGGGCTGCCCGCGGGTCATAGCTACTCCGCGAAGGACGTCCTCGAAAAGAATTCGGCGGTGGACCTCCAGGGCGGAACAGTGCGTATCGCGAATCAGCCGGCACAGTCGGTCAGGATGATCATGCTCACGGATACCGGTGTTCCCGCGAGCGCGCCGGTGGTTCATGCCCAAGTGCCCGCCGAGGCCAAGGTGGGCGAGGCGTTCTCTCTCTCGGCGCAAACGGAGCCCGGCGCCGTGGCGGCTGTGGGCTATCACTGGGACTTCGGCGACGGCACTTCCGCCCAAGGCCCCAAGGCCACGCACGTTTACACGCGGACGGCGGATTTTACCGTCCAGCTTACCGTAGATGGCATAGAGGGACGGTCGGCACAGCAGAGTTTCACGATCAAGGCAACCGGCTCTTTGCGCAGGCAACCCCATCTCGCGGACAACCGTCGTTTCGTCGAACCAACCGACCGCTGAGTGCGGCCCAAAATGATACCGCCCACGAAATTTGTGGCGGGCGGAAAGATTTCCGCCGGGCTGGTTCTGTTATAGTGAAGCCCTGCGAAGGAGCACCACTATGGCGGGAAAAAGCCTGAACCGGGTTCAACTCATCGGCAATCTGGGGAAAGATCCTGAAGTCAAATACACGCCGCAGGGCACGCCCGTGGCCAAGCTGACCATCGCCACCAATGAGCGCTTCAAAGACAAGTCCGGCGAATGGCAGGACCGCACCGAGTGGCACAACGTCGTGCTGTGGCAACGCCTAGCCGAGATCGCCGGCGAGTACTTAAAGAAGGGCGGCAAGGTCTACATTGAAGGGCGCCTGCAGACCCGCTCCTGGGACGACAAGCAAACCGGCCAGAAGAAATACATGACCGAGGTGATCGCGAACGATCTGATCCTGCTGGGCGGACGCGGTGAGGGCGCCGGCGGTGGCGAGCACAGCGGAGGCTCGCGCGCGGCAGCCTCGTCAAGCGGCGGAGGGAACAGCTTCGATCAGCGCGCGCCCGAGCCCGAACACGCGACGGCGTCCGGGCCGATTACCGACGAAGATATCCCCTTCTAGTGCGGTCGCTCACCCGCTGCTGGAGTGAACCAACGCCAAAGGGTCACCTGTTGGCCCGAACAACCGTCAGAGATCGACGCGGTCATGGACGGGAGTTGGGGCTGATGGGCAATTGAAGCCCAAATTGTCGATAGCGGGTCCGCGCTTTTGCCGGGTTACTTCTGTGACGTCGGGCCCTTTGGATTCTGCATCAGGCCCTTCAGGTCGCTGCTGCGGCCCAAAGCCCGCTTATTAGCTACAAGGTCATCCCGCGAAATGAAATGCACCGGCACACCGAAGAATGTACTGGCGACTCTCCTTCTCCACGCATCAGGGAACGCGACGCCAGTGATTTCGGTCAGGATGTCGATGCGCACGGGAGCAATCCCAATCTGATAGACCACCTGCTTCTCGGTGAATGTCTCCGCAGTGACACCATCATGCTCGAGGAAAGCACCAAATTTCTTGAGCGCTTCAACTACACGGAGGGAATTTGGCGGTGAATTGTGTATCCAAAAATCGAGATCCTTCGTGTAACGCGGCTCTCCGTACTTCATGACCGCGAACCCGCCGACGATCAAATACTCAACCTCAAATTCGTTTAAGAGTTGTAGCAGTTCTCTTAGTGTGGGTTTTCTGCCATGGCTGATTTCCTCTGCTAATTCCACCATTTCCCAGGCGGCAGCAAAGATAGCTTCGTCTCCCTGCTCCTGCCAAAACTCAATGTCGAACCTACGATCCGGGAAGCCACGCTCCACCAATCTCGTTTTCCATGCAGAATTTTGAGGACTACCCATTTCCGCCCTCCGAATCGGTCCTTACCATATGAGGATATCAGGCTGGAGAGCGCATTCTATCGGTGATGCCCCCCCAGCACGGCACTTCCCAGTTTTGCGGCGCAGTTGCGACAAAGTGAAAGGGATTTTCATGACGGGCGAGCCCCAGCCTAAAACGAAAGGGCTGAGTCGCTAGGAGGAGTGTCGGTTCCGCTCGGCGGCAGTTCGATTCCGTCCCGCGCCTCCATCTCCCAGCCGGAGTTCAGAAAAGAAGCAAGGGATCCACCGCCTCAAGGTCCGGCCGGCATCCTGAGTTCGCAGTTTATATCCGCACTGTGCCGCCAGTTCCCAGAGAGTCCATGACTGCGAACGTGACTCGGGAGGTTGCCGCCAATGATTCCATGCGGATGGGGGAACCGGCGCCGGATTCGAAACCGTCCAGCAAGGCTTGCATTTCGTCCGCGTGTCCTTTATCGCCGGAGAAGGATGGCGTTGACTTCTTCCGCCCAACCGCGCATTCGAGCTTCTTGAAGTTCCACATGCGGGCGGTTTTCGACTCACCGGACACTTCCAGATATTCCTTCTCGACCGCGCTGGCGCCGTTCGCCAGGTAGTGAATCGTCCCAACAGAACCCTCCGAGAATGCGATCGAAATCAGGACATTGTCGTGGTTGTAGCGGCGTGCGCTGTCGGCGGGAGCGACCGCGTGCACGCTGGTGGGAAGCGCGCCGCAAAGAAATTGCATTACATCTACGAAGTGACCGCACTCACCAATGATGCGGCCGCCCTGATCCGGCTGCTGCGTCCAGTGCGATGAAGGCAGGAAGCCGGCGTTTACGCGATAGTGCATGGCCAGCGGCTCGGTTCTTCCTGCAAACAGTTTCTGGATGGCAACGATCGGCGCGGAAAAACGCCGGTTGTAACCCACCATCAGCAGGGGCGCCGCTCCTGCTCGTCCCGCTTCATCGTAGGCACTCAGAATGGATTCGAGTTCCTCGTTGCTGAGCGCCAGGGGTTTTTCGACGAACACGCTCTTGCCCGCGCGCAAGGCCTCCGCCACGTAGCGCGCATGCGAGTCGTGGCGCGAAGTTACGAACACCAGGTTCACTTCCTTGTCCTGAATGACGTCGCTCGCATCGGTGGAGCAGAACTCAAAGTTGTACTTTGTTGCTGTATTCTTGGCGTTCACGGGCGTGGCGGTAGCGAGACCGCGCATGCGCGGAGCTAGCTTCATGAGCGGCGGCAATAGCGTGGATCGCGTGAAATTTCCCGCTCCGATAAAACCCAAGACCGCTCGCCGCCCGGAGGCTGTCCGGTCCGCAGTACGCAGTTCGACGCGCCGGAAGAGCGTCATGGGGGCATTCGGATCGGAGTACTGAATCAGGATGCCGAGGTAGCTCTCCTCTACCTTGCCGGTGATGATGTCATAGGCGCGGAGACTATCCTGAACTGGGATGCGGTGCGTAACCAACGCCCCTACGTTGAGTTTCTGCTGCGCCATCAGGTCCAGGGCGGCTTCCATGTTGCGGTTTTCCGTCCAGCGCACGAATCCAAGAGGATAGTCTTGCCCTCGCTCTTCGTAGTCAGGATCGTAGCGGCCGGGGCCGTAGGAGCAGGATATGCGGAAATTGATCTCCTTCTCATAGAACGGAGGGCGAGGGATGTTCATTCCGACCGTGCCGACCGCCACCACCGTGCCCCGCTTGCGGGCGCACTGGATGGCCAATTCCACCGGCTGATTCGAGCTGGTTGCCGCGGTGATCAGCACGGCATCGGCGCCGTAACCGCGGGTGAAACTTTGCACTTCGGCAACTGCGTCCTCGCTGCTGAGCGCGCACCGACCGCATCCCAGGGTTAGCGCCGACTTGAAGTTCCGGGAAGAGACATCCATCCCCATCACGCGGCACCCACTGGCTTTCAGCAACTGAACGGTAATCAGGCCGAGCAGGCCCAAACCGATGACGACTACCTGCTCACCTACGCGTACGTCGGCCTGACGCACACCTTGCAGCGCGACAGCAGCGACCGCAGTGAACGCGGCCTCATCGAAGCCGACCTCGTCCGGCACTTTGACGACCAGGTTGCGCGGAACCGAAACGATCTCGGCATGGGAAGCGTAGCCGACGCCTGCGCAGGCGACCCGGTCCCCGACCTTAATGTCATCCACCGCGGATTCGATGACCACGCCAGCCGAGCTGTAACCGAGCTCCTTGAAATTCTCCAGCCGATCCTGGACTTTCTTGTACGTAGCCAGCAGGCCTTCCCGATGGAAATTGTCGAGCACCTGGCGGACCAGATCCGGCCGCAAGCGGGCCTTCCGCAGCAGCGATGACTGGGCGGTTTCAACCGATGTTCGTTCCGTCCCGGCGCTGACCAGGGAGAATGCGTTGCGGACAAGAACGCCGCCCGGCCGCAGTTTCGGGGCCGGCAACTCATCGACAGAAATCTCGCCTGTCTTCTGGTACTGGATGATCTGAAGCAATCGCAGGGTCCTTTCGAATCCAGGATCTCCCAACGGAAATTGTAATGCTACCGCGAGAAAAGGATGGCGTGGATGGGAGGCGTGGACAGTCAGTTCGGAATTCGTGGGTCGTCTCGCAGGAGCTGGCTGATCCGCTGCATATAGGCCTTAGCTTCCATGAGGGTCAGGGGTTCCTTGCCCCTGGAATTGGCAGCAATGTTCACGGGGATGCTGGGAACGGAGCGCTGCTCGGGACTCTCAGGGCGGAGCCAATCGCTGCCCGGGCGCTGGGGTTCCTCCATGAAAACGTCCTGCGGCCTGTTAGCTGTGGGTTGGGTGACCAGTCTGGTGAGATCGAAATCGGCAGCCACTTCGCGCATGATGTCGACACCAATCGTCTTCCGGCGGAGGGCAAACCCGAGGGAGAGCGCGTTGAAGCAGAGATTGTTAATGTTGCGCGGGATTCCCAGGCTCAGCTCGGCAATCATCTCGCACGCTTCGTCGGTGAAGATGCGCTGTCCGCTAAGGCCCGCTACTTTTAACCGGTATTCCAGGTACTTGCGGGTCTCGTGGGGCGGCAGGGTTCCCAAGCGGCCGATCAACGAAATCCGCTGCCGCAGTTGTGCCAACGACGGCTGCGCCAGTTTGCTTGCCAGTTCTGGCTGGCCCGAAAGCACGATCTGCAGCAGCTTGGCTTGGGGAGTCTCAAAATCAGAAAGCAGACGAATGGTTTCCAGAACCGAGAGATCCAAGTTATGCGCCTCGTCTACGATCACGATGCAGCGCCTGCCTGCCCTCGCTTCCTGCAAAAGGAGCCGGTTGAACTCCTCGTGCATAGCCACCGGATCCTGTCCCTGGCCGCTTTCACACGACAGATCGTTGAGCAAGAACCGCATGAACTCTCGCGACGTGCACTGTGTCTGGAACAGGAAAGCTGTGCGCGCTGAGGAGCGGAATCGTTCCAGAAGGTGGAACAACAGGGTCGTCTTCCCCATGCCCGGAACCGCGATAAGAGCCAGGAAGCCACGGCCAGCTTCAATCCCGTAGTAAATGGAGGCCAGCGCCTCACGGTGCTCCGGGCTGAGATAAAGGAAGCGCGGATCGGGAGTAACCCCGAACGGTTCTTCCCTAAGACCGTAATAGTCGAGGAACATTACGCTCTACCTTAGTCACTGACGTTGTTTTAATGCGACCTGGGCGCCGTTGCAATTACGAAACTGGAGAATCAAACCGGTTCGACCTCATAGCCTTCCATGCTAATGGAAAGAGAACGCTGGATGGCGTCGACGGAAATAACCAGCTTTCGGCCCCCATCTTGTGCCACGAGGATCCCTTCTACTCCATCCAGAGAACCGCCCCGAACGCGAACCCGCTGACCCACTTTCAAGAAGTCATGTTTGGTGAATGGTGTGTTGCTGGCCACCACCGCATGAACCGCTTCCATTTCTTCAGGGGGAATGGGCGTTCCCTGGCCATGCCCACCCACAAACTCCACAACACCGTAACTCCGCAGGACCTGGACCCGCTGCTTGGGTGACGGAGCGATACGTACAAAGGCGTATCCCGCAAATAAGGGAGATTCGACCAACTTGCGCCGATCGCTCCAGCGATGGATCTGAGCGATCACAGGATAAAACACCTCAATCCCCTGACCTTGCAGGTTCCGCTCCACCACTTTTTCGTGCCGCGAACGTGTCCGAATGGCATACCAATTCAACTCTTCTATCTCGCCAGATGCTGGATTTACCGGTGCGTATTGCTGCATCGATACGGCGCTAGCACTCATATCCCCTCTCTCTGGGTCGAAATATGACCCCTCAAAGCCTTGGTCTAACTGAGACGGCTGTGCCTTGTTCTCACCGCTCCGCGGAAGCCAGAATTCACGTTCTTAAAGGGGGAGAACTTGAGAGCCACCAGCATGGCGCACAGGGCAGCTAAGGTGGACCCAGACTATCGACCATGGCAAAATCGTGCAAGTGGTAAAAAGTCCTGCTCACTAAAGTCTCTATGAGCCGAGAAGCCGTGCTGCCAGGGCCATTCGGCCCTGTCTGGGATGGTTCGACGGCGAACAGCGGCTCCTGCCTGCAACGGCAGCTACGGAACTGCAGTGGGCACCGGCCGATGCGGTGCGGGGTTCAGCCGACCCTCCGGCGCCGCTAGGGTTGTCACGGTCCACGAGGACGCGGAGGCATGCGATCTTCAGGCGGGCCGTCCCCATGCGGTCTTAAGTCCCACTAGCGCCTACAGATAGCCTTGAGCCTAGGCTTGCGGAAGGAGGGATGAACACCCTGCTCTAGACCACCCAGTAGTGCTATTTACTCGGAGTCGAATTTCCCTTACCATCAATAACAGTCGTTGCGTGCTGCGTGTCTGGAAATGGGAGCTTAGCCGTTGGCCAGGCTGGCATGCAGTTCCCCCCATCGCAGGTTCATATTGGCATTCTGGTCTCGCGGGTTGTCAGCCGCGGGACAATTAGTGTCACTTCACCACAATCTATGACTGACTTAGCTCCGCTGCCATGCCAGGACCGCCTGAGGGTCTTAATCGCAGACAGCACGTCCATGAGCACTCAGTTGCTGGTGGAAGCGCTCGCCCGCGATCCTCACTTCGAGGTGATCGAGTCTGCGCCCAACGGCGCGGCCGTTCTGCAATTGCTCAAACGGGAAGATCCGCAGATCGCATTGATGAGTGCTGCACTGGATGGCAACCATAGCCGAGGCTATGATCTCGTGCGCGAAATTCGCTCCCAGTCGCCTGCCACCCGGGTGATCGTACTTCTCGACGCCTCCGAGAAGACACCGGTAATTGAGAGCTTTCGCGCCGGCGCTCAGGGAGTGTTCTGTCGAACCGAGCCCTTCCGACTGCTGAACAGATGCATTCAATGCGTCCATCAAGGGCAGATATGGGCCAGCAGTAGCGAACTCCAATACGTGCTGGAAGCCCTGGCGCGCCCTGCGTTCCCCCATTTATCGACCGATCGCGGGTCGTTGCTCTCTGCCCGTGAAACCGACGTCGTACGTTGTCTTGTGGAAGGACTCACGAATCGCGAGATCGCACGGCGCCTGAAGCTTACCGAACACACAGTTAAGAATTATCTGTTCCGGATCTTCGACAAGCTGGGAGTTTCCAGCCGGGTAGAAGTGGTGCTCTTCGCTCTGGGGGCTGGAGTGGCTCAGGTTTCTGCGCGGCCGGTTGCAGTCAATTCCCAAGCTGTGGTCATGCCGCGCGTATCCACCATGCCAATTCGCGTTCCGGTCCGCAAGACCGCAACTTAGGTTTCACGACGCCTACGGCGGCAGCCTGAAACTCAAGGTAATTTTGGTTTGCATCTCCGCCAAGTGTCCTTGGGATTTGCTTGGTTCAAAGCGCCATTGTTTCACAGCATCCACGGCTGCTTGCGCCAGTTGCGCCGGACCGCTCACCACCTGTACACCTTCGACCTTCCCGTCCGCACCGATCTGAACCTGCAGTACGACTGCGCCTTGAATCTTCTGTGCCTGCGCCTCTGCCGGATATTCTGGTTCGACGCGGTAGAGCACGCGCCCTGCCGCCGCTGGCGGCGGTTCTACGGCATGGTCGGTTTTCTCGGGCTCGACGGCGGCAGCCCGCTGCATGCCGGTCTGCAGATCTGCGGACATGGATTCAGCCGGCATAGACGGCATGCGGAATATCACTTTCCCGTTCTCCAGAACCAGCAAGCCGCCAGGCGGAACCGAATTGGCGGCCCTCGGCTTGGAGGAAGCCGCTGGCGGGGCAGGCTTCCCCTCGTTTTCGACGGTGCCTGAGGGACTCGATCCCGCGGTCGTGACCGTCGGAGCGCGCGTACCTACCACAGTCGCTGACGGCGTCACTGGGTGGGTGCGAGCCTTCGTTTTCAGCGCTTCGAAACGCCTTCCCAGCAGCACTCCAAGCAGTACTGCGCAAGCCAAGACCGCCGCAGCCAGTAATAGGCTGAGAACGTCGAACCTGCGGCTGCCGGTGCCCGTCTCCCCGGTCGCCGGAACTTCACTGTTGTCGGAAACCGGTGGGCCCTCTGCCGGCGGAACTTCAACCGCCGGCAGCGGCAACTGGGACCGTTCAAGGCTCAACAAAACGCGGCCGGCCAGCGCTTCCAGCGTACGCTCATCGCGATCCCCAAAAGCAAAGGGT
>Ga0187771_10004119_pt1 | contig 10216 bp, 14 predicted proteins | sample 0116_SJ02_MP15_1_FD_133139 | JGI IMG/M metagenome (GOLD analysis project Ga0187771, IMG submission 133139) | Tropical peat soil microbial communities from peatlands in Department of Meta, Colombia - 0116_SJ02_MP15_10_MG | ecosystem: Environmental > Terrestrial > Soil > Wetlands > Peat | place... | reverse complement strand
CGACTTGGAATATTACTTTCTCACTCACGTAGATCGGGACCTCTCCGATCTCAACTTGCGCGTTTGAGGCTGAGGAACTTGTCACCAGTTTGAGGTTGTAGGTTCCAAACTGAGCCGATTTGTCAATGTCGACGTAGTAGTCTGCTTCGCTAACCTGCCCTGGCTGCATTGTTCCTAGAAAGAAGGTGTCCGAGCCTCCCGAGGATGGCTTGAACGGGTCTTGCAACATGAGACTCGCTTGAAGGTCAGCTGTTGAGCCTGTGCCTGTGTTCACTAGCCAGGCCCTCACAGCGACTTGGGTGTCGCCTGGATACATTTTCCCAGGCACAGTCAAGACATGCTGAACACGAACGTCACCGGTCCAGACGGGCACGTCCACGTTGAGAGTCTTCTCCACTGGCAGCAGGTCCCTAGCGGTCTTGTAGTCAAGGATGAGCGTGAGCCTGTGGACGCCTGCGGTTGCATTTGAAGCCACCGTCAACGCGAACCGCAGAGTGAAGGAATAGGCTGGTAGCATGTCGCCTGCGCTCTGGTCGACAGTCTCGGCTGAAACCTGAGTTTGACTTCCGTTGACGTTGTAGATGTAGCTGAACGGAGATGCCAAGACAAGTGTGGCGCTCACGTCTCGGGCTGTCGCGTCCCCCGAGTTCGAAAGAACAATCGACAAGGGAATGTTCGTGTCGCTTGGATGCACGGACACTCCTCCCAACGGATTGGTTCCCCAATACACCGACGTAACCACAACGTTCGGCTCAGAGACGGCTACAACACTGCCAACAAAGGGTATGACCATCATGATGATCAATATTGATGAGAGGAGACTTGTCTTCCGATCCAAACCGATTACCTCGTCATTGCTTTTCTGAACACCGGCATGCCCATTCCTAACGTTACGACTGAGTAGAGGATCAGTATCAGGATGTCAGGGGCTATTTGTGCTGGGCTTGCGCTGAGGATTATGACCTTCCTTAGGGCGTCCCCTGCATAGTATAGCGGCAGTACTTTGCCAATGTATTGCAGCCAGTTCGGCAATTGTTGTATCGGAAATATTATGCCGCTGAGAAACATCATGGGAAACTGAAGTAGGAAGTTCATCATGGTTGCGCTCTCTTGGTCCGGTGCTAGTGAGCTCATTACGATGCCCACGCCTACGAAACTGATAACGCTGAGAAACATCACTAGGACCATCAGGCCTGGATTGCCGTATACTTTGACGCCGAATAGAATGATGGATATACCGAGGATTATCAGTCCCTGAATCATTCCTCGTACGGTTTGAGCGAGGGTTTTACCTATCACTATGGCGCTCCTGGGCACTGGAGCCACCATCATGCCGTCCATCGTTCCCTGCTCCCTCTCCCTTGCAATAGCGGAGCCGAGACCAGCTAAGGTTCCCATGACGACAGTCAAGGCCATGAAGCCGGGCGCTAGGAACTCGAAGCTGTTTGTGACGCCGCTAACAAGATCTCTGCGTTCCGGGCTTGTGGGTTCGGACAGCCACGCGCGGTCAGCCACATCGCTAGTCTTGGCGATGATGGACGCGCTGAGGTTTGCGGATATCTGATTGGTGATTGAACTTGCTTCGCCGTATATGATGGCAGCGAGTTGCGGATTCGTATCGTCTACCGTGATGAGGACGAACGTTTGTCGCTTTGATTCGAAGGCCTCCGTGAATCCGGATGGTATCACAACAACTCCGTACAGGTTGCCGGCGACAATCTGTGCCCTTGCCGATTCATAGGTTGGAAAATCTCGAACGATGAAAAGATTGTTTGAACGAGCTATTCCCCTGAACTGATCCGCCACTTGAGATGCAAACGAGCCGTCATCGTAAACTACCATGCCTAGAGGCGCATTCTTGTACGGATTGTTCGACTCGGTCGTCGAAGACGGATAGATGAATCCGAACATGGACATCAAGAGGATAGGCATAAGCATGGACATTGCAAGAACCATCTTCGCTTTCCAGAAGTCTAGAAGATCTCGGTGAGCTATGCGAACAGCGATGTAGACGCTGTGGAAGGTCTTGCTCGTCATCTCACGCCCTCCCCATTACTCGCCGCATGGGGATGCTGGACGACGCGGAATCTCGGAGGGTCCTTCCAGTGAGTTCAAGAAAGACTTCTTCCAGCGTACGGGAACCGAGTCTAGCCTTGAGGCCCGTGGGCGTGTCTACTGCAATGACTTTCCCATGGTCCATTATGCCTATTCTGTGCGACAGTTCATCGGCTTCCTCCATGATGTGGGTTGTAAGGATGATGGTCTTTCCATCCTGATGCAGCTCCTTGACGAGGTCGCGGACGAAGCGAACACTCTGCGGATCGAGGAGGGCTGTGGGCTCGTCTAGAAAGAGTATCTCCGGATCATGAAGTAACCCACGTATGATGTTCAGCCGTTGTCGCATGCCGCTCGAATAGCCGCCCACAGGCATGTCCTTGAAAGCTTCCAGCTGCACCATTCGGAGAAGCTCAATGGCCCGCTCCTTCAGCCGTCGCCTCCCGATGCTGTAGAGTTCTCCGAAGAACATCAGGTTCTCCATAGCGGTGAGCCTCGGGTAGAGAATCAGTTTCTCGGCGACGAGTCCAATCTTTTCTCTGACTTCCTCTGCTTCGTGTCGTATGTCGTACCCGGCAACGTTGGCTGTTCCGTCCGTGGGCTCTGTGAGTGTGGTCAACATGCGTATCGTGGTTGACTTTCCTGCTCCATTCGGCCCGAGCAAACCAAACGTCTCGCCTGCTCGGATCTGAAGATTCACGTGGTCGACAGCCGTGAAATCACCGAATTGCTTAGTCAGGTCATGCGCAACGGTCACAGAGTCTGTTGGCGCGCCAAGCGAGGATTCGAGTTGTGCTTGTGTGAGCATCATCTGCTCCGACCACCGTTTGGGAAAGTATCGCATGGATAGTATCCATCAGATAGTATCCAGTGGATATCCACGCCACATATATAAGCCATACCCACCCGATACACACTTGATGGAGATCATGTCCGAGGCTCCCTTCGAGAGAGAGTACCCCCTCGTGAGGAAGAAGTATCAGCTTGTAGTCTTTCTTTGGATGATGAGGGAAGGGCCGATCTATGGATACGACCTTGCCAGTCGTTACGAGAAATTGACGAAAGGCCACATGAAGGTTAGCTACGGGATTGTGTACCCGTTCTTGCGTCGCATGGAGAGTAGAGGACTCGTAGTTTCGACAAGAGATCAGTCCACAGGAAGGGTGTACTATACGCTCACGGGGAAGGGGAAACTCACACTCAAGCAACTGATGAGCAGACTTCAAGAATCCAGACAGTACTTCGACGAAACGCTGCTCGGTTTTCTCTCCATCTACTCAGAACTCTTTGGACAGAAAGCGCTGAGAGGACTACTAAGCCAGCTTCAGGTAGACTGAGCGTAGGAAGTCATGAATCCAGTTCATTTGGCGAGCCTAGCTAGGTGACACTTCACGTTTGCAGTGCACTTTCCCCTACACTCCCAAGGTAATCTCCAGAATCCGCGAAATTCAACTACGCAAGTCCAAATCCCACCCCTACCGAGGCCAATTTGTGAGGCTTCGAGGATTAGCTGTCGCTGGGGGCCTATCTTTGATCGGTGACGGTCACAATTAGTCCTTATTTTTGCGAACCTGTTCCCTTGCTTGGTGACTTTAGCTAGCTAATGCCGAATTCAGAAAGGGAGAATACGACGAGGCAAAGAAACTGCCTAGGCGTAATCGAGCTTTCTAATATTAGAAAACTTGATAAATCTGGAAATATTCTTGAAGGACCTATGGCAGAGCCGCTGAGCGAAGTGAGAGAAAGACTCACCCTCCTGTGGGAGAGACTTGCCGAAGCGAGGGGATTTGGTTCCCTGTATGGTCGGATACTCGCATCTCTCTATCTCTCCGATAGGCCTCTTTCCCAGAAGGAATTGAGCGACAAGACTCAGTTTAGCGTCCCGGCTGTCAGTAAGACGCTGGATCATCTGGTTGCTTTGGGTGCAGCTAGGAAGTCCAAGAAGAAGGGCGAGAGAACCTACTACTACAGTGCCCTGGCTGGCCCTCAAGAAATGCTCGTGGCAGGTTTGGGTAAATGGATTGACGACCAGAAGATCATGCGCGATGAATTATCGACGCTGAAAGCGAAGTTGAAAGCGGCTTCACTTGCCAAAGAAGAAAGGACGGAAGGCGAAAAGCTCCTCGCAATCCTCGAGGACTTCGAAACGGCATTCGACGGGGCCGAGAAGGCTTTCGCGGAATTGAAGAAAAGGCTGGCCAAGAGATGAATCCTGCTTCGCGCACTACCGAAGCAGCCGAGTTCAGCGGCTATGTCTGTCCTAAATGCAAGGGAAGTTTGCGACTGTCAGATGATGTGCTCCTCTGTGAGGCATGTCGATCATCCTATCCGGCACGGGATGGAGTCCCCGACTTCATCCTTGAGGACCTAACCAAGAGCACAATCCCAACACTTCGCGGAGTGAAAGATCTCGATAGGCTGGCCCGCATCTATGAGACTAGGTTCTGGTATCCGTTAGTGCTCAATTTCTACGGAGGACTTGGCGCCCCGTCGATGGAACAACTAGTACGTATCACAGCGGACCTAGTGCCTGTGGAGGAAGGGTACATCCTCGATGCTGCCTGCGGCCCCGGAACCATCGGGCGGAGAATGGCATCGGAACGAAGGGCCGTGTACGGCACAGACATCTCGATGGGCATGCTGCACAAGGGTCTTTCCTACGCCAAGCGGGATAACATCCTGAACATTCGCTTCGCCCGCGCCAAGGTCGAGGCTTTGCCCTTCCCGGATCGTTTCTTTGATGGAGCAGTCTGCGGTGGTGCACTCCATCTTTTCGCTGATACAGTAGAGGCTCTGTGTGAAATAGGCCGTACAATGAAGGTCGGTGCTAGGCTCGCGGTGATGACCTTTACGGCTGGAAGCAAGGGAATCCTACGGTTCCGCCGCATTCGCGACGGTCTATGGGAAAAGCATGGGTTTCGCATCTTTCAGCTTTCCGAGCTCGAAGAATACCTCGCCAAAGCCAGCTTCGAGGGATTTCGACCTCAACTCTACGGGTCCATCTTAGTGTTTAGCGCATGGAAGAGGAGACTTTGAGGGCGTGCCTTTAGTCCTTTGCTCTTCTCGACGATAACCTGGTTTGAGCTATCTGTGCGCCAGAGACTACAGGCTTCTTCTGAACACGAGGGTCGCTATGACAAGCATGATTCCTGTGAAGATGGCTAGAAATGTGAAATCGCCAATTACTCCGGCCATGGTTGAGCCCTTGTGCATTAGCAGGTGTGGAGCGTGAACGGTATATGTTATGGGATTGACCGCTGCGAACGTTCTCATCCAAGCCGGGAAACCCTGTATCGGATATACCGCGCCGCTGGTGAAGAAGAAAATGTAGCTGAGCGGAAGAATGCGATCCCGAACCCCGGCAATTCTACTAGGTAGTTGTGAATTCCGCCCGGTCCACCATACTTAACGCTTGTTATTCTCCAGTTTTGATTGGTGTGCGCGTTACGTGAATCGCGCAAGGTCGATTTCGTCTAATTGGATGCTGATGCTCATTGGCTCGAATGTCTGTGATAGCGTGGAGGATCCCTCACTTCGTCTTGTTGTGCTCACATAGAAAAAGTGGCAGGGCGGGCGGTTCCGATCTTCCCATTTCACGATAGTGTGACCGATGCGGAACTTGCTCGAGTCTGGTGTCCAGTCGAGGGAGAAGAAACACCTAGTGCCATTTTCTTGTGACCCTTTCCTTGCAGGACTGGTTAGCGTCGCCTCCGGTTGCGTTGTGGTCTTGGCGGCATGCGCGTACAAGAGGGATGAAATGAGCGAAATACTACGAGGCACACAAGTGGCTGGAATGACCGCGCCTGTTTGTCCTCATCATGACTTCAGACGCGCAGGGCAAACTCAGTTGGAAACTGAGAACGAAAGAACTCAGGAAAAACTTCTTGAAGTCCACGAGCAGAACAAGACAAAGTGAGAAGCAAAGTGAGAGGCATGAATGGTAAGACGTATTCACAAACCATTCACAAACTCGCTTCTCTTCTCGTAGCGATCATGCTGATAACTGTCGTCGGAATCATTTTCTTCGAAGTTAGACCTAGACAGCCAGTAGCGCGCTTATCGACCCAAGATTTCTGGCTCATTTGGTTTGCGTCAATGGCTGGAGCGCTGAGCGCGAAGCTGATGGACTATTTCTCACCCGGCAAACCATCTTCCAAAGAGTCGCTGGGAGTACAGATGTCCAAAACTATTCTTTTGGTGATTATGTGGGCCCTCGGAGTGTTTGTCGCAATGGAGCTGCTGTTCGTTATTGGCCTGATTTTTGGAATCTTCGCTGTTTGATCACGAGCGAGTCGCTGAACCTTGACATCTCAAGGAAGACTAGACGCAAGGCTTTTTCTAGAACCCACGCGGAGTTTTCGCCTTGCGCTCATCGTCATTCATATTCTGATCAGCCCCGCAGAGTGGCTTTAGGTCGCCGTGGTCCAACGAACCAATCCAATTCACTTAGAGTTTCGATGCGGGCCTCATCCCGAATAGTATTAAGAACTCGTAGGTGGCAATACCTCAGAAACTCGAACGAATCGGCCATTGACACCTCGAAAATTCCCCCGCGAGCTCCGCTCTCCGCCCCAACTTCTGTGGTCCCATTTGTTGCTAGCTCCGACAAGATTCTACGGAGATTATTGATCGGGTCGATGACTTCGCTGGGAAGTAAGAACATATCCCCCTCAATTCCGATAGTGTGTTCTTGCAGAAGCTCCCCAATTTTGAGGCGTATTTTCATGAGATCTTCTGCGGTGAGATTGTTATGATGTACGCGAAGGAAGTCATAGCATGGTTGCAATACCTTATCTATCCTCGCCAGAATACGCGCGTACGCCTCGATCTGTTTCTGGTAGAGGACTTGTTGATACGGCAAGCCACGAATCTTGTAGTTCCACCAGAGCGATGTGACCGTTGCGACAAGGCCTACGACAAGTGCCGCGAGGCCGAGAACCGTAGAATCCTCGACTCCCCAAATCACCGAGACAGCCAGCTAAACGCACCCAATACTGACGACAGTTTACACATAAGGACTTGTCCCAGAAGTGTGGAGACCCCTCTCCGCAAACACAAAAACGAGAGTGAACTTTGCACCTTGAAATGACAATGCGTCGATGTATCGTGAAACGGTGTTCGCAGTTTCTGCTGGGAGCTTTCAGACGACCTTGACGATAGCTTTCTTGTGCAGCGTTCAGCTTAATTTCTATTATATGCAGCCGACAACCGGTTTCACATTCCCGATGGGCATTGTTGGCGTCAGGGTGACATTCTATGATGTCCAAGCAAACAGGACCCATGCAAATGGCACCACGGCGAGGGTGTGGGTAACGCGCGAGATCGCTGGCCTGTAGTCTTGAAATCCTTATTATCGTCCACTACCTGTACGATTTCTCAGCATCTACGATGATGCGGGATCCCTACGGCAACGTGGGATTCATGCGACTATCTTGTAGAGCGGCAGTGATAACTAGGGAGATAACGAGGCATATAGAAAAGTCTCCAAGAAAGCTTATTAGTACATCGAGAGATCTAGGCGGACCAGCCAATGCGGTGACGCCGTATGTCAGGATTCGATGTTGGCAGAGTATGTGTGAAGCTCTCAGGCAGAGAGGCAGGCAAGAAGTGTGTAGTTCTTGATATCATAGACAAGAATTTCGCATTGATCACCGGCCCACCCAAGCTGACAGAAGTCAAACGACGCCGAGTGAACACTCAACACATCGAGGCGACAAAAGAACACATCGACATAAAGAAAGGCGCCACTGACGAGGAAGTCATGAAGGCGCTCGAGAAGGCGAAGAAGACCGACTTCATGAAGTCCGAAGTCAAGCCATAACGGTCAACCGAACCACCCTAGTCTGCCGACTGGTGGAAATTCTTTTTGTTGACATTAGGCAGGCTCGACCCTCAAACGCGCTTCTCTTAATATGTCCTAGCGCATTGTCTACTCGGTGAAATAAGTGAGAACCTCACCTCCATGGGAGGCCAAGCGAACTATCGTGAAGAAATGCGAGGAGTCAACAGACCCAAAGTACGGCCATGAACCCGCTGACCGACCGATCGAAGACCATTTACGATTTGGCATAATCAACCTTGACAAACCAACTGGACCATCGAGTCACGAAGTTACTGCGTGGACCAAGAAGATACTCGAAGTGAAGCATGCCGGTCACGGTGGGACCCTAGAAGCAGTCTCTGCTGGGAAGATCCCATAGTAACCGGCGTACTTCCAGTCGCGCTCGGGGATGCGACAAAGATAGTCCAAGCTTTCCTCCATTCCGGAAAAGAGTATGTCTGCCTCATGGTCCTCCATGGTGAAGTGCCCGATGAGGTTCTAGAAGCAGCTCTGCAGGAGTTCACAGGCGAGATACATCAGAAACCACCCTTGAGAGCCTCTGTGAAGCGCGAATCGCGGAAACGAACCATCTACTACATTGATTTGTTCGAGAGAGACAGAAACCGAGTGCTTTTCAGCGTCGCCTGCCAGGCCGGAACGTACATCCGGAAGCTATGCTCCGACATCGGCGAAGTATTGGGATCCGGTGCTCACATGCAGGAGCTGAGAAGAACGCGATCCGGGCCGTTCACCGACAAGGCGGGCCTATGTACGCTCCATGAACTCGTAGACGCGCATGCGAGGTTCGTCGAGGGGGATGAGACCGTGATTAGGAGACTTGTGAGACCTGTCGAAGAGGCGCTGGAGTACATCCCAAAGATACACATTCGAGACTCCGCGGTCGACGCAGTTTGCCATGGCGCCAGCCTCGCAGTTCCGGGCATAGTCAACGTTGAAGACCCTTTCTCGAAGGATTCGACGGTGGCAATAATGACGCTGAAAGACGAAGCCGTCGCGCTGGCAAAGAGCATCATGTCAAGCGAATCTATGATTCAGCAAGAGAAAGGAATCGCCGCCAAGGTGATGAGAGTTCTCATGCCCCGAGGAACGTACCCGGAGATGTGGCGTCACTAGATGAGGCAAATTTCAGATCGGGGCTTGATGAGAATCTTTATGACCCTTCGAGAGCAACTGGCCAAACAGTCCACACGTGTGGTTGATTAACGCCGGGATTCCCGAGCCTGGTACGGGGCAGATCCCAAATCGAGGAGCCAAGGCCTGGAGTCGAGGACACAAAGCCTGTGGTCCTTTGGGGCCGCGAGGGTTCAAATCCCTCTCCCGGCGCCAAACAACGTGTTCAAGTCCCAGGGAGTTAGATTTCCGGGCCTTCTCTCATGTGATCACGTTTAACGATGTCTTTGAGCATGTTCCCACATCCACACGAGATCCTCGATAAATGCAAAGAAATGCTAGTGGAAAAGGGAACATTGATTATACAAGTGCCGCGGTCAGACTCCTTCCTTGCAAAGGTCTTCACCAAAGACTGTCAACTTTTCACGGTGCCCTTCCATCTATTCATGTATTCGGAGGGGAATTTGAGAACCATTCTGAACAACCACGGACTTAGAACAAAACATGTGAGACAGATAATTGCTCCCGACTCTCTCGTTGAATCGGTTTCGTTAACGTTCTACGGAAGAAAAGGTCAGATAACTGAGAGTTTGAGGTTATTGATCGTAACGGTGGGTCTGATATTCGAACTAGTGGCTATGTTCTTCGGCAGAACAGGGATTTTCGAAGTGTGACCCGCTATCCCAATCGCTCAATGATCTCGCCCCCCCGATACCGAATAAAGCTTTCGTGAGAGTGGGTTGAGGAATCGGACATTCCATTCTAAGCCTCCAAGAGTCAGTCCGTTACAATTCAGTCACACCATTAGAACGTGCTTTGATGGGTACTCGTATGGTGACGGTTGTTCCTTCGCCCCTAGCTTTATGGTGTGCGGACAATTTTACCTCAGCGAGATTGGCGAACGGACGAAAGAGGATCAAAGTCAGCATCAATCATGAGAACTCTCATGGCAAACCACCGCTGGCGAGCGGTCGTCTTCTGATGGCTACTGCAGCTATGCAGGCGAGTGTGATTATGCTGATGGCTGCTCCAATGTTGAATGCGAGCGGAGGCTCATATCTGACCTCAATCGTATAGTTTCCTGCTGATAGATGCCACGTGGGGTAGATTCCGTTTCCGAGCGCCGGAGTTAGGCGCTCGCCGTTGGCGTAGGCGATCCAATTCGGAAAATTGTTTTCTGGTACGAGCAGCCACACGTCATGGTCTGTT
>Ga0187771_10004118_pt1 | contig 10216 bp, 9 predicted proteins | sample 0116_SJ02_MP15_1_FD_133139 | JGI IMG/M metagenome (GOLD analysis project Ga0187771, IMG submission 133139) | Tropical peat soil microbial communities from peatlands in Department of Meta, Colombia - 0116_SJ02_MP15_10_MG | ecosystem: Environmental > Terrestrial > Soil > Wetlands > Peat | place... | reverse complement strand
TAAATTTTGTTCAGCTTTACTCGCCTGGGATTTCCCTGAAGATCATGTCTACGTCGATGCCCTGCCTCTTCCTGTACCATCTGTAGACTACAAAGAACACAGAAGTCGCAGCATAACAGAACACGAGGAATATGGCTGAGACGGGGTTGTTAACTCCGTATCTGGCGTCAACGACCCAGTAATATGTGTACCATAGAGAGAAGAAGAACCATCCCGCGCCGCATATGGTTATGAGGGGGATCCCGCCGACCATGTAGTTAGACGCCGGAGAGGCGTTGAAGAGATCCTTTCTCCTATACGGAAGCAACAGAGCCGCTAAGGCTGTCACTGTGAATCCTAAGGAGAGCGTTACGGTTCCATCAAGGGTTACTATACTAAATCCATACACGTTGTATGCGTAGAGCCAGCTAAAGATCACTGTAATGATGGTAATGTAGAGGTAGGTCCAGCCAGGAATCCTGTTACGCGTATGGAGCTTAGCGAAGAATGCGGGCAGTACTCTATCGAAGCTCATCGCGAAGAGGAATCGCGATATGAGAAAGTAATTTTCTCCGCCTGATAATAATAATAGCATGACAGCCGTAGAAATTAGTATGAAGGCGGTGAGAGGGGCATTTCCTGTTAGGATGTAAACCCAAAAAGCAGGAGACGGTTGTAGGGGTGTAACACTACTCAAGCCTGACCAGAATGCGCCGCTTGCCGCATTATAGAAGTCGTAACTCGCTACGTTATAAGTGAAAAGCATAATGGCCACGGTCATTAGCCCCAAAGGCCAATCGCCGACTATGAAGCTATAGAAAGTTTTCTTCACTGATTCGGCTCCTCTAACTTCGCCATACATTGGCGCGGACCAAATGGAGTATATGCCCCAAAACGTTACAAGAGATACAAGGGGCAAACTTGCCGCAATGTTCCACGGCGTATATCCAATTGGCGCATATATTCCCGCTTTTTGAGCTGCACTTATAGTATCTTGATAGTTGTTGGTGCCGTTGTACCCCAACACATTGTGGGCAAAAGCGTTATAGCCGCTGACAAAGGCTGCATGCGAGTATAGTGGTAATACTATCATCACAACAACCGCACCGGCGAGGGATAAGTACAAGAATAATCGGAGAAGTTTCGCAAAGGCTTTCATTCCAAACGAGCAGAAAGCGAGAGCGACTAGGGTCGAGATTATGCTTGTTACGAAAATGCCGTTTTGACCCATAAGCCAGTATGCAAGGTTGACGTTTCCATACATGGCAGCCAAGGGGGCATAATATTGGTCAACATATACCACGTCGTATATCGGAATCCACATCTGCAATACTATGCACCAACCCACAAACATTACAACAAATCCCACCAACGGGTGTAGTATCCTTGATTGCCAGATGTAGTCTCCTCCGACCCTAGGCATAGTTGGAACCATCATGGCGTAGACCAAGCATTCGAAGGTTGCGAATGCTAGCAGAAGAAAGATAGCTATTACTAGATTTCCGGCGGGGAACACGTAGGCGTATGTAAAAATGTAGCTACCCGCGATAAGCGGCGACAACCATGATTGAAAAGCAAATGCGTCAAACAGCGACCATTCGCGGGCTAACCCACTGGCTTTTCGCAGGAATAATGTAGGTTTCTCTGGTTCACTCGCCATGATTCATCACGAGAAAAAAATACAAGAATCGCGCCTTGTTCTCCGTTTATATATTTAGCATTTGGCAACTTAGTCTACTTAGAGTACTTGTTTTTCACTTCAAGAATTTCATTTAATTTTTCACCTTAAGCATGCATCGACTGTTTCAGCAACTGCTCTACCCAGTTTCGGAAGGGACATGTGCAGAGAAAAATAATAAATAATAAATGAATTAGCTGGGCCTAAGACCTCAGGCCGGTCGCTGAACCAAGTATCCAGCACCGACTAGAATCTTCGCCATCTCCTCTGGTGGAAAGGCCGTTGACGACTTCAACTTCAGTCTGACCCTCTTCACGAATCCTTCCTCCATATACTCTCCGCCGTTGGACTATGCATAGAATCTCCTTAAAGCCACAGTCGTATCGTTCTTTCCTTGGCTGACTGCAACCCAACAGGGTTAAGAGTACATTATATAATCTAACGATGTGGCAATAGTTTGACTAGTCCAAGTGCGAAACTCTCTGACGAAGAACTCCTCAATCAAGGGATCAGCATAGTCAAAGCTGTGAACGACAAAGGGATCATACTGAGAATCTTAGGATCCGCAGCCTTCGCGATACATTCACAGAATGATGATGAATGTAGAGAAGCGTTCACGAAGCTGGGTAGACTCGGCGAGGGGAAGCCCGTTTTTACCGACTTGGATATGGCGACCTACGGTAAGCAAAGCAAGTCACTTGAGAAAATGTTGCAGAAAGAAATGCGGTTGACCCCCAATATGATGGTCAATACCATCTACGGTAACAAGAGATTAATGTTTTTCCATCCAGATCGCCTTTATTCCTTAGATATTTTTATTGATAAACTCGAGTACAGCCATGATGTAATTTTCGGCAAAGGGCCTGGGAGCGGAAGGTTAGAACTGGATTATCCTACTTTAGATCTTGCCGATTTAGTCCTTGAAAAAATCCAGATACACCAAATCAACCAGAAGGATCTTCTGGATTTAACTGTCCTATTTATGTCGCATGATGTTGAGACCACTGATGGTAAAGAGATGATTAACGGTAAATACATAGCTCAAGTTCTTGCTAATGATTGGGGTTTCTGGTACGACGGAGTTAACAATCTAAAGCACACACTGGTAGTCGCCAAGGGTTGTCTTGATGAGAAAAAAATATCGTCAGGTGCCTATGATAGAGTTGAAATGCGGACTCAGAAACTTCTTAAATACGTAGAGGAAGAGCCGAAGACTTTTCAATGGAAAGTAAGAGAGAGAGTGGGAGCATCTAAGCCTTGGTATCGCGAAGTGGATGACCTGAGAAGATAGGAACCAATGCATTGGGATCTACAGGATCACCCGAAGACGGCTTGAGAATTCTTTACACTGTTTTCTGTAAGATTGATTACTACCCCTAGTAGCATCCCTTGCTCATACGCGCTGCCAGGATTGAAGCATTCAGTTCTGCCTATTTTCGTCATCCCTCTACCTTCGTGAATATGGCCAGCTAAAACCACTAGAGGCTGATACTTCTCAACAATACTTCTAACGGCGGTGCTACCCACTGCCATAGTTTGGCCATATTTAGGTTTCAAATCGTCCCCCTCTACGCTACCCGTCAACAGCTGCGCTTCGTCAAGGCCAGATTGGTAGGGTGGGGCGTGAAAGTCACAGACGCAATTACTTATGTCCTTAACAAGTGAAATGTAGTTATCAAGTCGTTTGTACAACTCTTCTTCAGTTTCTTCCCTATACAGCTTCCATGGTGTTGGATTAGTCCAGCCGCACCCGATCAATTCATGGTGTCCATCGATCTGCTGTACTTTGCCTTCGCAAGTGGTGACAACCTCGGTCTCGGTGAAAACTTTGTCGATCGCAAGTTTATCATCATTTCCCGGGCAGATAAAGCACTTTATTCCAGTGCCCTTTAGCTTCTCTGCTGCTATATCCACCCACTTCTTCATACCCTCTACTTCCACTCTGTCGAAGAGTTCATCCGTTAGGCTCGGTTTCGCTTTTAGCTCATCGTATGTCTTTTCATCACAAACATACGGATAGTATCCAGCATTCTCGATTATTTTCTTGTGCTCCTCCACGGCAGCTTCGTTGGGAAGAACGTAATCTTTTCCCATATGAATGAATCTGAATTCTCCGTTAGAATACTTCACAATAGGCACTACTGCCTTCCCAGTCATGTCTCCACCTAAGATAAGGCAGTTAGCCTTGTACATCTTACCTGCATTAAGAAATTTTATCCAACATTTTAACGAGCCGTGAAGATCTGTAGCGTAAAATATTTTTGTAAGAGCCAATTCTCTAATACCCCTTAAGCAATCGAACTGTTCTACCAGTGACGTAGAGAATCGCTATTAGAGGCTTTCTATAGTTTTTGGTGGTTAATGTATATGCCAACTAATTGTCAAATACAATGATTGTGAGACGGACCAAGCATTATTAACCTACGATCGTCAACTTTGTGAGAGCTGTCGACATTGGCCGTTAGAATGGGTTTCGGCAAACTTAGGATCATAGGGTCCGCTGCGCTCCTTGAGCTTCTCGACGAGCGCTCGGAACGAAGAAGGCTGAAGGTACTCTGAAGACTTCTAACATCTACTCACTCAAAGAAGCTTGGCAATCTGGACGACCAGTAGAATATGAGACGAAGCAGATTCTCGCCAATGCACTTCAAGGAACCCCTCCTAGCAAGAGGGAGGCGCTACATCTCATTCGTTGTGGGAGCATAGAAGATACTTTCTCACTCTTTACGACTGCGGCAAAGGTCAACGCTCTCCATTTCGGCAACCAAGTCTTTCTCTACGGGTTTCTGTACTTCTCCACGCACTGCCGAAGAATGTGCTCGTTCTGTTTCTACAGGAAATCTAACGCCAAATGTCCTCGATATCGCAAAGACCCGGAAGAAGTAGCTGATATGGCAGAACGACTTGAGAGGTCAGGTGTTCATCTGGTCGATTTGACAATGGGCGAAGACCCAATGATACACAACGGAAAGAGATACGATCTGCTCATCAAGTTAGTAAGAGCTGTCAGGGACAGAGTGGGCATAAGCATAATGGTTTCACCCGGCGTTCTGCCAAGGAAAGCGCTGAAGTCTCTAAAGGAAGCCGGCGCCGATTGGTATGCCCTGTACCAGGAAACCCACAACAAAACTCTCTACTCAACGCTTAGACTCGGTCAGGCCTACGATGAGAGGATCAAAGCAAAGATCGACGCGGAAAAGGAAGGATTACTAGTTGAAGAGGGCATATTGTTGGGAGTAGGAGAAAGCGATCAGGATAGAGTGGATTCGATCTTTGCCATGAATCGTCTAGGAGCCAGCCAAGTGAGGGCTATGGGCTTTATTCCGCAGGAGGGTTCACCAATGGAACGACGTGAATCTCCGCCAATCATTGACGAGATGAAGACAATGGCCGTTATGAGACTGGTTCATCAGGACAAGTTGATGCCTGCTTCGCTCGACATCGATGGGCTGAAGGGTTTGGAATTACGGCGGGCATCAGGACCCAACGTTGTCACATCCCTCATACCGCCAAACTCGGGGTTAGCCGGCGTTGCTCAAGCCCATCAAGGTATTGATGAAGGACTGAGAAGTGTTGAAGGCGTCAAACCGTCCATCGAGCGATTAGGGTTGCAAGTTGCTTCGACTAAATCCTACCTACACTGGGTTGAGCAGCAAAAAGGAGTTCAGTCCGCACGGTTGTAATCGTAACGTTCTGCTGTTGAAGCGAATTCATCTGGATCACGTCAAGCTAGGATGCACGCATTGGCTGAGGTTGTTCAGACGCGTTGGCACTTCGCTGTTAATCTACTAGAAGATATTTGCAACGTCCTTCAATAATATCTATGGGGCAGAGAAAAACTAGGATGTGACGCACCACCTTGCCGCTCCCGACGTGGTGAACACCACGACTAACGTTAGCCTTTCAGTGTTCGCCTAGCTATCTTTGTAGCTTCGATGGCGTCCAGACGTTAAGCTCCTACTCGTCGGGGTGCTAGTTGTGGAAACCAGTATCAGATCTGGTTTCTGCATGATGTCGGTGTTCGGATTCTGGTGGTCACATTTGGGTGGTCGGTCCGACCTACCCTGTCCCGGTTTGACCGATCCAGTTGACGTATGGACTGGTTGCGTATTCCTACATGCGAATCTTGTGGGCAACTTCCTGAGCTTTGATAGCATCTTCCCCGGTCATGATGGGTTTTTTCTTGTTGACGATGCACTCAACGAAGTGTTGGTCTTCTTGATAGTGGCCCCAAATTCTTGCACCGGGCTCCCGCACGATCCAATGTTGATCAGTAGGATCTTCACCGTAAAACGTGATTTCATCATTGTTCGTGGCTGTAAGACTGCTTGTATTATCGCCTAGGATTTCGAGTCTGCTAATGGCAGTGGCAGGTCTAACGAGTCCGCTGAACGCCAAGGTAGCGTTAACACCGTTCGAAAACTTGAGCACTGACAGGGAAACGTATCCTTTCGTTCCGCCATACGCTGGGAGAACAGGTTCGTTCCACGCTGAGTGAACATCCACGACCTCAGCCTTAAGCAGCCAACGCAGAAGATCAATCGACCAAACCGATAACGTAAAACCTGGGCCTCCTCCAGTCTTCTTGTCGTCCCAAGCCCAAGAGTTTGCAGGCCACTGCTCCGCCAGAACACCTGCCGGAATAAACTCTCTATAAAGGACTGAGACAGGCTTACCTATCATGCCCTTTTCGATCAGGGACTTGGCCTTAACGAAGTTCGGGGTGAAACGGAAGTTTAGACTGGGCATGAAGACAACGCCCGACCGATTAGCTTCTTCAACGACCGCCTTCGTTTCAGCCATCGTCGGACCCACAGGCATCTCACAAAGCACATGCTTTCCCGCTTTCATCGCATCGATCGCAAATTGCGGGTGAAGGAAGGTAGGAACCGAAACCACCACGGCATCTACGTTCGAATCCGCAATGAGGTCCTTATGGTTCGAATAGGACACACACTTCGCCTTTTCAGCCGCCTTATTTGCACGAGCAACGTCCATATCGGCTACAGCGACAAGTTTAGCGCCAGGGATCTTCCGGAAAGACGAGAGATGGGCCTTTTCTCCGACAAAACCCAAGCCGACTATTCCGACACCTACTTCTTTCTTGGACAAAATCAATCGGCGTTGTCAATTTCAGTCCCACTATTAACCATCTCTTTCTGTTTTCAGAACGGAATATGAATGGAAGGTATCTGAAAAAAACCGTTCAATCGAAAGACCGACATGCCAGCTCATTTTGCACCTTCACAGTATATGGCAGTCGAACACCTGGACTTGTCACTTGAAGTCAATCATCTCGTTTGAGCGGTCAAACAACACCTGTTGCTTCAGCTCTCGGAGAATTGCTCCACTTGTTATTAGGGTGAAAAACCAAAGACGATATAGCTGAGAACATCAAGAAAATTCAAGAGCCTATGCTGCGAGGCAAGGAAAACTCGAGATACTTACGAAGTTCTAAGGCTGAGACCATGGAGAAAGTGATAGTCAAGGCACCCGCACACCTCCACGTAGGGAACTTCGATTTCAGCGGAGACCTTGGAAGGCTCTTTGGAACCTTGGGCTTCGCAATCGACCTTCCCATCGAAGTAGAGGTCAGCAAGAGTAAACGCATAGAAGCCGACGACGACTGGGCCCGTGAATGCGTTAAGAGATTCTCAGAGGAGTTTAGCCTCGAGGGAGCTAAGGTTTCGATAAGAAAAGAAATCCCGAGGTTCGTCGGGCTTGGCTTCCACACTACGCTTGCCCTATCCATAGGGACCGCTCTCTCCGAGTTATATGGCCTAAGCATTCGAACAGAGGAGATAGCGTTGGTCATGCGGAGGGGGGCTATAACTGCCCTAGGCGTATATGCTTTCAAAAACGGAGGGTTCTTGGTTGAAGGAGGATTCAGAGTCGACCAAAGGGGGAAGATGATACCCCCTCTAATCTTCAGGGCTCCCGTTCCAGAAAACTGGTTCTTCGTAGTTGCTGTTCCGAAAGAGCCAAGGGAAGAGATACGCAAGTTCAGGTCAATGGAGGAACACATCCTAACCAAACTAAAACCCATGCCAACGAGGGATTCTGACGAGCTCTCAAGGATGGTTTTGGTTAAGATAATGCCCTCGATCCTCGAGAATGATCTGAAGTCTTTTGGCGAAGGTTTGACTAGCTTCAACTCTAAACTTGGCGAGTTCTGGTACGAAAGGGGGAGGAAGTATTGTCACCCGACGGTTGAGAGAGGGATAAGGATAATGCTCGAGGGCAGCGCTTGCGCATGCCAAAGCTCCTGGGGTCCAACTTTCTATGGAATCGTAGAAGGACGAGAAAAAGCAGAAGCATTGGTCGGGAAACTAAGAGCTATCGCCGGCGATGTTTTCTACGTTAAGGCGAACAACGAAGGGGCGAAAGTGGAGGTTTGCTAGGATGGTGAAGTCGATAGGAATCGACCCTGGAACCATGACCACGGACATGTTCGGCTTCGACGATGAGAAGGACGAGGTGGTAGCGGATGAAGCAATTCCCCGAGAGGAGATAACCAAGAATCCAGCTTTGGTCCTCGAGAGGCTTAGGATGCTTTCGTCTAAGCATGAAGAGATTCATGCCATCGTTGCTCCTAGCGGGTATGGCATGCCCTTGAAGAGAGCAAAGGACGCAACCGAAGAGGAAATAGCCCTAGCGACATTCATAACGAAAGCTGACATCAGACGAAGACTCAAGATAGTTGGGCTAAGGGAACTGATGCACCTACTGAAGGGATGCGAGTTCAACACTCGAATTTGGTTTACCCCAGGGGTTATTCACTTACCAACCGTTCCTGAGCACAGGAAGGCCAACCGAATAGATATGGGCACAGCAGACAAGGTCTTCAGCGCTTCGCTAGCTGTGAAAGATCAATCCGAGAGGTTAGACTTGCCCTACGAGGAAACCAGCTTGATCTTGGTTGAGATAGGATTCGCTTATACCTCAGCCTTAGCCGTTTCACAAGGAAGAATAATCGATGCGACGGCTGGCACGGCTGGGTTCCCTTCTTACCTTGGCTTGGGATTCATGGATTCCGAGCTAGCTTATGCAATCGCCAACACGTTCGAGGATTTCTCGAAACTGAACCTTTTTTCAGGCGGAGCAGCTAGTTTGGCTCGGATAAATCCGTACGAGGTCTCGCTTGAGGAATTCCTCGAATTGGCCAAGAGCGATGAAACGGTCAAGGAGGGCTATGAGCTCTTGATCGAATCGGTGATGAAAGACATCGGTTCGCTTCTCCCATCAGTTAGGCCCAAGGAAATCGTGATCAGCGGGAGGTTTACGAGAATCCCGCTTTTCCACGAGGAAGTGAAATCTAGGTTAAACAAGTTCTTCTCATCGATCGGCTTGGAAGCTAACCTGGTGAAACTTCGAAGTCGGGGAAAGATGTCCAAAGAAGCCGCTGAGGGAGCCGCGGTGCTTGCGAACGGGTTAGCTGGAGGCAAGTACTCCAATCTGATCAAGGTCATGAACTTAAGAGAAAGTTGCGGAACGATATTAGATCACATTTACCTGGGAGATGAGGTCTCGAAGAGACTGAATTCATATAAATCGCTGAACTAACTTGAGCTAGCTAGCATAGTGTAATGTTGTCCGCTCCGGCCGAACGGCATGAGGGTCACTTGTAGAAGTCGCTGATTTGACGCTTCGGTTCAACGAAAGGTACGGGCGTTAGCTTTCCAAACTACGCGACAAAGGCAAATGTCTAGTTTGTGAGACAGGCGTGGTCACACCTTGGGATTGTGTCGTGAAACCTTTTCAGATAAACGCACTCTCTACCCAATAAAACCAACTCATCGTTCATCAACCGAAAAGTGACAAGTCAGAATCTTTGCTTAAACGACTAGAACAGTAAGCAGACGAAAAAGTTGCAGGCATTAAAATCAAAGGAAAAGACAGATGGTTGACCATTATTCAAAATGCAAGTAGCAAATAGTCCAGAGAAGTTCGAAGAAGAAAGCGCAGAATATGCGGTATGCCAAGCTTGAAGTAAGTAATATGCGGAGTTCTTCAGTCTCCAGACGCATTAGTGTCACTACAAAAGTGTTTTATGTGATGGGACAGCAAAGCCGAGTCGAGGCTACGGTTTTGGCTGTGCCCGTTGGGCCGCGCGACCAAGTTTCAGCTATCATGTCCACGAAAGTCGTAACAGTGAACGCGGCCGACAAGGTTAGCATTGCTCTCCGCTCGATGGTTAAGCACAAGATAGGAAGCATAATCGTCGTCGAGAAAGGGAAACCGGTCGGAATCCTAACAGAACGAGATGTCTCGATAAGGGTAGCGAAAGGGCAAAATCTAGGGGGAATGCCCCTCAAGAAAGTGATGTCCAAGCCTCTTGTCACGATCGGAACTTCGATGGCAGTCTGGGAGGCCGTGGAGCTGATGGTGAGGAAAGACATCCTAAGGCTTCCTGTTATCGAGGGCGACAGACTGGTGGGAATGGTTACTGAACGAGACATATTGCGCTATTTGATCAAGGTCGCGTATGAGCCAAAGATGCCCGAAGACTTAGAGAAACTGCTGGAGAAACGCGTTCAGGCTCACGCACTGGCCGGTTAG
>Ga0187771_10004117_pt1 | contig 10219 bp, 11 predicted proteins | sample 0116_SJ02_MP15_1_FD_133139 | JGI IMG/M metagenome (GOLD analysis project Ga0187771, IMG submission 133139) | Tropical peat soil microbial communities from peatlands in Department of Meta, Colombia - 0116_SJ02_MP15_10_MG | ecosystem: Environmental > Terrestrial > Soil > Wetlands > Peat | place... | reverse complement strand
CCTGAGATGAAACGGCTCGGTCTGTATGAGGTGATGTTAGGGATCGAGAGCATCCAGCCCGATGTGCTCGACCGATATGAGAAACATCAATCCAGAGAGATGGCCCAGAAGGCCATCGATATTCTCAGAAAAAATAAGATCATGGTCATGGCCAACATCATGTTCGGAGACTGGAATGACTCCCGAGAGTCGATCAAGGAGGTCTTCGAATTCGTTAAGTCTCAGAGCGACTTCCTGGTCCTCACCCTGACCACTCCGCTTCCAGGGACAAAATATTTTGAAGAGGCGGAGCGGTTGGGAAGGATTCGAGAGAGGGATTTGGGTAATTATGATTTCATGCATCCCGTGATGGATACAAAATTTTTGTCTCCTGAGGAGCTCCATCACCTTCAACAAGTCTACCTGAAAAAATATTACACTCAACCGAGGATCCTTCTGGGAGCCTTCTTCAACCCAAATCCTTTCAAACGAATGGCCTATCGGCTCATCCTCCGATACGTTTGGGAGAATGCGACGAAAAGGCCGTGGAAACAGCCGAATCTTGAAGGTGGAGAGCGGAATGTGGAAGGTGGATGTACCGACGTAAAGCCAGTAGACCCAAAGCATTAACATTGGAAGAAAAATGACTCCGAAATCCGCAATTCGCAATTCAAAATTGAGAAAGGTTCTTCTCATCTTTCCCAGGGAGAAGGGGATTAAATTTTCCAATGACACATTGTACCCCTTCCCCATATTAGGCCTCACCCTTCTTGCCTCTCTCTTTCCGAAAACCTATGAGGTCAAGATCATCAACGAGGTGGTCGAAGAAGTCGATTTCAATGCGGAGGTCGATTTAGTAGGGATCACCGGTCTGACCTGTGTGATAAACAGAGCCTATGCGATTGCGGATGGATTTCGTGAGAGGGGAGTCAAGGTGATTTTAGGAGGAGTCCACCCCAGCCTTTTGCCCGGGGAGGCAAAAGAACATGCTGACTCGGTCTTCATCGGAGAGGCGGAAGGGGTACTGGTGAAAGTCCTGCAAGACTTCGAGGCAGGGGAACTCAAACCATTTTATAAGAATCGGGAGTGGTCGGATTTAAAGGGAATGCCTCTTCCGAGGAGGGACCTTCTGGCGGAAGGGTATCGACCCTTCTTCAAAGTCATCGAGACCACGCGAGGTTGTCCGAACCGATGTGAATTCTGCTCTATTCCGATCATCAATGGGAAGCGTTATCGGCTCCGCCCGCTTGAAGAAATAGATCGGGAGCTGTCCCTCATCATCGAGAAAAAAGGGGAATACCTCTTTTTGGCCGATGACAACGTGACCGCCAATGAAAACTATGCCCGTAGCCTCTTTGAGATCTTTAAACACCACAGGATCAAATGGATGGCGTTTACGACCATCAAGATTGCCATGAATGAGGAACTTCTCAAAAAGGCTCAAGAGAGCGGCTGTGTCTCCCTCTTCATCGGCTTCGAATCCCTTCTTCAGGAGAATCTGGACAGCGTCTCGAAACGATTTGTCAATGCGAAAGAATTATCAAATTGGGTCAATACGATCCAACACTACCAAATCGGGATACACGGTTCTTTCATCTTCGGATTCGATGGAGATGACCCCACCATTTTTAGAAGAACGGTTGAATTCGTCCAGAAAAATAATATTGAACTCCCCACTTTCTCCATCCTCACTCCCTTTCCGGGGACCCCGCTTCAAAAGCGATTGGAAGAGGAGGGGAGGATCTTCGACCGCAACTGGTCCCATTATGACATGAGCCATGTGGTCTTCGAGCCGAGAAAGATGACTGTCCGGGAACTCCAAGAAGGATACCTCTGGGCACAGAAATATATCTGTGCCCCTCGATCCATATTGAAGCGCCTGCTCTGGGGCCCCAAGCATCACTTCTTTTACTTCTTGATGTCAAACTTTGTCTTACGGGGTGCCCAGATGGAGGTGATTCGAAGGATCAAAGATAAAGAACTTCCGTATGAAAATTCTCCTCATCTCCGTCAATCGTGAGAGGATGCCTTTTCCTGTCTTTCCTCTGGGATTGGCTTACATTGCAAAGGTATTAAGAGAAGAGGGCCATCCAATTGAAGTCATCGACCTCTGCTTTTCTCAAGAGGTGCCGACCGATCTCAAGAACACCCTTCAGCGATTTCAACCCGACCTGATCGGCATCTCCCTTAGAAATCTCGATAATCTCACTTACCCAACCTTCGTCTCCTATCTCAAAGAGGTAGACGAGGTCATTGGAATATGTCGTCAATTTACCTCCTCACGTCTAATCATCGGAGGCTCAGGATATTCTTTGGCGCCCAAAGAGCTTCTTCAGCATTTCGACGTCGATGTTGGTATTGTAGGAGAGGGGGAAAAAGTGTTCGTGCAATTAGTGAAGCATCTCGAGAAGGGTGTCCCCATTTCTCCATCTCCTCATATTCTCGTTAAGGAGAAGCCTTTTCCTCCTTTAACAGAAGGGGCGCGAGTCTCTCACATCCAAAGCCCTGATCGGAGTCTTTTCAAAACGCATCGTTATTTGGAAGAAGGAGGGATGGGAAATATTCAGACGAAGCGAGGCTGCCCTTTCTCCTGTATCTACTGCACTTACCCTTTGTTAGAGGGGAAAAAGGTCAGGCTGAGGAAGACGGAGGATGTGGTAGAGGAAATTGAACACCTCGTGGAAGAGGGAGTAGACTATCTCTATTTTGTTGACGATATCTTTAACTATCCGCCCTCTTTTGCAGAAGCCTTATGCCGGGAGATGGTTCGAAGAAAGGTTGATGTCAAATGGAGTGCTTTTGTCAACCCGAGCTTTCTGAATGAATCGCTGTTGCAAAGGATGAAAGAGGCGGGGTGTGATGGAATCGAGTTTGGGACGGATTCAGGATCTCCGCGGATGCTTGAGAGTTACGGGAAGTCTTTCACTCGAGAGGACATCGTCCGGGCCTCAAGAATCTGTTCCAAATTGAAGGTGAATCAGTGTCACTATCTCCTGTTCGGAGGGCCGGGCGAGGATGAAGAGACGATTGAGGAGTCTTTCCATTTGATGGATCAACTCGATCCCACGGCAATCATTGCGATGTTGGGCATCCGAATCTATCCGGGAACTGAAATGGAGCGAATTTCCCGTTCTCAGGGGGTCATCCGTCAGGATTCTGATCTCATCTATCCTCATTTTTATATTTCGCCGAAATTGGGAGGGAGGCTGAGCAAAATCATTCAGGGGAAGGCCCTTGCGAGGCAAAAGTGGATCGTCCCCGGATTGGAGATTAATATCACGAAAAATCTGATGGAGCAAATACGGAGATTTCGAATTCGCGGCCCCCTGTGGGAGCTGGTGGGAAGAATGAAGAAATCAAGGGTCAGACCCCTGGGGGGCTAAAATGGCAAATGTCAAAGCTCGCACGAAGTGATGAACCGAAGGTGAATCAAGTACAAATGAAGCCCAAATTTAAAATGACAAAAGATGAGGACTACCTCATAAAATGTCATTCCTGCGAAAGCAGGAATCTAGAAGCCTCCGACGAGACTGGACTCCCGCGTACGCGGGAGTGACAAATTGATAAGTGGGGGAAGATAACGAAGTGAGAGGGAGGGCGAACATGTTATTAAAGGATCAAGTTGCCATAGTCACCGGGGGAACGAAGGGAATCGGAAAGGCGGTCTGCCTCATCTTTGCCGAGCAAGGGGCAAAGGTGGTTGCCAATTTTTCGAAGGATGTTGAGGCCGCAGAGCGTTTGAAGGAGGAAGCCAAATCCAGAGGGCTCAGCCTCGGCCTGTTTAAAGCGGATGTCACGCAGCCCGATCAGGTAAAAGAAATGGTGGAGGAGACCTTCGCCCAACACGGGAAGATCGATATTTTGATAAACAACGTGGGCCTCGTCAGGGATAACTTCCTTATGTTGATGAGCGATGAGGATTGGGACTCTCTTCTCAGAGCGAATCTGAACAGCCTTTTTTATTGTTGCAGGATTGTGATTCGAAAGATGATTCCTCAGAAGAAGGGAAAAATCATCAATATCTCTTCCATCAGCGGAATCATGGGCACTCCGGGCCAGGTCAATTATGCGGCAACCAAGGGAGGGATGATCAGCTTCACAAAATCCCTGGCCCGAGAGTTAGGCTCTTTCAACATCCATGTGAATGCCGTGGCTCCGGGTCTGATCGAATCGGAAGTGGTGTCCAAGATGCCCAAGGAGAAGGTCGGAGCCATCATCAAGTCCTCCAGCCTCGGGAGGATCGGGAAGCCGGAAGAAGTCGCCTGGGCTGTCCTCTTCCTTGCCTCAGACCAATCAAACTACATCACCGGCCAAACGATTGTGGTGGATGGGGGAATTGTTTAAACACCCACTCTTCTCCCTCCCCCTCGATGGGGGAGGGTGCGGGTGGGGTGAGTAGCGTCAGCATTTACTGCCGACGAATAATTTGTCTTAAGCGATTAAAGCGCCACGCTCAGCGAGAAGCTGGCGAAGCATTGAGCGATGGCAGTGCTGCTCATCATCGCAATAACATCCCACCGAAAAATTCGCCTGGTGGGATAATGCAGCGAGGAAATCAAGAACCCGACTGTTTTCCGGTCGGCTCATTTCTGAACGGTAGCGTTTGAGGAAAGAGCGCCAATTGGTCTCATTCTTGGCCGACCGTCCGATCTTGACAAGCTGTTCACTGGGTGCGAGGTTTGGGAGCCATACATCATAGTAATTACGCGACGCATATTCACCCTTAGGAACACCTCTTGGTGGCCGACGGACGGTGCCAATGCGAAGCCCTTCGTTGCTTGCACGGGGGCTTCCAAGCTGCACGATACGAACTGTCATAGATTTACCTCCACTTGAAGACAGGTGACCCCATCCAGCATTCCTCGATCCGCGGATGGATCTTGCTCTACCATGCTCCTGGCCGGACCAGTCGTCCTTTGGAGCGAGGCCAACGCGCTCTGATCTGTTTTGTCCTGCCGAAATACATCGAGAAATTGAGTCCTAGAGCTATAAGCCAATGAGTCCACGGCGCTCGGAACATCCTTCTGAAGACCGAGCGCGGTGCCGAACAAAATTTCTTGGCCCATAGGAATCCCTCCTCCAGTTCTTCGGGCGACATATGGGCCGGCCTGAAGAGGACATGGGAACCGTCGTAGAGCCGCCAGTTAGAGGATTCGGGTAAAAGCCTCTCTTCATTGCTCAGTTTAGCTCTCAGGCGGGTAGCCGGGTAGGGAGTGAGGATACCGAATATAGGAACCTGGATGCCGGCCGTTTGGACAAAATCCACTGTCTTCCGGAAGATATCTTTTTGATCGTTTTCATGGCCGAAGATAAATGCGCCCTCAACAATGATGCCGTGGTCGTGGAAGATCTTGATATACTCCGTCATCCGATCCGCTCGGGCCCACGATTTGCGGGAGGTATCCAGATTTTCCTGGGAGATAGATTCAAAGCCGATGAAGAGCTCGATACAGCCAGATTTTACGGCCAGGTCGACCAACTCACGATCCCTTGTGAACGCAACAGAAGCAAAACTTCCCCACTTTATCTTGAGAGGAATGAGGGCTCGAAAGACTTCTTTCGCATAATGAGGATTGCCGCCAATATCGTCATCAACGAAGAAAACCATTCTCGATGAGGCCTGTTCGAGGGAAGTCCGGAGGTCACGGACGACATCCTCCACGGGTCTCAGGCGGTATTTGTGTCCAAAGAAAGGAGTGACGGAACAGAAATCACAGTCATGAGGACAACCACGCGTGGCCTGGATGGAGTGGATGAAGCGGCGGTGTTTGGGTTGAAGGAGGTCAAATCGCGGGTGCGGCACTTTCGTAATATCCGGAAGCTCCTCACTCTTATAGATTCCCTTCATCCTGCCATTTCCCAGATCCGAAAGAACGCGATGGAATACCCCTTCTGCTTCACCCACAACAACTGCATCAGCGTGCTGGAGAGATTCCTCCGGCATGGCCGAAGGGTGCATGCCCCCCATCAAGACAGGTACGCCTTTATTGCGAAAATGATCTGCCAGGTCATAAGCACGAGAGGCATTGAGGGTGAGCGTCGAGATACCTACAAGATCGACGTTGCGGTCGACGTCGATCTTCTCGATCGTTTCGTCGGCGACATTTACTTCCCAACTCTCGGGAAAGAGGGCTGCCACCGTAATCACGCCCAAGACCGGAAAGACCGAGACAGGCTGCTCGGCCACTACTAACGATTTTTCAGTTGAATGGATCAGGAGCGCTTTCGGCACGAAGAAATTATACGGCAGTTGGACCCGAAAAACCAGTTGTGTACTAAATTAGGTGTGCGCCCCCTCTGTTCCTCCAAGAGATAAAAAAGGCAGAGCCATTTCGGGCAGGGTGAGGAGCATCCATAGAGAGTACCCTAAGAGGTCGAATTCCCTTCCAACCTTATCGATTTCGAGTGAGATTGGCTTTTTTCTAGAGCCTCAACGCAAAAGCTCAGGGGCATGCCGCTTGCTGGGGCGTCCCTCTGGACCGATAGGACGCGTAATTCGATGACTCACGAGTTTGAATGGATTTTATCTCTTATTTTCTCAGAGGTGGATAGCACACCTCGAAGATATTTCCTGACGGGTCACAAAACAGGATAGTCTCACCGTTCCTCTGGGCTTTCGGTCCAGAGACAATAGGAGCCTTCAGTCGCTTCACCCGCTCGACAACAGAAGCGAAATCTTCCTTCCTGCATGGAAAGGCAATATGCGCCATCGTTTGCTTTGTGAAATCGTAGTCCTTGACTTCCATCACGCCAAGAGCCACGTCATCGTTTCCGACGAAGGCCTGCCTCGGCGAATCCCATCTCTGGATGACCTCGAATCCGAACATCCCCTTGAGAAAGGAAATACTCGCATCAAGATCCATGACGTTCAGTCCAACATGGTCAAATCGATTCTCAATCATCATCTGCCTCTCTTATCCGAACGGTGGAACTCACCGCGAGACGGATCTATCGGCGCTGAATTGAATTGTTATAAGGAATTAGTACAGGTTCTTATATGGCCCCTTCCAAATTCCTGATAAAATGATCGTTGCTGTAGAAGCGCTATTGATTCTGAAAGTTGCATATCCAGTCTCACCAGGCTTTAATTTGGGGTATATCAATCGCGTCTTCTTCCCAACAACATTTCCAACTTTATCAAGCTCAATAAAGAAAACTTCGCTTGGCAGTGGCAATTTGCCATTGTATGAGATGTTGCACGTCAACCCAGATATCGCATGACAGTCCGTGATGCCGAATATCTTTTCTAGATCTCCAGTCAGTTTCATAACGGGAACGCACCACCCAACATCATTAGCTACCATTCCGTACTTACTGCAGTCCTGAGGATCATCATTATCTCCAGAGTAGCCTGAAACGGTAGAAATAAGTAGTGCCGACGCTGCGCAGAAAAGCAGCTTTGGATATTTTCTCTTTCGTCTTATTGCCATACCTTATAACGCCGTATTCAGCCGCCGAGGTACGAGGTCGGCTGCAATAAGTTGTTGGACTCAAGGTTTCTGGTCCTTGCCAAAATTCCGAAAGATAACGTCTCGGCAATAGTAATCAACTTTCCGTTCCTTGAAATGAATCTGCTCAAGTATACGAGACACTTGGAGTTCCTTCTTGATAAGATCTTTAGCAAAGGGACGAATTTGAGATTCGTTCTTATACGCTTGTGCCGCAATAAAAAAGTCTAGATTCTCATTATGTACAAAAAACCTACTCGGGATAGACTTTTCTTCACTTACAAGGATGCCGTAACGTAGGCAAGGATAAATCTTCTTATGCATTCCCGCCTTTGCGGAATATGTCAAAATATCGTGGGTAGTGATTCCTTTTTTAAACTCAATCACCACCCGAGGAAATTCAATGTCATCTACCAACTCGAAAATGCAAACGTCAGTTTGAAATGCTGAGTGACCTCGCTTTGGCTTTTTTGTTCGCGGAGTAGCCAGTTCGAGGTTTCTGTTGAGAGAAAGCTCATAATACAAATTCGCTTTCCTCCGTACGACAGCGTTATCGCCCATAACCTCCTTGGCAATCGACTCGAATACGTCTACGAAGGTTGACTCTTTCATTCTATTCCTTGTCCAACGCTGCGGCTCACCGGGGGTCGTGTTTATCGGCGATCCGGTGGAGCCGCTTGTTCTGCAAATTTCTTGTGAATCACAACCGTTCCGGCGATAAAATCGTGGACTGCACGTCTTCGTTTGTTGGAGAGCAGGACAATAAACTCGCCCCAATACCAGACTTGCTCCAAGACGTTTACGACACTGAACCAAGAAGCATGATACGCCTGCAGCAGGTGGTTGCGCTCAGGGAATCCAAAGGCAGAATATTGCTTTGCATCGACCTGTATCATGACAGCAACGATGAAATAGAGGAACACTATTGTGTACAAAAGGTCCACAGAGGAGCGTTTCCAGGCCTCAAACCAGCCAATGTGGGTCCCATCGGGTTTTGTGATTTTGATGGCTACAGCAAGCTTGCCGGGAGTGCCTCCGAATCGGGCGTTGAAGAAGACATAGCCCAGGGAAAAAAGGATGGAGTACAGAATTGTGACGGCGATAGCTAGAGCTTTGTCGTGCCCCGAGAGTCGGATAGATACATACCAGACGAGCATGATGATAACAAAGTCAATCAATCCGGCCCAGAAACGTCTCCCAAAGCCAGCGTAGATTCGTCCTCCATTTGACCAGATCGGTAAGAAATCCATTCCCTATTATTTATGTCTGCAGAACGCCAAGGGTGAGGCGGCTGGCACTCAACCTAAAATGACACAGGTTTATTCATGCTCGCCTCGACTCGCTTGTTAAACGGATAGTAAGTAGCATATGCCTCCAATGATGAAAGGCAGCGACATAAGAACCAGCCCAACCCAAAAGCACCATGTTTCTGATTTTGTGCGATCACGCCAATAAACGTTAATGAAGCCTCTTTTGTGAAAATGCCATATCCCATGCTCATTAATAATTCTTGTCTGGAGGAAGCTTATCAATAGTAAGTATTCCGATGGCAACCAAAGCAATCAAACCGCCAACAAGATATCCAGTTATGTTCATTATTTCTCGTTTAACGCCAGAACTGACCGACGCGGGCGGCCAGTGATGTTGGAATTGGAAACTGACGTGGCCCGCCCGCGTTCGGTCCAGTGATCTTGTTCGGCGTCATCTACACCTTTCACTCTCGAGCCTTTTGATCTCGCTGTGGAGCCACTCAAGCACGTCCGCTTCCCGATGGAAATGTGGGCTCGATTGCTGAAAGACGGGCCGCGGCTTTGCGTATCCCGGATACGAACCCGGCTCGGGAACTTTGTAATTAGGGATCTGATTGGCGAGAGACTCGAAACGGCTGCACTCTACGCGACTTTTTGTTGTCACCTCGCTGTAAACGGTGTTGATACAGCCGAGGGCGTCGTTTTCGAAAAACACCCACTCTTGCTCAACCCCCTTGAGAAACTCGCCGCAAAAGCTTTTGAAGGTTCTCCGAAAATCTTCGTTCGTCAGGTGAGCCTCATCCATTACACAATTCTCGTTGCGTAACAGGAGTCGAGCAACGATTTCGCCGAGGCAATCGTAACCAGCGCGCCTGCGGTCGCAATTCGTCAGGGTGGCATCTTTGAATGAAAAAGCGTTCTGCGATGACGTAATCTCATCACACAGGTGGCTCTTTCCTGATCCGCCCATTCCTACGATTATTGTTAATTTTGCCATGTGACCTCTCCTCTCCGCGCCGAACAATTAATAGACGAAGTTCGTATTTGTTTGGAATCGGGTCTTCTAAGTCTACCTTATTACCACTTTTTGTCCTTGGCGTCTACAGATTTGTTGATTCTCGTTCGTTTTTTCCATTACAATAACAGAGAATTTTCCCCCTCACCCTCGCCCTCTCCCCTGCCTTCGCCGAAGCGGCTTCGCGCAGGCAGGCCGCAGGGGAGAGGGGGGAACGTGACACGGGAAGGGTGCGGCATTGGAGGATGAGATTGGTTCGTTTTCGGCTTGGAATAACTTATGGTTTTATAATTCTCCTGGCCTTTACTTTCTTTAGTTCTACGCTCCCATGTCAAGAGTTTAAACGGGCGCTTCCGGGAAGAACCTTCTCTTTTCCCCAGGATCATTTTTCTCATTCTGAATTCAAAACCGAATGGTGGTATTACTCCGGCCATCTTTTCAGTCAAGAGAAAAAATCATACGGATACCAGCTCACTTTTTTCAGAACGGGTTTTAACAGAGAAGCAAAACATCAAAAATCGAACTGG
>Ga0187771_10004116_pt1 | contig 10219 bp, 12 predicted proteins | sample 0116_SJ02_MP15_1_FD_133139 | JGI IMG/M metagenome (GOLD analysis project Ga0187771, IMG submission 133139) | Tropical peat soil microbial communities from peatlands in Department of Meta, Colombia - 0116_SJ02_MP15_10_MG | ecosystem: Environmental > Terrestrial > Soil > Wetlands > Peat | place... | reverse complement strand
TTGGTTTGTTCTTAGGTGGTGCGCACCTAACAATGGCCGTCATGTATGCACCACGAAGCTCAAGGCCGTCGTCGCGCCTGTTCGATGTTGCCTGATTAGAGAAGCCGTGTCGGTGCAAAGCAGCCATCAAGAATTGGGCTGAGCCATCCCCCGTGAACATTCTCCCGGTTCGATTTCCGCCATGTGCAGCAGGAGCTAGACCAAGGATCAAGAGTTCTGCATGTGTGTCTCCGAAACCTGGCAGTGGCTTACCCCAGTAATTCCAGTCGATGTATTGCCTGCGTTTCTTCTTTGCGACCAGTTTACAGTACAGTCTTAGCCTTGGGCAGATTTCGCAGGAGATTGCAGCTGAGTTTAGGCGACTAAGTGACTTGAACGATACCCGTCGTTCAGGCAAAGCACTGACCATTGCTGACCGGTGGTAACCGGTTTAGAGGCCCTCTCCGAGCAGGCTAGAGTTGAAGCTGAGTCCTTGATGCTGGGCGTCACCAAAATAAGTGAAGGTAACTGGCAGCGATCCGGTCCAATTCATTGGGAAATAGATTTCGAAAGAGCCATCCTGGCCAGTTGTTGCGACTTGGGTATGGTATGCTCCATTTAGATAATATTGCACGTAAATTTGCGCTCCCGCAACGGGTTGTCCAGATATCGTATCAAGAGAGCCACTCACACCCGCGGCCACGCCTTTCTTGGTGATGGTGTTGATTGAGACAAGCATGACAACCTGCCCGTGACTGGACAAGGGCGTTGTGGGTAAAGTTACGAAGGTTGAGGGCGGAATTTGGCTTATCTTGCTAACCGTCACGAGGGACCAGGCTGACAGAATAACCAGAATCACGAGAATGAATACAGCGACTGTGCTTTTGACGCTAGGGCGCCTTCTCCTAGGTTCCGCTTCATCCTTACTAGCCATCGCAGTACACATCGGCGGATTTCAAAAGCGCTGTGCAAACGCCCCAATCAGAGTTAAAGTCTTTCCGGCGCTTAGGTCTCACTGAGTAATTGGCTGCTGGCTGTGTGCACAAATTTATCTATGGCGAGCCGAATGCTCTGGCGGAGTTTGCAATATTGTCTGAAGCAACGGTTCCTGTCCTTATTTTGAAAGAAGGCGCAACCCGAACCCGCGGTAGGGACGCGCAGCGCAACAACATTCTAGCGGCGAAGGTTATTACTGAAACCATCCGCACCACGCTTGGCCCCGAAGGTATGGATAAGATGCTCGTATCCGGCATGGGCGATGTTGTGATTACAAACGATGGGGCCACGATCATGAAGGAACTGGATGTTCAGCATCCAGCCGCCAAGATGCTGGTTGAAGTCGCGAAAAGCCAAGATAACGAGGTTGGCGACGGTACGACTACAGCCGTCGTCCTTGCAGGCGAATTGTTGACGAAGGCGGAAAAGCTTCTGGACCAAGAAATCCACCCCACCGTGATCGTCGACGGTTACAAGAAAGCCTCAGAGAAGGCTTTGGAAATTCTCCGGGCCCTTTCTATTGACATTCAACCCGACGACGAGAAGATGCTGAAGCTCGTTGCGATGACCTCGATGAGCACCAAGGCCACAGTTGGCACTAGCGAGCACCTGGCAACATTGGCCACGCAGGCCGTGAGCCAAATCGCCGAGGTGCGGGATGGAAAAACGACGGCTGACATAGACAGAATCAAGGTCTTGAAGAAGAAGGGTGAGAGCATGGAGCAAAGCGAACTCATTAGGGGCATCGTGGTGGACAAGGAGGTTTCACACCCCCAGATGCCAAAACAAGTGAAAAACGCAAGGATAGCGCTCCTCAATGCGAAGCTTGAGATTGAGAAAACTGAGTTCGATGCCAAGATTAACATCAACTCGCCCGACCAGATGAAACGCTTCCTCGACGAAGAAGAATCAATGCTCCGAGGGATGACTGATAAGATTGGAGCAAGCGGTGCCAACGTGATATTCTGTGAGAAGGGAATCGACGACTTGGCCCTTCACTTTCTGGCAAAGAAGAACATCATGGCTGTGAAGAACATCAGCAGCAGTGATTTGGAGAAGCTGGCAAAGGCTACTGGCGGAGCAATCCTCGCGAGCACTAAGGATATGGCCGCTGATACGCTCGGCGAGGCAAAGCTTGTAGAGGAAGTTAAGATTGGAGACGATAAACTCGTATACGTTCGCGACTGCAAAGATCCACGCGCCGTAACTGTTGTTATCAGAGGAGGCTCGGAGCACGTCGTCGACGAGGCTGAACGCTCCTTCCACGACGCCCTTTGCGTGGTCAGGGACGCAGTAGAAGACCACAAGATCGTTGCCGGCGGCGGCGCACCGGAAGCAGAAACAGCGAAGCAGCTACGGGAATTCGCCGTGAAAGTCGGAGGACGAGAACAACTGGCCATAGAAGCCTATGCCGAAGCCCTAGAAACGATTCCACTTACAATAGCCGAAAACGCCGGCCTCGACCCCATCGACATAATGGTCGATCTCAGGTCGAAGCATGCCGAACCTGGAAACAAATGGTACGGCGTCCAAGTAAAGACTGGAAAGATCGCCGACATGCTAGCCGATAATGTGATCGAACCACTCAGGGTCAAGGAACAAGTTATCAAATCCGCAACCGAGGCTGCCAGCATGCTCCTCCGCATCGACGACGTCGTCTCTTCGAAGGGCTCGAAGGGAGGCGGACCTCCTGGCGGAATGCCGGGAGGCATGCCGGGCGGTATGCCAGGCGGAATGCCACCAGGCATGATGTAAACGACTCCAGAACTACACAACCCACAACGGTAGGCATTTCAATCAATCCGAGCAGACCCTACACTACCCTAACCTAGTGTCTGAAGTAAGTGGTTGAATTGGCAAAGAAACTGACTGAGACAGCCATCAAACTCATCGATGGAAAGAATTTCGCTTACCTCGCAACTCTCCTTCCAGATGGATCTCCTCACGTTACACCGATGTGGGTTGACCACGAAGGCGACATGCTCCTCATGAATACGGCAGTAGGACGCGTAAAACAGAGGAATATCACTAGAGATCTCAGAGTATCAATAACCATCGTAGATTCGAACAACCCATACGACCGAATCGTCATCCACGGCCGCGTAGTGAACCAAACCGAGCAGGGAGCAGAAGCACATATCGACAAGCTAGCAAAGAAATACACAGGCGCGAATAAATACCAGAAAACATCACCGAACGAAAGACGCATCATCATCAAAATCGAGCCATTGAAAATTCTCTGAGTCAGCTAAAACCAGTCAGCATCAGGATGCACCCTTGTCCGCACCTGCTGGTTCACAATCTTCTGTCGAAATTCTTCAAAGGCTGACGGAGTTTCCAACATATGAAGAATCTGGGATGAAGGCATGCTCTGAATTCATTTCAGGAAAACTAGAGACGCTTGGTTGCGAGGTCAGCGTCGATAAGTTGAACAATGTCTACGCCGAAAAGACATTTGATCACGGCGAGGGCGTATTCCTCATCAACAGCCATTTCGACACTGTCCCATCAAGCCCTAGATGGGTAAGAGACCCACTCCGTGCGTTGTTGGAAGGCGAACGGCTCTATGGCCTTGGGACCTCAGACGACAAAGGTAGTGTCGCTTCGATTCTCCATGCTCTTGGCAGAACTGAAGAATGCCGATTCAAGAAACTTGAGCTGCTGTTCTCCAATTATGAAGATAACAGCACGATTCTGGATGGTGAAACTTGGCTCGGCACCCCCTACTTCCTAACCCACAACCACTTGGAATCCACCAGCGGCCTCAATGTTGAGGGGACTGTTGAGAATGGTAGGTTCATGGTCTCTCTAGGCTGCGGTGGCCGAGTGGGCTTCAATATAACCAGCCTTGGAAAGGAGGCTCACTCATCAGATCCAAGGCAGGGACGAAACGCGATCTATGACATGCTGAAAGTAATCGAAGCACTCCGCAAAATGCCATCGGCCAGAATGACCATGGATGGCCGCGAAGCGTATACCGAGCTTAATGTCAGCATGATCAAGGGCGGGATAGCGGTAAACATCGTCCCGGGCGAATGCGAGATAACATGTGAACGCCGCGTGCTCCCTAACGAGGATTGGGACACGGTCAAGAAACAAGTCGACCAGACCCTAGCAGGGGTAACTGGTGTCAAATTCAAAGTCGAATACAAGAAACCTCAACGATCCTACAGCATAGACCGAACGCACCCTGTGGCTACCCTTGCCAAGGAAAGCTTAGAGAAGGCGCTGGGATACTCGCCGAGGTTCAGGGTTGAATCGGGAAGAACTGATTCCACATACCTTGACCAAATTGCGGGTATAAAGACGGTAATTCTTGGGCCTGGCGAAACAGCCCACATCGCTGACGAATACATCAATGTGCGGAGACTGGAGGAATTCGACCGAGTACTCTACGAGATGCTGTCTAGGAAAAACTAGTTCGCCTTAGCAGTATTTTCGCTCCGAGTCATCCTGAACGTTCGCTTGAACATCGGACAAGTACAGTGCGGGGTTACCCTTTACACACAGGAATACGAACGGTTCGTCCGCTTCATTACTAAACTGGTGAACCGCCATTGACGGAATGAAAATTGTATCGCCCGGCTTCAGTGCCTTTAACGGGCGAGTTACTCTCGACAGTCTGAGCAAGCCTTCGCCGCTTAGGACGTATACGTGATGTTCGTATGCGTGTTCATCAAGCGGCGTGTGTCCACCTTTTTCGAGTGTATACAATCTAAGTGAGAAACGATCCGAGCCATGTCGTTCGTCGAACAAATACCTTACTTTTACCTTCTCCGCCCCGTTTTTCATAAAATCCTCAGTTGGAACAGAGGAGGCGCTGACGATGAGGATATTCTGTTTGGTGGAGACTTCTTGAACCATTTTGATTTCCCCATTGGCAGACCTCGCGTGCCGTCAGTTTGTATTTAGGTTTGTGCACCTACCTCGCATGGAGTTCACGGGCGAAGGGAAGGCTTACAAGAAATCAGCTGCTCTCTTAAATAGCTACAACCTGAGAGACCAACTATGTCGGCCGCTAATGATTCTGAAAAGGGAAAGTGGCGATTATCGCACGTGAGTGTCTATACTGATAATGTCTGTGAAACCTTTACCGACGACAAAGGCAAAGCCCACTACAGATGGCTTTACCCTGATGGAAAAATGGAATACATTTGCGCGTGCCACCGCTTCTTAAATAAAATATAGCAACCCCTCAGGCTGCAGCGCCCGAGAAGATGTATTTAGCTTGGCTTCCTGCTCGATTTCACTCTTTTTCTGAACCGTTGCTTTCTCTTCTGTCGCTGGCGTATTCTGAAACCAGTTTTCCCCAACCTGTGTGGCACAACAAACACTTCCCATATTCTTCTAACGGTGAAAGAAAGCAATCGCTATATGGTTTGTGTACGTCGAGCCTGTCAAGTTATTCTACTGAGTCTTCGTCTACTTAGTCTTGCTTTTTACTTCCTTGATCTTCATCTTGACGCTTTCCCGCGTTAACCCTGCCGACATGGCGCTTCTGAAAATTCCTCTTCTTAACTCCTTGCAGGCATCTCTTAGTGCAAGATAGCGTAGTGAGTTTTCGCCTTTGCCATTCTTGATATCTTTGAACAGGTTATCACATTCGTTTTCCCGTTCAACCAAGTCATGGATTCTATTGTCGAATTCATCAAAGCTTGGTGGCATCGCAATCATAGCCTCATTGGGCTATTGGGTATAAAATTACTTAATCAATTGCAATCGAATAAACCTGTGAATTTTTGTTTCAGGTTGCCGTGAAAGCTGCTAGGTGGGGCGGGTTTCCGTCAACCATCAACTTTACAGCGCCTGTACGCCCCATATTAACAAGGAGTAAACAAGTTGTCGGTTGAGGAACTTTCTGGAAAAGGTTCAGCTGCGTGCCAAGAAGCATTTGCGTACCTGAGAGAGCAGATGAAATCGGATCAAAACATCACTGAGAGCGTCGAATACGAACCGCTCAAGGATACCGAGGCGCCAAGCTACAATGTCAGAGATACGCCGAGGCTACGAGCCTTCTTCGGCGAGAAACTCGAGCTCTTCCTCTTCATACCAGAAAAATCCGTGGCCAGCATCAAAGCCGATGCTTCTGTTCCCGAGGCTCTTAGGGCATGGGTTGACAAAGCACAGCTTGGTGGTATGAGCCGCCTTCTTAGGGTTCAACTTGCAACGAAAAAAGACGTTGAAGTCTTGATGCCCCTCATTAAGGCGGTAACACGTCAGTAGGAAATACCGCTTCAGGCCGTTTCGTTATACATTCGAATGAACTCTGTGTCGACTACTCCTGAGACCACCCTTTCGGATCCGTCTGGTAGTACGACGCTAAGGCCGGCTGCATGGTAGGGTAATTCGAACCTCTCTAACTTGCCCGGATCATCTGTTTCGTAAACTTTTATCCACTTTCCGTCCTCTTGACGAAAGCAATAGAGCTTCTCAACCCATCTCTCACCGATTCCTCCTATCCGACCGCCCGCAGCGCCTTGGGCACTAGTGGGTAGCTGGAGAATGTAGACGCAGTTCCTTCCTTGATTTTCACGCAGGTCAATGTTGGATTCGGCAACGAAAATCCGCCTGCTCTTTTCGCTCGCTAACTGGGTCAATTCATCGAGAGGAGTCAGAGCTATCGCCCCGTTCGGAGAGGAGATTAGAAGGGTTTCTAGGCAGAAATCTTGGCTGCAGGCGGCTTGGCTGCGCTTTGAAGAACCCGGAGTGCACCAGTCTTCCTGTTCAGGGAGAGTTGTTTCTCGCCCCTGAAGCTGCCAACCCTTGCGTCTTGGACCTCGACTAAATCTCCCTCGGAAATCGTCGGGATCTGGTTGTTCCATACGGCTAGGGGAATTTCCCCTGTGCCGTCAGAGAGCGTGACGGAGCACACTAGGAGAGGGTTTCCGTCCTTGGAGGTCACGGCTCTGACCTCCGATTTCTTGACAACTTGTGCCTTGAAGGAGACCCCTCGTGTTCCAAACTTTAGGCCGCTGATCTGCCTTTCGCCACGCGAGTTGACTTGGGACTCATCATGGTTTTCTTGATCAAAATCAGATAATTCCTCTGGCAAACGCTTTAGCTTGCTTATGGAATCATTTGGAATCTTTGCTTGTGCCAGCGGCTTACCCTCAACGGAGAACATGTAGGTTGAAGATTGCTCCTCTCGGTTCCTCAGCTCGATGGAAAACTTGCCACAGCGTGAGTTACCGCGTTCACGTGCGGAAACCATGGCTGTGTATAGTACGGGGGTCGTGAGATTATGCTTCCTTGCCAGTTGCAGCAAGTAGACTAGGTCTCTATCTAGACCTCGGGTCTTTGGTAGGTTCCTTAGCACGATTATGATTGTTCAACTCGTAGGCAGTATGGCAGCATAGGTTATAAATCGCCCGAAAAACAGGCCTTAATTTGGGGCTTTCTGCGGTCCCTGCTCGATGAAAAAGGGCTAATTCATGCAGGGGCTTACTTCGTGAAGTCCCTTTTATCGACATAAACGTTCACGACCTTTATGTAAGATGGGGCGTTCGACCCTGTTCCGGCAAGGGTGAATTGACTGTCCACTTGGAACTTGAAGTGCGCACCTTTGTTCTCGGCTGCGTAGGACAATGAGATTTCACCAGGTCGGCCGAGTTTGCTGCCTTCGTGCCGAATGGTTATGTTTCTGTCCCGTCCGGCAAACCAGGACTCAATTTCCTTGCGCATGGTGGGTTCGACAGCGTCGAATGGCATCCCCTTGTGTTCTTTCGCGAATTTGTCGGTAAGTGCTTTTCTGCACTCTCGGCTCAACGTGGTCATGTAGACGAAGGCTTTCTCAACGAGTTGTCGACCTGATGGTGTATCCGTCATATCAAATCCCCTCCTAGCGTGCGTTCCTCTTCTGGAAGTATCGCTTTAATGGGTCCCAGTATGCTTCGACCCAGCCTTGCCGGTAATTTTTGGCTTGGCTGGCTGGTACGTTTGAATGGACCATGGTAACCTGTGTCCCGCCCTTCTTCTGTTTGAATGATAGGTTTAGGATTGATGGTGAATAGCCTTCCGGCCATTCCGTGGTCTTCCATTGTTGAACAATCAGTTTGGCCTTCTTCAATTTGAGATTCCTTCCAGTAATGTACCCGTCCCATGCGGTGAATCGGCCTCCAACCCGAGGGTTGGACGTTGCCTTCGCGCCGGTAAACGCTGCATGTATCTTCGCTTCTATGAACGCGTCATAAACCTCAGCCGGCCTAGCGGGGATGAATTTCGTCTGCCTTATTTTTGTAACTTTCATGTGTACTTCAATTCACTTTAGAGCTGTTTGAGAGAACTGATTAAAGCATTTGGAAGACACATATTCAACGAGGCTGGCATTCGCATTGGTTCACGGGCTTGCATGATGCATGCAAGTAGTGAGTCAAGAGTGATGAATATTCGGCACGTTAACTGACATGCGCCCGTTCCCTCTTGAGTATACTTAAGTTCTGGGAGCACGGACCGTCTTGTTTGGCGATGCAATATGTGTCAATGTGGACAATGCTACCATCCGTACTACTTCTGGCAATTCTGTCCTGGGAACGCGTTCCCATATTATCCCGGACCAGGAATCTTTTACCATCTCCCCGTTCGGAGCCCTTTGCTGATGGGATTCTGATTCCGCCTAGGACACCTTGCTCGAGATAGTTACTTCACTATCGTGACGATATCGCGATCCTCGACAATATGATCCATGCCAACCCGTTGAGGACTGTACCTTACACTTGTTCCTGAAACCAGAGCGTACTTTGCTTCTCCTTCAAATTTCCTGTGAATTTTCTGACAGACGTCGGAGACGGTTGATCCGGCGGTCATTATGAGGGGTTGCTCAAAATCCGCTGAACTGTTTCGTGGTTTGAGGTATATTTTGATTAACCTCATCCGGTTGAAGATAGCTGCCTTGAGTTTTTCGATGTTTATGTTTTGATCGGCGGATATTGGAATTAGGTCTTCGCCTATTCGTTTCTTGGCTTCGGTTACGTATTTGGGGCTGACCAGGTCGATCTTGTTCAATACTGCTACCGACGGAAGATATCGGCGATTACCGGTCACTACGTCGATGAGTTGGTCATCGGTTACGTCTTCCCTGATGATGACGTTGGCATTGTTGATTTTGTAGATGTTCAGTATTGCTCGCGCAGTTGACTCAGTCAAATGGGTTAGATTGCAGGCCGTGGTTATCCCAAGCCCACCTTGCGAGGTTCGGTTGACAGTCACATTTGGAGGTTGAGTGTTCAGGCGAATTCCCATTTCATAAAGTTCCTTTCTTAGAACGCTGATCTGGTCAGGTTGAAACACATCCAAAACCAAGAGAATTAGGTCGGCGTTTTTTGCAACGGACAGCACCCTCTTGCCTCTACCAGTTCCGGATGCAGCACCCGAGATGATACCTGGCAGGTCGAGAATTTGTATCCTGGCGCCCTGGTATTCTAACAGACCAGGAACAACAGTTAGGGTAGTGAAGGCGTACGGGGCGACTTTTGATTTGGCGTTCGTGAGCCTATTCAGGATGGTGGACTTCCCAACACTCGGAAGACCGATAAGCACGACTGTGCAGTCGCCACCTTTTCTTAGCTCGAAACCCACGCCTCCCTGCCTGGACCCCTGAGCGCGTTCTTGTTCGACCTTTAGCTTAGCGAGCTTCGCTTTGAGCAGACCGATATGGTGTTCAGTGTGTTTGTGAATTTGTGTTCTTTTCATCTCTTCTTCTATTGCGCGAATCTTTTCCGGCACACCCAAGATAGTCTGCCCCAAACTCGGGGCATAGCCGAATAAGCAATAAACCGAACGGTGCAGCCCTAGCTTACAATGACTCAATCGATGGTTGCCGCTAGGCTACATACCGTCGGTGAGAAGCTCAGTATAGACCACGTAAAGATCCCTGAGATAGCGCCGGATGAGGTTCTCGTGGATGTTATGGCAAGCGGGATCTGCCACTCTGACGTTAACTACCGAAAAGGGATTGCCCCAGTCAGCAAGCTGCCGATAACCCTTGGGCATGAGATTTCAGGCATCATAGCTAGGACGGGAGCAAAGGTGAGGGAGCTCCGCTTTGGGGACAGAGTTCTGGTGCATTACGTCGTAAGTTGTGGAAGGTGCGTTTATTGTAAGACTGGGCGTGAGAATTACTGCGTAGGCTATCGAATGATTGGGAAGGATGTTGATGGCGGTTTCGCAGAGTACGTGAAAGTTCCGGCTAGAAGCATTCTGAAACTTTCTCGGAAATTTCCGTTCGAGCAAGCGGCGATAATGGGTT
>Ga0187771_10004115_pt1 | contig 10219 bp, 5 predicted proteins | sample 0116_SJ02_MP15_1_FD_133139 | JGI IMG/M metagenome (GOLD analysis project Ga0187771, IMG submission 133139) | Tropical peat soil microbial communities from peatlands in Department of Meta, Colombia - 0116_SJ02_MP15_10_MG | ecosystem: Environmental > Terrestrial > Soil > Wetlands > Peat | place... | reverse complement strand
GCGCCCGCTCCCGCTGTACCCGAGACTTCGATGGATGTCCCCGGGCTCGACTACACGCGTTTCGCGTACCGGTTCCGCGGATCGGAAGAAGAGATCCGGCGCAATCAGGAGTTCTACAAACCGTACTTCGCCGGCTGCCACGACGTGCTCGATATCGGCTGCGGACGCGGCGAATTTCTCGAGACCATGCGCGAGATCGGGGTGAACGCGCGCGGTATCGATCTGGGCGTCGAATCGGTCGAGTATTGCCGCGGCAAGGGGCTGCGCGTGGATGAGGCGGATCTGTTCACCTTCCTCGCGCAGGAGCCGGAAGGCGCCTTCGACGGCATCTTCAGCTCGCAGGTGGTGGAGCATCTGGCGCCGGGCAAACTGCCCGGGATGATTCGTTTATGCGCGTCGCGGCTGCGGCGCGGCGGGGTGCTCGCCATCGAGACGCCGAATCCCGATTGCCTCGCCATCTTCGCCACGTACTTCTATCTCGACCCCACCCATACGCGCCCCGTGCCCCACGCGCTCCTCGAGTTTTATCTGCAAGAGGCGGGAATGGGCGAGATCGAGGTTCGCCAGCTCTCGCCCGCAGCCGATTCCATACCCGAGCTGCAAGAGCTGCCGGAACGCTTCCGGGAGCGCTTTTTCGGCGGTCTCGATTACGCGATCGTTGCCCGCAAACTCTAGCCTGCTAATATGAAATTGCTCCTGCTGGGACGTCGTTCAACGGTAGGACTGCAGATTCTGGCTCTGCGTATCGGGGTTCGAATCCCTGCGTCCCAGCCATTCCCCAGAGAGAAACCTGAAACAATCGCTCCGTTCGCGTGTTTCATCAGAGCACAATCTCTCGCTCGGGTCGAACCGCCAAAGTGACCACTCCACTCAACCGCAACTCCAGCCGGCTCGCGTCGGCCGCGCTTTTTCTGCTTTCTGCCCTGCCCGTTCACGCCGCGAACGTGGCGACTTATGCCGTGGGTCTGCAACCCTGGGGCGTCGTCTCGGACGGCGCCAACATCTGGGTCACCAACTCGGGTGGCGTCAGTGTGACGAAAATCGCGGAAGCAACCGGAGCCCAGGTGGGTATCTACCCAGTGCAGGCGACCCCGAACGGCGTCGCCTTCGACGGCACGAATATCTGGGTCGCGAACAACGGAAGCAATACGGTTACGAAGCTGGCGGCTTCGACCGGCAACGTGATCGGCAACTACTCCACGGGCAATACCCCTCAAGGCGTGCTGTTCGACGGCACGAATATATGGGTGACAAACAACGCCGACAATACCGTCACGAAATATGTCGCGTCCAGCGGATCGGTGGTTGGCACGTACAGCGTAGGGAAGGCGCCCGCCGGCATGGCTTTCGACGGCGCGAATGTCTGGGTCGCGAACAACTACGACGGGACGGTCAGCCAGGTGCAGGCATCGACCGGCAACGTCCTGAACACTTTCAACGTCGGAACGGGGCCTCGCAGTATCGCCTTCGATGGCACGAATATCTGGGTGACGAACGTTGCCGATGGCACGGTCAGCGAACTTCTCGCATCGACCGGCGCGACGGTCGGAACTTATAAAGTGGGTCTGAATCCGGTGGGCATCGCCTTCGATGGCGCCAATATCTGGGTCGCGAACTTCGGCAGCAACAACGTGATGGAACTGTCGGCCGCGACCGGCAAGGCCGAAGCAACTTACTCGACGCCATCGGGCCCGTGGGAAGTCACGTTTGGCGGCTCCTCCGTCTGGATCACGGATATCAACGCCGCGGGCGTCACCAAAATCTCGCAGTTCCAGCAACCGCCGGCGATCTCGACGGGCGGCGTGGTTCCCATCAACAGCACCGCCGCGACGATCCAGCCGGGCGAATGGATCACGATCTGGGGCTCGAATCTCGCCGGCTCCGCGGTGATCTGGAACGGCAATTTCCCCACCACTCTGGGCGGAACGAGCGTCACGATTGACGGCAACCCAGCCTATCTTCTCTACGTGTCTCCCGGGCAGATCGATGCGGAGGTGCCCAACGATACCAACACAGGATCCGTCCAGGTGAAAGTCACTACTCCCGGCGGTACCGCAACCTCCACCGTGACGCTCGCGCAGCTCGGGCCGGCTTTCAATCTGCTCGATGGCAAACATGTGGCGGGCATCATTCCACGCAACAATGGAACGGGCACGTCAGGCGGCGGAGCGTACGACATCATCGGGCCGACCGGGAACTCGCTCGGCTATCCGACCGTCGCGGCGAAGGCGGGAGACTCGGTGGAACTCTACGCGGTCGGTCTCGGCCCCGTGATTCAGCCGGTGCAAGCCGGACCCGGCTTCACGGCTCCCGCGCAGCCAGACAACACCACCAGCCAGGTGACCCTGACCATCAACGGCAAGACCGTGATACCGACCTTCGCCGGGCAATCATCCGAGGCCGGCCTGTACCAGATCAATCTGACGATTCCGGCCAGCCTCGGCACTGGTGACGTGCCGCTGGTTGCAACCGTCGGCGGCGTCTCCACGCCTTCTGGCGTCGTGATTTCGCTGCAGTAGACGTTCTACCTCTGCGGCGCGGGAAGCAGCGGAATGCGCTCGTCTGTCGACGACTGCGCCCGGATCTCGATCGGCTTCGCGTGCGCGAGGTACGGGGCGATCACTTCCGGCCGCGAGTACTCGAGTTGCGTATTGTCCGTGCCAAACAGCAGGTAGTGTCCTGCCGGAATGGCGCGGAAATCGAAACTGCCGTCGCTTTCGGTCTGGTAGACGCGCGCGCGGGCATCTTCTCCGAGCACGCCGCCCGAGTCCCCGGTTGACGCCAGGATCGCGAAAACACCTTCGACCGGCCGGTCTTTATCGGTGACGAATCCATGCACGCCGCCGGTCTCGTTGCTCACCGTGATCGACAGTTCAACGTCGCTGCCTTCCGGCACGTCGAGAATTCCGTTGTGGAAGGAACCCCCGTGAGCTTCCATGCCGGTGGCATAGTAGCCGGCAGAGCCGCCGATACTCACCCGGAAGCTTCCCGGCGTCACAGAGGGGAAGGCGAACGCGCCGTCGCGGGCGGCCGCGACCGTCCCGGCCGAACCGCCGCCCAGGCCGCGGATGGAAACGGAAGTACTGCCCTGGCTGGCGTCGGGCGGAAAGTGAACGGTGCCTTTGATCCCGTGGACAGGCTTTACCGGGAGGTCGACCTCAAGCGGAGCACCGTTGACGTCGATTTCCCGGCTGGCCCAATAGACAGTCGAGCCCGCGCTGCCGTAGATCGCGAGCGTGTAGTGTCCTGGCGGCACGGCATTGAGTACCTGTTCCTGCGTGAGCGCGTCAGCCGGGGCATTCCTCGCGGGCATCCGGAAGGCGACAATCTGGGCGGATTGCTGCACCGCAATCGTGTCTGCCACGCCCTTGTAAGTCAGCGATATCGTGCCACTGGTCCCCTGCGGCGCATCGTGACGGACCGTGACGTTCGCACCCGGCGCGGGCGTCAGGGCGAAATCGGCCAGCGCTTCCTCTCCCGCTTTGACGAAAATCGGCGTGGCTTTGGCAGGGTCGGGCACGTTGGGGAAATAGACCGGAGCGAACGTCGCCGTCGCCTGCGGATTTGAGGGTTCACCCGTCACCGCGAGATAGTAAGCCGTATCTCCGGGAAGCCGGCCGAAACGATATTCGCCGAGGTCGTTGGTGCGCTCGAACGCGAACGTCGCAGCCGTGCGGCGGCCGCCGCTGACGCTCATCCGAATCAACTGCACGAGGACGTTCGGCGCGGGTTCGCCCGCATCGTCCATCACCCGCCCATAGATGGCCGCGGGCGGAAAGAAGCGGAACACGAGGTTCGCGGTCTCCTTGTCCGGACCCACGATGACGGCCGATGCAATGGAGTTGCTCGGATTGCGCGCGCCGTAGTTCTCCTGGATATCGCGCGTGCCGGCGCGCATCACGTACGATCCAGCCGGAAGCTGGAACTGGAAGCGGCCGTTGTCGCCGGTAATCGCGCTGGCCACCGGCTTCCCGCCGGATGCGCTCGACCGGTAGAAGTAGACGCGCGCATGCTGCAGCGGCGAATCGGTTGCCACGTTGAGCACGGTGCCGCTGACGGGATAAAGATCCGCGGCCAGCGAGCAGGTCAGCGTGGCAGCAGCAACAAATACGACGCGGGCAATCATGGAATCACCTTGTCGATGGTGACTTTTTTCTCCGCACTGTCTTCGATCTCGACGTCCACACCGCCTGAAAGCGTGCTGAGAAACGCGGGGCTGGCGTATTCGATATCCGGATTGGCGAACGCGTAGAGCGTATATTCGCCCGGCGCGAGGTTGCCAAAATGAGCCGAACCCTCCGTGCCGCCGGGAAGCAGCGGCGCAAACATGAGCTGTGGCCCGGTTGAGTTCGCAGACTTCGGAACCAGCAGCACCGCGATCTGGCGCACGTTGCTGAAGAGATTCGCCGGCAGCGACGCGGTGACATTGCCGCCGCCGTGCACCGCCAGGATTTCGATGGGCGGGAACGAAGCACCCTGCTCAATGGTGACGTTCGGATTGAGCAGCAGATCCTGCGTCCCGGCCAGTGCGGAGCGCACATAGCCGCCAAGGCAGTTGAGGGAAACCCTGTATTGGCCGGCCTGGACCTTGTGCAACGCCCCGTTCTCGGTGAACAGAGGCACAGGGCGCCGGTCGGAATTCAGCCAGACGTTGCAGACATCCTGCATGGCGCCTGGCTCGAAATCGTCAGGGTCATCCTGAGGATGCGGAACATTGGCAGGCGCGGCATCGAGAAAATGCGTCGTGACCGGAATATCGATCCGCGGATAAAGCGTGAGCGCGACGTTCGCCGCGTCTGCACCGGCGATATTGACCGCAACCTCGCCCGAGTTGTCGCCCTGCGTCGCCCGCAGGATGTACGAACCGGAAACCACGTCGTTGAACTGAAAGGCTCCGGTCTCGGCATTGAACCGGTCAGGACGGACGCCGACCTCCTCGCCATTGATCAGAATGCCGAACGCGATCTGGATGCGCGGCGTGAAATTGCGCACGGTACCGCGGATCTCAAACGCCGGTTCCAACTTCAGATGGAAGTCCGCCGTGGCCCTCGTGCCGGCCGCAATCTCCACGGGTCTGGCGGCTTCCATCGTCTTCCCTCCGCCGGAATAGGTCGGGGCAAACGAATCGCCCACCTCGAGCCGCGCCGCGTTGTTCGTGGTGAAGAGCAGCGTGCCGCCGCCCTGCCCGGTCGCCTTCAGGTAGTACCTGCCCGGCATCAGGTTCCACAACCGGTACATGCCGCGATCATCCGTATTCACAGTGCGCCCGACGCTGGTCACGCGCTGGCCATTCTCTACGGTGGAAGAAATCGCGTTGATGCCAACGCCGCGCATCGGTTCGCCATCGTCGTCCACTACCTTCCCCGTGATCACGCCGAGTGGAGCCAGACGAACAACAACGTTCTGAGTCGAAGACTTCAGCTCAACGAAGGTTGGCCGCAAGCCCCCGGCCGCGACGATATTCGCGAAACCGGCCTTCTGTGCGTTGAGCGAATAGCGGGCCTCGGGAAGCGCGGAGAAGGAAAAGACGCCGCTCTGGTCCGTGACGGCGGTCTTCGTGATCGCCTGAGCCGGGCTCCCCGGGGTTTGGGCCACCACTGGAAATCCATTCAGAGTCACCACGGCTCGCGGGATCGGTTCTCCGCTTTCCGAATCGACAACTCGCCCGGCAAGCGCGAGCGATGCTTCCTGCGCGAACACGGCGGACGCGAGGAGACAAAGAATGGCGAGGGTGCGCATACCCCGTTCCCGCCATTGTCGCGCATAAAAGTTTCGTTTTGGAGAAATTGGCGCCGGGCGCCGCTAGTTGACCCGCTTTTCCCGGCCCGCCCACGCGCGCTCGCGCAGTTCGTTCTTGCGGATCTTGCCTGTCGCCGTGCGCGGCAGCGCGCCGAATTCGACATGCTTCGGGCACTTGAAGTGAGAAATGCGCTCGCGGCAGAATGCGATGATCTCGTGCTCGGTCGCTTCCGCGCCCGGTTTCAGGGTCACGTGCGCTTTGGGCACTTCGCCCCACTTCTCGTCCGGAAACGCGATCACCGCGACTTCGAGCACCGCCGGGTGCTCGGCGACAGTCTTCTCCACTTCGATCGACGAAATGTTCTCGCCGCCCGAAATCACGATATCCTTCGAGCGGTCGCGCAACTCGATGTAACCGTCCGGATGCATCACCGCGATGTCGCCCGAATGGAACCAGCCGCCGCGAAAGGCCTCGGCTGTCGCTTCCGGGCTGCGATAGTAGCCGAGCATCACGTTGTTCCCGCTCATCACCACTTCGCCCATGGTCTCGCCGTCGGCGGGAACGTCGTTCAGGTCTTTGTCGACGACGCGCAGTGAATTGCCGGCTGCGATGTTCGTCACCCCCTGCAGCGCCTTGCGCCGCGCGCGATCCGCGGCGGGAAAATCATCCCACTCCGGATGCCACGCGCAGAGCGTGTGCGGGCCGTAGGTTTCAGTGAGACCGTACACGTGCGCGACGGTCAGTCCGATGGATTCAGCCTGCCGCAGCGTGGCCGGAGCCGGCGGAGCGCCGCCGGTCACCATATACACGCCGCGCTCGAAGCGGATGCCATTGGTGACGCAGAACTGGCAGAGGCTGTTGACCACCACCGGGGCGCCGCAGAGATGCGTCACGCCTTCGCGCAGAATCAGCTCGGCCATGTGGCCCGCTTCCGGATGGCGCAGCAGAATATGACGCCCGCCCGCCGCCGTCACCGCCCACGGGAACGACCAGCCGTTGCAATGAAACATCGGCAGCGACCACAAATAGACGGAGCGGTTCGAAAGGCCGTGCTCCATGATCTCGCCGAACGAGTTCAGCGCCGCGCTGCGGTGCGTGTACATCACGCCCTTGGGAACGCCGGTCGTGCCGCTCGTGTAGTTGATCGAGATCATCCGGTCTTCATCGGCGAGCGGCGGCGGAGTGTACGCGGCATCACCTCCGGCGACGAAAGCTTCGTAATCCTGACGAACGTTCGGCATCTGCGTCAGTTCGCCGCGCACCAGTTCCGGCTCGGCGAGCACGATCTTCGCCCCGCAGTGTTCCAGAATCCAGGCGAGCTCATGCGTGGCGAGACGCGTATTCAGCGCGACCAGCACCGCGCCCGCCATCGGCACGCCGAAATGCGCTTCGAGCGTGATCATGCTGTTGAACGCCAGCACAGCCACACGGTCGCCCGGTTCCACGCCGGCTTCGACGAGCGCTGAGGCGAGCCGATGGACTCTTTCGTGCAATTGCCGGTAAGTGAACCGGCGGTCGCCTTCAACAGCCGCGATGCGATCGGGATACACGCGGGCGCTGCGCGCAAGAAAATCCAGCGGGGTGAGCGGGGCTCTCATGTCAGAACAGTATTGTACCGATACAGAAATTCTGCGAATATGCGAAACTTAGGATGCCGGAGTTTGGTTGTAACTTTCAGTGTTCTAATGCAAGTCCTTGTAACTGCGGGTTAAGGAACAATCAGAGGGTCGCGAATCAGAGGACAGAGACGGACTTTGATCGAGAGAAGGAAGGTCATCGGCGGAAGCGGTTCCGGCTGGATTCTTTTCCTGATCACCCTCTTCGCTGCAACTCAACTTAACGCGGACTGGAAAGCCACCGGGCCGTTCGGCGGCGATATCGAAGTCGTTCGCGTCGTGCCGAAAGTGCCCGGCCTCGTGATCGCCGCCGCGCGCAACGGGCTTCTCTTCCAATCCACCAACGGCGGCGCTTTCTGGAACAACATTCCCTTCCCCGGCGAGTTCACGGGCGTACTGCACGCTCTGCTGGTCGATCCGCGCGAAACGGGCACCTGGTACGCGGGCATGGAAGGCGAACGCTCCATGACCTCCGGCGTCTACAAAACAACCGATGCCGGCAAGACATGGACGCTGCTTGCGGGAACGAAGGGCAAAGCGATCTGGTCCCTCGCCTTCTGGCCCGGCAATCCGAACGTGATCGCGGCGGGCGCGGGCGACGGCGCTTATCGCAGTGACGATGCGGGCGCCACGTGGAAGCGCGTTTCGCCCATCGACAATCTCGATCTTCGCCCCGTCGTTTCGCTCGCCTTCGATCCGCGCGATGCCTCGATCCTCTACGCGGGCACAACCCATCTGCCGTGGCGCACCGGCGATGGCGGCGCCACGTGGAAGTCGATCCACACCGGCATGCTGGACGATTCCGACGTCTTCTCCATTCAGATTGATCCGAAGCGGCCGGAGCTCGTCTATGCCAGTGCCTGCAGCGGCGTCTATCACAGTACCGACAGCGCGGGCCACTGGAGCAAATACACCACGCCGCCCGGCGCCTTCCGCACTTACTTCGTCGCGCTCGATCCGCGCGCGGAAGGCGTGATCTTCGCCGGCACCACGGAAGGCCTGCTGCGTTCCGAAGACGGCGGAAAGATCTGGCGGAACGTCAGCGCCAACGCGGTGAAATCGATTTCCTTCGATCCCGCCGTCGAGAACCGCATCTTCTTCGCCTCGAGCACCGGCGGCATTCTGGTGAGCACGGATGGCGGCAGGACCCTGCACGATTCCAACTTCGGCTTCGTGAACCGCAACTTCACCGCCGTGGCCGGAGCCAGAGATGTGCTCTACGCCAATATCGTCTACGAAGGCAACGGCGGAGTCTACAAGACCGGCAACCTCGGGCTGCGCTGGGATCACTCGGCCGGCGAGCCGCAGGGCGAGATCCTGATCATGGCCGCGGTGCCGGATCAGCCTTCCATCCTCTACGCCGCCGGCTACCGCGGACTGCTGCGCTCGGGCGACGGCGGCAAGACCTGGGTCGCCATAAAAGGACCAAACCAGGGCCATATCACTTCCCTGCTCGCTCTCGCGCCATGGATGGCGATGGTGGCGACCGAAACCGGCCTCTACCGCGTCTCGCTCACTGCCGCGGCGGCCAGCCCGCAGGCGACCTGGAAACAGGTCTCGGCCCAGACCAGGCAGTTATTGCAGCGCTCCGGTACGGGTCCGATCGGCGCGTTCTCGGAACATGCGGGCGCGATCAGCCGGGATGAAGGCTTGTCGTGGAAAGCATGCGGACAGACCTCCACGGCCGCCCTCTGGTACGGCCTGACCTTCAATTACCAGAACAGCTCGGTGGCGCTCGCGGCCACTTCCGAAGGGCTGTTCCGTTCCGTCGATTCCTGCGCCACCTGGGAGAAGATCACACAGGACCTGCACGCCGAAACCGTAGCCTCCGTCCTGTTCCATCCCACCCGGACGAACCTCGCCTTTGCTTCCCAAGGAGGCCGTATTTTCCGCTCCGACGACGGCGGGTTCCGCTGGGCTCGGCTCAATGAAGACGACGACCGCAATTCCTGGTGGCCCTCGGCACTCCTCGTGCTGCCGGGCGCACCGGATCGATTGTTCGCCCTCTTTCCGCGAAGGGGCATTTTTTCAGACCTCATCTCAACGCCCGATGGCGGGGCTGGTATCGCCAGCACCCATTAGAGGGCTATGATAATAAGGACCTAGGCCTATGAAAAACACATCGTGTTTCAATCAGTTACGACGGTGCAGTGCCGCTCTGGCGATGGCTGCAGCCCTCGCTGCTGTGCCGTCAGCCATGGCGCAGGACAACGCGGCCAAAGGCGTGGATACCACGGGTTACTCCCTGGTTGATATCTCCGCGTTCTTCGGCACCCAGTGGTTCCAGTTCGGGCAGGGTGGCACCATCCGTCCCCTGACCTTCGCGCCTGCGATGACCACCGGGGTCCGTTTCTCGGAGGATCTCTGGAAGTACGTCGGCCTCGAAGAATCCTACAGCGTCGGGTTCAACAAGATCCAGCTGCTGCCCTCCGGTCTGCCCGGCCGCGCGCTGCTGCCCGCGCAGAACTATCCCCTTGAAGTTGTCGGGGTGGTGCACTTCACGCCGCGCGGCTCGAACTTCCGGCCCTTCGTGGTGCTGGGCCCGAGCGGCACGTGGTACGCGCCGGAGCGCTGGCCTCATATGACCGCGCCGGCCGGTGTCGTGCTGCCCAACATCCAGTATCCCGAACTCAAGATCGAGCCTGGACTCGCCTACGGCGTCGGCATCAAGATGCAGCTGACGAAGAAGCTCTCGGTGCGCACCGAAGTGCGCGGCAACTGGACGCTCCAGCCGCACTTCGGCCTGCCGAGCTATCCGTTTGCCGGCACAGGTTCTCTCTACATCCCGGCACACGGCACGGCCAGCGCACTGGCGCTCGAAACCGGCATCAGCTACTCGCTCCGTTATCATGAGCCGCCTCCG
>Ga0187771_10004114_pt1 | contig 10220 bp, 7 predicted proteins | sample 0116_SJ02_MP15_1_FD_133139 | JGI IMG/M metagenome (GOLD analysis project Ga0187771, IMG submission 133139) | Tropical peat soil microbial communities from peatlands in Department of Meta, Colombia - 0116_SJ02_MP15_10_MG | ecosystem: Environmental > Terrestrial > Soil > Wetlands > Peat | place... | reverse complement strand
CCGGCAGCGAGGTCCACAACGTCAAGGTCGGTGACGAAGTCGTCGTCCATTGCGGCATCGCCTGCCGGCAATGTGACTACTGCACCCGCGGCGAAGAATTCTTCTGCCCCAACTTCAAGATTTGGGGCTTCCAGACCGGCCCGCTCGACGGCGCCCACGGCGAGTATTGCAAGGTTCCCGCGGTAAACGTCCTGCCCAAACCGGCCAACCTCAGCTTCGAGGAGGCGGCCACCATTCCGCTCGTACTGGTCACCGTATGGCGCATGCTGGTGACGCGCGCGCGTATCCAGGCCGGCGATTTCGTCCTCGTATGGGGCGCGGCGGGCGGACTCGGTGTGATGGCGCTCCAGATCGCGAAGCTCTACAACGCCCATGCCATCGCGGTCGCCTCCAGCGACGACAAGCTCGACCTCTGCCGCGAACTCGGCGCCGATTACGTCCTTCATCGCAAAAAGCACGACATCTTCCAGGAAGTCCGCAAAATCACCGGCGGCCGCCGCGCCGACATCGTCTTCGAGCATACCGGCGCCGAGACCTGGCCCATCTCGATGCAATGCCTCAAGTGGGGCGGAACCATCGTGACTTGCGGCGCCACCTCGGGCTTCGACGCGCACCTTGATATCCGCCTGCTGTGGAACAAGCAGCAGAATTACCTGGGCTCGCATCTCGGCAACAAGGGCGAGCTGATGGACGCGATGCGCTTCGTCGCCGGCGGCCAGATCAAGCCGGTAGTCGGCAAGGTGCTGCCTCTCAAGGAGCTGGCGCAGGCTCAGCATCTGATGGAGACGGCCACGATCGCCGGCAAGATCGCGATCGTGCCGCCGGCCGCATAACCGCGCGCGGCCGATTCGTTCCCGCGCAAGCGGATGCCGCGATGAAGCGTAAGATCGGCTGAGCCTCCGCCGAGTCGCGTTTTCACGCTCGCGCGCGACTGTGACTTGATCCGCGCTCTGCACTACAATTCACCTCGACTATGGCTTCCCTCAACGCGATCCGCGATGAATTGCGCCGCTCGCTCGAGGGCGAAGTCCGTTTCGACGGCGCCTCTCTCGCGCTCTATTCCACCGACGCCTCGAATTATCGCCGCCTCCCTCTGGGGGTTGTGATTCCCCGCCACGAAGCCGACGTCGAAAAGGTGCTGGCGCTCGCGCGCGACAACGCAATCCCGATCCTCCCGCGTGGCGGCGGGACGGCGCTCGCGGGTCAGACCACCAATAGCGCGCTGGTCCTGGATTTCTCGAAATACATGAATCGCGTCGTGCGCGTCGATCCCGATCGCCGCCGCGCCCTCGTTCAGCCCGGCCTCGTCCAGGCGCATCTCAACGCCGCCGTCGCGCAGTACGGACTCTTCTTTGCCCCCGATCCTGCCACCAAGGACCGCTGCACGCTCGGCGGCATGATCGGCAACAATTCGTGCGGCGCTCATTCCGCCGCCTACGGCAAGACGGTCGACAACGTCGCCTCGCTCGACGTCCTCCTCTACGACGGCACGCGCCTCACGCTGACTGCCGACGGCGAGGGAGAGAGCGCCGGCGCCGCCGCGACAGCGGGTGGGCGCGCCGCCGATATGCACCGCAAGCTCCACGGCCTCGCCGCGCGTTACGCTGATTTGATCCGGCGCCGCTACCCGAACATTCCGCGCCGCGTCTCCGGCTACAACCTCGACCAGCTCCTCCCCGAGAACCGCTTCAACCTCGCCCGTGCCGTGGTCGGTTCCGAAGGAACGCTCGCCGTGGTCCTCAACGCCGAAGTGCAGTTGGTGCCCAAGCCGAACAAGCTCGCGATGGTCGTGCTCGGCTTCGATGACGTCTTCGTCGCCGCCGACCAGACCCCGTGGCTGCTCGAACATCGCCCCGAGGCGCTCGAGGGTTTCGACCATCAACTGCCCGACTTCGCCCGCTCAAAGGGAATGGCCGCCGTGCGCCTGCTGCCGGCCGGCAGGGCGTTCCTGATCCTCGAGTTGGGCGGCGAGAGCGACGACGAGGTCCGCGCTCGTGCCGACGCCGTCAAGCGCCAGGCCGAAGGCGTCACGCAATGCGCCGGCGTCGCGATTTTGCTCAACGCCGCCGATCAGCGCGCCGTTTGGGGAATTCGCGAGTCCGGCCTCGGCGCCGGCGCGTTAATCCCCGGCCATCCGCGCACCTGGCCCGGCGCCGAGGATTGCGCCGTCCCGCCCGCGCGCCTTGGCGATTTCCTCCGCCGCCTGGTCGCTCTGCTCGCGCGTTACGATTTGGCCGCCGCCACCTACTACGGCCATTTCGGCGAAGGATGCGTCCATTGTCGCATCAACTTTGACTTCTTCACCGCCGACGGCATCGCGAGGTTCCGCGCCGCGATGGTCGAGATCGGCGACCTCGTCGCCGATTTCGGCGGTTCGCTCTCCGGCGAGCACGGTGACGGCCTCGCGCGCTCCGAACTGTTGCCCAAGATGTTCGGCCCCGAACTGATCGGCGCCTTTCGCGAATTCAAGCAAATCTTCGACCCCGATCACCGGATGAACCCCGGCGTGATCGTCGATCCCGAACCGCTCGACTCGCATCTCAGGATCGGCGCGCATTACAACCCCGTCCCGATCCGCACCCGCTTCGACTTCTCCGCCGAGGGCGGTCTCGCGGGCGCCGCGCTCAAATGCGTCGGCATCGGCAAATGCCGCAAGACCGACGCGGGCGTGATGTGCCCCTCCTACATGGCCACGCGCGAAGAGAAGTACTCGACGCGCGGACGCGCCCGCCTGCTCTTCGAGGCGCTCACCGGCGGCCCGCTTCCCGGCGGTTTCGCCGACGAAGCTCTCTACGACTCGCTCGAGCTCTGCCTCTCCTGCAAAGCCTGCAAGACCGAGTGTCCCGCCTCGGTCGACATGGCCGCCTACAAGGCCGAGTTCATGGCGAACTACTACGCCTCGCATCGCCGGCCCTTGCCGGCGCGCTTCTTCGCCCGCATCCACGAAATCGCCCGCCTCGCCTCGACCGCCCCGGGCCTCGCCAACCTCTTCGCGGGCGGCGCCTTCGGCACGCTGGGAAAACAACTCCTGCGGGTTCATCCGGATCGCGCGCTGCCGCGCTTTGCCCGCCAGACCTTTCGGGCATGGTTCGAGCGGCGCGCGCCGCGCAACCCCGACGCGCCCGAAGTTCTGCTCTTCCCCGATACCTTCAACAATTTCTTCGAGCCCGAGGTCGCGATTGCCGCCACCGAGGTGCTCGAGCGCGCGGGCTTCCGCGTCGTAATTCCCCCGCCCGACCTCTGCTGCGGACGCCCGCTCTATGATCAGGGGATGCTCGACGCCGCGCGAAACCGCCTGGTCGACCTGATGGGCACGCTCTCTCCCTGGGCCGAACGCGGGATCAGCGTCGTCGGTCTCGAACCGAGCTGCCTGCTTACCTTGCGCGACGAATTGCCGCGCCTCTTTCCGCGCGTTTCCGCCGCGCGCAAGCTCGCCGAGAATGCGATGCTGCTCGACGAGTTCCTCGCCGCCAAAGCGCCCGACTTCGTTCCGCCCGCTCTTGCCGGACGCGCCCTCGTCCACGGCCATTGCCATCAGAAGGCAATCGCCGGGATGGCGGCCGAAATGTCGGTGCTCGCCCGCGCCCCCGGTCTGACCGCAGATGCGCCCGACGCCGGATGTTGCGGGATGGCCGGGGCGTTCGGCTACGGCGCCGACCGCTTCGAGGTCTCGCGCGCGATCGCCGATCGCGTGCTGCTCCCCGCGATTCGCAACAGCTCACCTGATACGCTGATCGTCGCCGATGGCTTCGCGTGCCGTGCGCAAATCCGGAATTTTTGCCCGGATCGCCGCCCGCTGCATCTCGCCCAGGTACTGAATCTCAAGGCTGGCTCGGCGCAATCGACGCCCGAGCCGATGAGGTGATACGCGCAATGCGTCTTGGAATCACGATCCCGCTCGACGGCTTTCAGAACCGCAACTTTATCGACCTCGTGCGCCTTGCCGAGAAGCTCGGCTACGCTGACGCCTGGTCCTTCGAGACGATGCAGGGCGACGGCATCACGCCGATCGCCGCCGCCGCCACGGTCACCGAACACATCCGGCTCGGCACCGCCATCCTCCCGGTATTCACCAGGTCGCCTGCGCTGCTCGCGATGTCGGCGGCGGGTTTGCAGCAATTCTCCGGCGGCCGCTTCATCCTCGGCGTCGGCATCTCGACCCCCACTATCGTCCAGCAATGGATGGGCGTGCCGTACGAAAAACCCGTTACCCGCCTGCGTGAGACAGTCGAAGCCCTCCGCGCCATCTTCAGCGGCCAGAAGGTTTCGATGCAGGGCAAGACGGTTCGCATCGATGGGTTCCGCCTCGGCACGCCGCTCGACACGCCGCCGCCGATTTATGTCGGCGCACAGGGCGAGCTGATGCTGCGTACTGCGGGCGAGCTCGGTGACGGCGCCATCGTCAACTTCATTACACCCGAGACGTTTCCGCAGATGCTCGCGCATATCCGCGAGGGTGCGCGCAAGGCGGGAAAACCGACCACCGGAATCGAGGTCGCCTGCCGCATCCTGGTCGCCATCGATCAGGAAGAGGAAGTCGTCCGCGAGCAGTTGCGCCGCGAGCTGACCGGCTATCTCACGGTGCCGCAATACAACAAGTTCTTCCAATGGATCGGCTACGAAAACGAAGCCCGCACCGCGATTACCGCCTGGAACGCCGGCGATCGCAAACGGGCGCTCGCGTCGGTGCCGGACTCGATGGTCGAATCGATCTTCGTCTTCGGCGCACCCGAGCGATGGGCCCGCCGGCTCAAGGATTACGAGAAAGCCGGCATCACCTCGACCGCGCTCCAGTTCGTCTCTTACGCTTCGACCCCCGAAGAGAAGCGCGCCCGCATCATGCGCGCGATGGAATCGCTGTCCGCCGCCTGGTGACGCGATCGCTCAAAAAGTGCCGCCCTTCGATCGGGAGATCGCGGAACTGGATGTCAGTGCTTTCCGTATGCGAGCGCCACGCCGTTGCGCTGCGCCAGGATATAGGCTTCGAGCGCCCGCAGCTTTGGGTCATCGGCCGAAAGCGTCTTTCCCTTGACCGGATTCTCGATACACCAGTCGATCATGTCGCGCAGCAGCGCGACGCGCTGAAGCTGTACCTGGTACTTCGGATAAGTCTCGGGATGGGTGTTGGACGCATTTGGATGGCACATATCGCAACTTACGCCGATGGTGCCGCCTAGTAGCTTGGCCGAGTGGAAAACCTTGTTGCCGTAATCTACGAAGGCGTCGGTCTGCGCTTTCCAAATCATATAGTCGCGGTCGTGAAAGCTGGCGTAGGTGTCGCCCTGCTGGCTCTTTACCTCAGAAGTGCCCGTCGCGCCGGCTCCGCTGGCATTCTCCGAGGTGCTTGATGGAGCGCTGCCGGCCGGCGTACCTCCGCTCTCAGCCTGCGCCATCTCCCAATGCCGCTCGGGATGCTTCCGTTGCCACTCGGCCATTAACTTGCGAGACACGTCCATGGCTTGGGCATGACTCATTTGCTCGCCCGGTTTGAGCCCTTTGACCTCCGTCGTGGTGACGCCGTCGCAAAGTTGCACCACTACACCGCCGTTTTTGGCCGACGGCACCTGATGGCTCGGGAGCGCCTGCGCGTATGCGATGTGACCCGAATAGCCGCGGCTCAGGTAGGCAGCAGCTCCAGCGGCTACCGCTCCGAACAGGGCCGCGGTGACCAAGCTCAGTTGGGCTCTCATTTTCTCCCTCCCAATCGTCACCACTTGGACCACGAGGTGATGTTCCGGTAAAACGCCATCAGTAGCTGGCGAACTGGGGAGCGGGGGGCTGATCGGTCTTGCCTCGAGACACCAGGTAATCCGCTTTCACGGTAACCGGGTTGCGGTCCCAAAGGTTGTAGACGGTGTCGACTAACCCGTCCGCTCGCGCGGTTGCCTGCCCGTCTCCGCAGCCGTCGAACTGATCGAAGGGATCGGCACGGTTCATCTGTATCGTCAGCGCCGGCAATCCCTCAGGCGCGTAGGGCCACGGCCACGCCGTCGAGAGCATCCCGTAAAAGCTGATGTTCCCAATCTGGTTTTGCAGCATCTGATGGGTGTGGCCGTGAATGACCGTGACCTTGTCGTAGGGCTTTAATATCGCCTGGACTTCGTCGGCGTCGTCCGTCCAGAAGTTCCAGTTGCGGTAGTACTTGTAGAGTGGCGAATGCGAGAAGACCACGATTGGTGTAGTAGAAGGCACCTTCGCGAGATCCTGTTTGAGCCATTCACGCTGCTTCTCGCCCACCTCGAACCGCGACTGCACCGCATTGTCGAGACCGGCCACGGTCTGCATCCTTTCCTCCGGCGTCATCTTGCGCGCCGTCCAGAAATCCTTCTCGTACACGCTCATCAGCACAACCACGTGAACGCCTTTCCAGTCGAAGGAGTAAGTGGGCGGACCGAACATTTCCTGCCATTTCTCGCCCATGTCGAGGAACCAGTCGTGCTCGCCCACCATCATCTTCACCGGCGCTTTCACGGCGCTCAGGATTTGCTTGCCCTGTTCAAGCTGAGCCGGCGCGCCAAGCTGCGCCAGGTCGCCGCCGTACAGCACGAAGTCAGGCTGTGGATCGAGCGCATTGACGTCATCTACCGCCTTGACGATCGATCGCACGAACCGCTGGTTGAGCGTCCGTTCGTATAGATGCGAGTCCGAGATATAGGCGAAGCGGAAGGGCGCGCTGCCCGAAGCTCCCACGCCGCTCGATCCCTTCTCGACCGCGGCGTTCGCCATCTCGACCAGCTGGAAAGTGTGCGGGGGCATAAGTCCCTTGGCCATCACCGCCCCCATCGTTGCTGCGCTGATCTTGAGAAAGGTGCGGCGATCACAATTGCGCAGCGCTTTCAGCACACGATCGCGATCTTCGTAAAACTTGGTTTCTACGCTCTTATGCCGAGCTGCCATGGCTTGTCCTCCACCCTCGAGCGCACTCTTTAGTCGCCGCCTAACGAGGCCGGATTTTCCTGCATCGCACTTTCTCCCGGCCCGATATCACCGAACGGACCCCCGAACCCCGGCCCCTTGCTCCCTTTAAGTCCCATTGCGGCTGCCGTGTCGCGCTGCGGGCGGGTGGTGCGCGAGATTTTAAACTGGCGCTCGTATTCGGTCTTGGCCCGCCCCATGTCGCGCTCGCTGGTCAGCGACATCAGGAATGCCGCCAGATCGTCTTCCTGCTGCTCGCTCAGGCCAAGCGGAACGATACCGCCGTCGAGGAACGGATTCTGCACACCGCCCTTGTTGTAATGATCGAGCGTGTCCCAAATCGTCGCCTGCGAACCATCATGGAAATAAGGCTCCGTGACAAACAGGTTGCGCAACCCCATTGTCCTGAACGCGCCGATATCGTGCGGCTGTTTGCTCACCAGGAAGCGGCCCACCTCGCTGATGTCGGTCGAGATGGCGAGCCGATCGATCTGTTCCGGTCCCGCCGCCTGCGAAAGCAGCGCGAGCGCCTGACGCGCGTGCGGCACGAACTTCGCGCTATGCGCCGATACGCCGATATTATGGAAGCGATCGTCGGTGAACAGCGGACGGGTCGGATTCCAGCCGTGGCACGACATGCAGCGGCCCTGGCCGTTGAAGATCGCCCAGCCGCGCTTCTGTTGTGCCGTCAGCGCCTTCTCGTCACCGGCGATGAAGCGGTCGAACGGCGAGTCGAACGCAATCTGGGTCCGCTCGTAGCTCGCGATCGCTTTTACCAGGTTGTCGTAGTTGGGCGCGCTCCCAAAGACCGCGTTGAACTGCTTTTGATACTCCGGAATCGAACCGAGCTTCGTGACCACCGTCTGCTGGTCCGGCATGCCCATCTCGATCGGATTCAAAATCGGATCTCTGGCTTGATCCTCGAGTGTGGGCCTGCGGCCATCCCAGAACTGCGCGATGTTGAAAGTCGAGTTGAGAATTGTCGGCGCATTGCGCTGGCCAAACTTGGCGTGGACCCCCATCGAGGTCGGCAACTGATCGGTAAACCCTTTGTCCGGGTCATGGCAGTTGGCGCACGACACCGTGTTGTCGACCGAAAGCCGCGCGTCGAAAAACAGCGCCTTGCCCAACGCGACCTTGGCCGGAGTTTGAGGATTGTCGGACGGGACTCCGAACTTGTAAAGCTGCTCGGGAAATCCTGTCTGATGCGCGCTCTTCGGTTCCGCCAGCGGCCCGGGCTTGGGCGGGGGCATCGTCGCCCTGGCTGCGTGTCCCACGCAGATCGCGATTCCCGCAGCGATGAGAACAACAACCGTAAGTCGCCTGCCAGACATCGCCGTCCCTCCCCTGGCCCGATTTCGACAACCTCAAGCTCGCTCACACGCCGAGCGAACCAATCGCGATCTTTCTTTGCTACTTCATAACGCGCTTGGCTGAAGTTCCCTTCACGCGTCCCCGCACGACCACCTGGTATTCCTTGACCTCGAAGCCCTTGAGCGACTCGAGCTTCGATACTCTTAGCGACTCCCACGGGATGTCGTAGATACGGCCGCTGTGCTCGTCTACGAAATGATGGTGGCTGGCGACGTTGGCGTCGAACACGGTCTTGCCATCGTCCAGCACGAACTCCCGCAGCAGTCCCTTCTCGATCATCAGGTTGAGCGTGTTGTAGATGGTTGCGCGCGAAATTATGGGGAACTTTTTCCTGACCGTCGACGCCACCTTGTCGGCGCTCGGATGGTCGCAGGTATTCAGCACATAGTTCGCAACCGCTACCCTCTGCGCCGAGGGTTGAATGCCGCGCTCTCGCAGGACGGTGACCGCATCGACCCGCATGGCCCCAGACTATGTCTAACGCTGGACGTTTGTCAAAAGGAAAAGACCGGACCGCTGACCTTGGGAAGAATCATGAGCAGTGTTCGGCTTTCGCAAACAGCGCGCAGTTGACATCTGTCCATAGTTAGACTTAGTCTAATTTAAATGCGCGTCAAACGACTGAACGTGTCTGAGGTCCTCCAGGCGCATGGCATCAGGCCCTCCCCGCAGAGGCTCGCGGTAGCACGCTATGTTCTCTGCACTGGCGATCACCCTTCGGCCGACCAGGCGTGGAAGCAGGCCAGGAACACGCTTCCCGGGCTCTCGCGAGCCAGCGTCTACAACACCCTCAATCTTCTCGTGCGCAAAGGACTGATCCGCCCCTACGCCGTGAGCGGGGGCGGCGTCGTCTTTGATGCCAACGTCGGTAACCATCACCATTTTATCGACGAGGACTCAGGCCGGGTCCATGATCTTCCCTGCCAGGCGATTGAAGTTTCCGGCATCGACAAGCTCGGGAATTTCGAGGTGCGCGACTACCACGTCGTGATGAGAGGGCGCCGCATCGCGGCGAGGCGGCGTAAGCCATCGCCTCGCAAGCAACCGTGATGCGAAGCTGAGTCTGCCCCGTCGTAGCGCCGAACTGCCTCGATCATGCTTCGCTACGAATCTAATTCATGGCACGCGGTCGCCCCACGAGGACCATCCTCAAGGATGTCGTCTCGTCGGTAATCGGCGCTGCCCGTCCTTCGTCAGATCTGACCGTATTTCGCCGCACACATTGTTTGCGCGGCGATTCACCAAAGAGGTCAGCAGCTTTGTAACTCACGGATTAGATAGTAGCTCCGGGTCAACGTCTCAAATTCGCACAATTACCGCCCGTCGTGATTCCTGCTTTGTCCCGCCGAACGCCTCGGTCGGGCATTGAAGTTGCACCCTGTTAGCACGCAAGTGGGCGCTCAACAGATGTAGGCAACCGGGATTGAAAGGAGCCGGCGCGGTGAAACTCAGTCTCCAAGCCCGAGGTTTTACTTCCCTCTTTGTTGTTAACAGATGGTCGCAATACCTGTTCGCTGTGAAGGATCTATGGGGCAAGGCAGGAACGATGCTCGAATTGCGATCGTTGTGGGCAAGAAGATCTGTCAGAAGCCTCGTACTTGTTCTGGCGGCAGCCGGCTTCGCGGCTCCGAGCCAGGCCGGGGAGGTCTCGACGCCGGCGCGGCTTATCACGGCTGACGTGCAACACGATATTTCCCCGCCATTGCGCACGCTCAGCGCGATGACGGCCAGCGGTCGAGCCATCCCCAGGATTATGCCGTTACACCGCCTTCCACTTCCGCCGGGTCGGCTTCAATCCGACGGAGCATTGCAGTCCAGCGCCCGCATTCCTTTGCCTGCTCCTGTCGGGCTGAATTTCGACGGCCTCGGGGTGAACACCGGCGATTTCAAGCCGGCTTTTACGCCTCCCGATTCCACCGGTGCGGTTGGAT
>Ga0187771_10004113_pt1 | contig 10221 bp, 10 predicted proteins | sample 0116_SJ02_MP15_1_FD_133139 | JGI IMG/M metagenome (GOLD analysis project Ga0187771, IMG submission 133139) | Tropical peat soil microbial communities from peatlands in Department of Meta, Colombia - 0116_SJ02_MP15_10_MG | ecosystem: Environmental > Terrestrial > Soil > Wetlands > Peat | place... | reverse complement strand
TTACAATCGCCCCCAGATAGGGCGTCTGATCTATTTTGTGTCCTTATAACCCCTCTCCAAAATATCTCTAAGGCATCTAGAAGACAGCAACAAAGGTGATTAACCTGCCTAATAAAATGTTGGCCACCCTAGTAAGTGTTCTTCCGCTTGCATTTCAATCCGATGAGAAATTCATGGTAAATAATAGATTACAACCGCATTAGCAGGCAAACTATTAAATAAAAGTCTCTGCAGTGTTATCTCGTGACAGCGTTAAGTATATGACATAGTTCATTGTAACTTAAAACAAGAGAATTTTATAAAAATCAAAAAAAATGATTTTATGCATATAAGCGATGGTATTTTAGAACCACAATGGATAATTCTCTGGTGGATAATTGCGATAGTGTTTATTGCTGTCGGAGTAGTACAAATAAGACAAAAGACAAAAGATAATCCCAGATATGTGCCCATGTTGGCGCTTATGGGGGCAGCTGTACTGGTTATCTCGGTGTGGCACATCCCTGTACCAGTCACTGGGTCGAGTTCTCATCCCTGTGGAACGCCCATGGCAGCTATTATTGTAGGACCCTTTCCGGTAGCCGTCATTTCTGCTATAGCTCTGTTCTTCCAGACGTTCGTTGGACACGGAGGGCTAACGACAATCGGTGCAAATAACTTTTCTATGGGAATTGTGGGGGCGTTTACCGGATTCGGGACGTGGGTAGCGTTGAGGAAGTTCCGCGTCAGCATTTTCTGGGCGGCAGGAATGGCTGGATTCATAGGCGACGTCTTCACCTATGTTACATCAGCATTTCAGCTAGCGGTGTCGCTTCATCCGGAAGCGATGTTTCATTATTGGGGTATCTTTTTGCTGGGATACGTACCAACACAACTCCCGATTGCGATAATGGAGTTCGTGTTTACGGGGCTTATCATACGGCACATCGCGGAAGTGCGGCCTGAAATGATGAGGATCGGCAGGACTCTGACCAAACCGATAGTTGGAGAGTAAGAGGGGAATACTATGGACAAATTTACCAAAAATGCATTGATCGCTTGTGTCGCTCTATCAACTCTCATTATCGTCTTTTTCTACGCTGGTACTGCACTAGGACATAATGATTTGTCGGGTTCCGACGACAAGGTCACTGAGACGGCTGCTCAAGTGGGGAATAAAACACCCCATGCTTCACTTTATGAGCTTGACCAAAATGGAGAATACGTAGGATTTTGTACAGTGGGCATAATAGGTGGCCTCGGCGCAGGGTACGCGTGGGCAACGGTATTTGATGAAGGAAACAGCAAAGGGGGCATAATCCGTGGTTGAAATAATAAATGGAGATCCATTATCGGGGCTGCTCACCACCATAGGGTTTTTTATTGCGCTTCTTGTAGGTAGGCATATAGGGATGAGACAGGTGAGCAGGAGAAGGGAAAAGACCAATTAGACTTTACCAGGAGTATCAGGCACGTGTCGTTACTTATTCTATCATAAAAAATGAAGATTACTCTTACGAAAAACGATGTAGTCCCCGAATGGAACCCGGTCGAAGTATTAGGTACAGGTGTAGGGTACAGTGGATTTCGCAAAGGCGTTTTTAAGGACATTGATACCAGAATACTACTGTCGGCTGCTTTTGTTTCCATAGTCGCGCTTGCCGCAGTAAGGCAGTGGTACGTGCCAGCTGCTGTTTTTGCTGTGATATTTTTTATCACTATTGATGCCTCCCCTTCATTTAAATCATACTTTACAAAATTGATGTATCCCCTTATTGTCGCTGTGTTCCTTTTTTTCGTCCAGGCTTACACGTATGGATCCACTGTGGCTCTTACCGCGGTATTTCCGGTTTATAACGAGGGCATTACATCAGGGTGGCTGTTATTCACTCGGGTTCTTGCTTCAGTTTCAATTTTGCTCCTACTCGTGGAATCGACCTCGCCAGAAGAATTGATTGAATCGCTTGCGTGGTTTAAGGTTCCTATTGAGATAAGGAACATGGCGTTTCTTATGTTTCGCTATACCTCGGTGCTTACGGAAGAGTTCAAAACGATGTTTAACGCTCAAAAGTCGAGACTTGGATATTCTGCAAAGTTAAGCTGGATAAAAAAATTGAAGAATATTGCTATCATTGGAGGTATGTTGCTCATTCGATCCTACGACAGATCGAATAGAGTCATTATGAGTATGATGGCACGGGGATACACCCAGAATGTTGACATAGTCCACAAGTTTGTGCGTTTCACTCGGAAAGACTACCTTTTCGCAGCATTATCTCTCGTGTTTATTGCTTGTATCGTGTTAATTGGGGTGAGATGATGCGGCCAGCCATAGAGTTTAACAATGTGATTTTTACGTACGATGACGGTACGGTTGCGTTAGACGGGATAAACCTCAAAATTGAAGAGCACACGAAGGTAGTCCTTTTAGGAGAGAACGGAAGTGGCAAAACCACTCTGCTTTTACACCTAAACGGCCTTTATCTACCAACCAACGGAGGGGTGGTTATCCTTGGAAAAGCGATCAATACTGCGAATATCGACGACGTGAGGACTAAGGTGGGAATGATTTTTCAGAACCCTGATGACCAGTTATTTGCGCCTACTGTGTACCAAGATGTGGCTTTCGGGCCTAGAAATCTTGGGATGGATGAGCCACGTATAAAGGAGCGTGTGGAGGAGGTCCTAGACCTGCTCGACATCGCACACCTGCGGGACCGTCTCCCTGACACTCTCAGTGGCGGAGAGAAACGGAGGGTTGCCTTGGCAGGCGTCTTGGTTATGGATGCTGAAATTATTGTCCTTGATGAACCACATTCAGGACTTGACCCGCGTGGATGTCTTGAGTTTAACGACCTCCTAGATGAACTCTACTCGAAGGGTCGAACAATTGTTGTAGCCACGCATGATGTCGAGTTTGCTGCCTCGTGGGCGGATGAACTTGTTATTCTGCAGAAGGGCAAAGTTGTGGGGCATGGAAGTCCTGAAGACATATTTTCGAATGTTGATATGGTGCGCAGTTCAAATCTCAAACTTCCTTCATTTTTATCAGTGTATAACGAGCTACAGTCGAGGAACTTCGTCTTTAAAAGAAGTCAGGTACCGTTAGACTTAATGGATCTCGTTCAGAAAGTTGAAGCGCCGTATATAAAATTTCTCGCAAATTCAAAAGGTTTGCATAAAGGAATGCGTTTAGCACTAGACTATTCGGAGGATTCGTGGGTTGTCTCACCAGAGGGATGCGGTGATGGGGAAGTCCTCACGCATAACGCGAGTACTTCAGTATTCGAGCTACACGGTAATAATGGATTAAAGAAGGGCGATATCACAATTTTCAAGGTGCATGATAACGAACGGTACGATAAACGTGTCGCTGAACGCGTCAAACAGCTGATCGATAAGAATAAAAGAATAAAAATTGGTGCTATGGGGACAAATGCAAAGTTGTTGGCGAAACATCAGGCAATTGCAGTTGATTTTGGGGTGGATGTTATCAACAAATCGATTTCCTATGCGTCTAGAAGTTATGATGTTATAGTGCTTGCTTCGGGCAACATGGCTGAACATGCTGGAAAGAAAATATACAACATACGTCCGGATTTATTTTTCAATTATGTTAATACTAAGGATGATGAAGCTAAATAAAATCGCGATGCGTGCAGCAGAAAAGATCAACCTATCAGCTTTCCATTGTAATGTTGCAACATAGAGATCGGATCTCACTTTTTTCATTTTAAGAGAGGCCAAAATACCGATTTTGTATGAATTTTAATAAACTATCGTGTATCGGTTGTATCACCAAAAGCTACAACATTATCAAGTTGAATCAAGTTGTATGTAATACTACGAGCAGGTGTAGAGAGACCAGATTCACTATATACTAAGTATACTTCTGGTTTATTACCAGTTACACGCTCATATGCACCGCCAGTTTCATAATCCGCACTTAATAGTGCAAAGGTTGAACTTTTATTTTTCACAAATGCAGATGCATCTTCAATCGATTTGAACTGTAACAGGGTCATATTATGTGAGCTATCTACCGAGGAATTTGAGACTTTGTACCGAATTTTTACGAAGCCACCAACCCATTGTGGTTCCCACATTTTCAATGACGCATGTTGTTGAGCAGCCTTCTTTGCAACGTCGTCATGTAAAGCATTCACATAGGCCCTTAAAAAAGAAGATTGACCCTGGCTTGTGCTTGTAAAATTATTAGATGATGAAGTATTAATAGTCGTCCTTGTTGCACACCCAGCCACCAGCACCATAGCGACTGATAAGACCGTGATCAGTGTGATTACCGTTTTTTCTCTCATTTTTAGTCATAACCTGTATAACCGATATTACGAAACGTTAGAACTGTGCAGAAGATAATTCATAGTTGAACTGTTAAATAGGTCAACTATCGGAACTGGAACAGTATTACTCTTACAATATTTAATTATTATCGGAAGTGATATTAATGCGAAGAATTTAGCTAAGAAGTGACTATATCTCTCTTTCATGCATTAACTAACTGTTTTTCTTATGTAAACTATTTTAAGACGAAGGTTCAAGAAGACGTTTCTGTTGTGTTTTGTAGAGTGCGTCTAACACAACCGGAATTACTTTGGTTGCAGTGTCGCGGTAATTCGGAAGTGCTTAGTGAACGCATACTTTAATTGGCCAACTCAAAGCTAATCAATCGACCTCTTTTAAACGCCTAAAAACTTACTCAACATTAATATGAGTACTGCATACAATACTGTTAGTTTAAGTGACCTTATTATAGCTGAAAAATCTCTTACTCGAAATCTGTGATGCCTCTGTTTGGAAGATATTGTACGAGAATCTATAAGAGTTAAAGCTGTTGAAATCAGTTAGGAATGCAATACGCTAGGATAAAAAGTTAAACCACTTACTAGCAAATAATTTCTGTAATGATAAAAGGGAGTTGCATCCTTGTCTGAAGAACTCTACAAATCTCAGAATCTATATGAAACAATAATAACACTAGAAAGGACGATTTGCTGTGGCAGATGTCCCGTTTATAAGTTAACTATTTTTGGGAATGGTGCGGTTATGTACAATGGACTAGAATTTGTGGCGATTACTGGCAGACATATGGCCAACATAACTGAGGATAAGATTCAACGGTTGATTGGAGCATTTAAAAAGGCTGATTTTTTTTCTCTGAACAACAGCTATGTAGAGTTCATGCGAATTGAAGATCCTTTCGCAATTACTTCTTTAACCATTAATGGAAAGAAAAAAAGGGTACGTCACTATCACGGGGATAACAGCGCGCCACATCAACTCAGGATTTTGGAAGATGAAATAGATGAAATTGTTGGTACTGATCAATGGGTACACGCGCAAAACAAAAGAAGCAGCCAGATAAAATAAGTGAGGTTTGATAAGTGAAAAAGTTGCTATAAACCGCAAAAGTAAAGCGGCATTTCATCATAATATTGAAGCAAACTATTATCTGTCATGCATATTGTAATTACGCGAATCTGTGATTTCAATAAGATAGGAGTGATAATTCTTGTAAAAGCATCACTTTCGCAAATCTTCTTCACTTTTGTATGTTTTTTGGGAACATCGCAATACATTTTAAAGACTAAAATAATATGAAGAAAGTCAACGATCCCATTTTGCTACACAAAACAAAGCGAAATTGTATCGCTCTATGCTGAATATTGTGACGGATTCGTTACCGGAAGCTATATAAAAACAAATTACTTGATAAACTTTGACATGAATTTTCTGTTACCGGTCGCAGCAGTTTATTTCGGACCACTTGATTTTTATTTTACCCATTTAGCGCGTAGCTTAAACGATGCAGGCGTATTCAACAACTTTTTTTGGTATATCACGTGGACCGGAAGTGCTTCCTTTATGGTAATCACGATCGTTGCACTCTATCTTAGTGGTGCTAGGAAGGAGGCTTTAATTTTTGCTGTTGTGTGGGGCATAAGCACCATTCTCACTTTAGGCATGAAAGGCATCATAGGCCGACCACGACCAAACGACTTGGGAATAGCGCCAATAGATCAGGCGGCATTTCCAAGTGGACATACTATGGATGCATTTGCACTAGCAACTACTATATCAATCTACCATCAAAAATTTAGGTATGCTATGTTTGCATGGGCGCTCCTTATTGGTTTTAGTAGACTCTACCTTGGATTCCACTATTTTACGGATGTGATAGCCGGAGCACTAATCGGTAGTGCTGTAAGCTTTTTTGTGACACGAGCAGCCCTTCATAAAGATAAAGAGATATCATTCATATCAAGAAGAGAGCCTCTCTGTTTAGAGAGTTGGAGCTGTATAGCGAGACTGCCGTATATATTCATCGTTCAAATGTTAGCCATCGTTCGTGCAATTAGTATCAAACCAAAACAACGATTGAACTATGATAATTGTAAGAAGATATAACGTCTATTATCTTAGAATTTATTGTCCTGCCTCTATAAACTAAATTTGATTTAGCAAAATTTAAGAGAACGACCCTCGAGCTTGTAAGTGAATGAATTGTAACTGTTCTCACGCTAATGTACTTTTGATTATCTAATTAAGAGATATTTTCCGAGTGTATTGCAAGGGAGTAAATGTTCAAATGTATTTTCAAAACGAGAAACAATGTAAATAAAGTTTCTTGAAATACGTGAAAAGACCAATTTATCTTACAACAGATATATCCCATCGTTTTAATAAGTGAAGAAACATAATCATTAGCTTGGAAGGACAATGTAAAAAACTCTAGTAATAAATGGCATATACAGAAAAGTGCTACAATTTAAAAACTTTAATGTGATTGTAATGTCACGTGAAGCATGGGGGGTACACCTTTCAGAAACAGAAAAACTAACGAGACAAGAACGCGAAAAGATTCTTCAAAAACTTAATCGACTATTTATTTTTATTGGTTGTGAGATCCCCACGATCATTGAAGTTGACGATGAGACCATACCGCTGCATGAACTTATATGGAAAATCGTAACCAGTAAAGAACCCTTAAGCTCAGAAGAATTGGCATCAATAGATAAACTATACCATGATATCGAGAAGAGAATACATGAAGAGGAATTAAAGATTAAAAGTGCTGATATTACAAAAACTGAAGCGCGTGAACTGTATGTTGAAACATGTGGACTCATTCGAGCTGCTTTAGAGCTACGTGATGTCGAAAAGAGTGGGTTGTCACGCGATTATTCTGGCCAAGTGATACCTGAGATGATTGAGTCTCAAAAGAGCTGGCTTGAATATCTTAAAAAAATTAGATAATTATCTATCACTCATCAAATCAAGACTCTCTCTATCAGTAGAAAAATAAATCATCATTTGAAATAGTACATCATCATTTGATGTGCTGTTTAATTTGATATTTTAAGCTTTATTCAGACACAAACTTGGCTGACACATTTCTCTATGTAAGCCCCTTCACGTTGTTCCGGTAGCTTATGTTCTATTTTACATAGTCAGGTGCTTATTGCGCTTCAGTTTGCAAAGTCGACCATATGGCCTCATCCGGAATTCAATAGGTTTTTGTTGTTAATGAGTTCCCGTGAATGATTGATCGTTGATGCCGGCAATGAGCGTTGCATCGATGTCTAGTTATTATTTATACGCTGTAAGGTCTGCTTATTCGCTGCGTTGACCATCAACCTTATCATACATTAATATGAGCCACATTAGATCTTTTTTGGTTACATGATTCACAGTACCTTATATTTACTAGAGTCTATTTCTTTTTCTATGGCACGAGCGTGGTAGTATCGAGTTAGTAGATATATCTTGTTCTCTTTCACATTGATAAACCCATGATCTTTGAGCTCAGAGATTCCTTCCCTAACTAACGCGTCGTGTGTCTTAGGTTCTAATTCTAAGCGGCACATGTCACACGCTTCTTGTATTTCACTAATTTCCACCCCTTCACGATCAGCAAGCTCTCCTTCACCTTCGACAGTTATCAGAGCATAGAGCACACTTTGAGCATTTGAGCCTAAATGTTGAACTTTTGATCAAAAGTTCACTATCTAACTCTTCGTCACCGCGGTAGTTCCATTCTTCGACATTGTCTTGTGTCATTTTCTCACTCAAAATTTTAATCTAACATCGTCGTACATGGGTCATTTTGAGCAATGTTTTAAAATTTGTTGCTAATTTTACGTTAGGTGAAAATAGCATAATAATCAACTGGTCAGTAATTCGTGTAGGTGTACCGTTCCAAACTGATTTCGGCTATCTATAGTTTACGTTAATGTGCTCTTCTTCATAATAAAGAGCAACATATTCGCCTAGCTTTTGTCCTATATCAAATGGCTAGAGCTAGAAGCGAGGCGCTTTTTTTCTCAACCAAACTGTTTATTGTTAAATTGGTCAAATATTCAATGAAAATCTGTAATGAACAATTTTTTCTTTTTACACTTAATTATTCATTTTGATTCCTAATATTTAGTTCATTTTAGATTTTTTTAAATGCACCAATTATGTGAGACCGTTACAGCATTCACCTTTCTTGCTTCGCTTTTATATATGAGCTACCAGGATATCGGCTGGCGAGTCTTGGATTAAAAAGCATTTTGTTGTTTTCATTTCGTTAAGTCTTATACTTGGACCAACGTATGGAAATCTCTTCTCCCTTATTGTACAAGTAGTATGGTAGACTGCGTTGAAAGGTTGATTTGATCTAGCTATGCATTAGAATGGGGATCCAATCACTTAAAGAAAGCAAGTCGTGTTTGTGTGTCTATTTAATCACAGAAAGGTTTAGTTAAAAAAGGTCGTAATCAATCGGATAGTTAAATCGTTTTTATTTTTGAATACTAAACGAAAAGAAATCCTTTTTAAGAGTGATAAAATCAGAAATTGCTTCAGCACACAAAAAGTTGGCTCTCTATTAGACAAATATTGTTTTGGAAAAAGTTTGATATTCGATGACATTTTCTGGTCATTTTAATTTGCCATAAAAATCTTTGCTCTTAAACTCTTTTTTAAATATACAGTTTTTACTTAACAAACACAGATTGATATAATAAAACTTCAATACGTTAACAATGTAACTTTCTTTGGTGCCATCGAAAAATTGGAGAACTCAAACCCCGGAATATAACCACCTGGGGAGGAAATAGCATTGTTTAGTAATTGTCCTGGAACAGCACGTTTTCGAACACCAACCCTCACGATTAAAAAATGTCCTCGCTGTGGTGAGGATGTGGAGATTTTTTCTTCAGACGTTAAGGTACAATGTAGTAAGTGCGGATTGAGCATTTTTAACGACATAAATTCGTGCATCGAGTGGTGTGCCTATGCTAAGGAATGTGTAGGCCCTGAATTATACGAAAAAATAAAAAAGCAGAAAAATGGATAGGTAGGTTAAACACTGTAATTTTTAAAAACACAATTATAGTTGCTCGGTAGCAGAAGTCTCGTGTAACTTTCGTAGGTATCTGCATAAAAAAGCCCATCATTCTTGTCATCGTATAACATTTGTAAAAGTCATATCCAACTGGCGAAAAATAGCTAAATAGGTTTTTTTCTCTCGGCTGCCCACGCCATTTTTACGATATAAATCGTAACAGCCCTGTTATGAGGCAAATAACACTTCTACGTTTTATTAACAAAACGTTTATATCATCTTAATTGAGTTTCCAAACTTGACTATACAGGTATTATCTCATGTTTCTTACACGATATCTAATTACGTTTTTAAGGTTCTAGGACCCCAGAAACTGTATTATCTCAATATAGTTTCTAATAAGCTCCTAAAACTGCTAGGCTTGGTCAGCTGAAGACGTCTTTTTTAAAGAAAGTTTTTGTTCAACAATCATCTCCATTCACATTATCTTGCGGCATGTGAAGTTCGGATTATTGTTCGCTGCTGACTTCCAAATCTTAGATCAGTTTAATAGATGGCTACATTTGTAGTTAGGCTTTGCTGATTTAAAACTCAATACGAATCTAAAAAAAACCTAAGTTGTCTTTAAATGTAACTTATCTCAGTAGTTTTCAGGAGCTCTAGCGGTACATAAGTTTATATTTAGTGCAATGCAACTCATGTTAAATATTAGCTTATAATATTTCGGAAAACGTACTCAGCTTAAATAAATGTATATAAAGCCTCAATCAGAATTATAATTAAGCGGCATTCGGTAATGCGTTTATGTCAGAGATTTTTTGCCACAACAAAAGTAAGCACAGTACAATTTTTACTTTATTAGTATCTTTACAACTACTCTTAATTCTCGGAAC
>Ga0187771_10004112_pt1 | contig 10223 bp, 7 predicted proteins | sample 0116_SJ02_MP15_1_FD_133139 | JGI IMG/M metagenome (GOLD analysis project Ga0187771, IMG submission 133139) | Tropical peat soil microbial communities from peatlands in Department of Meta, Colombia - 0116_SJ02_MP15_10_MG | ecosystem: Environmental > Terrestrial > Soil > Wetlands > Peat | place... | reverse complement strand
GCGATGCGGCGCACCATCTTAATCGGTAGCCCGTTGCTCTCCCTAACTATGGACTTACAGTTCATTTCTGGATCTATTGTTATCTTCTACGTGCTCTCCTACATCTTACTCTATGTATTCAGGGAGAGACTTGCAACATGAATCCATTCTTTAGGGATACAGCGGCCATTGCTAGGAAGGAACTGCGACAATTAGGTCGAGACCCCCTCGCGTTGGTGTTGACAGTAATGTTTCCAATTTTGCTTATGGGAAATTTCATCGTCATAAGCTCCGCATTCCGGTCGACAACTCACGATATTCCTACAGTCGTAGGAGATTTGGACAATACCCCAGCTTCGGCAGAGTTGCTCAATAAGTTGACCACTTCATCCCTAATTCGTATTCATCAAGTCGTTCGGACGCAGCAGCAAGCGTTTCACCTTGTGGATGCAGGAGGGGCAGTTGGCGCAGTTGTAATTCCGGCAGGGTTCGCCGACGGTCTCGCGAAGGGACACACGTACGTAGTAGTACAATTAGATTTTTCAAAAGCAACATCCGCAACTATCCTGATGACTGAGGTGAGGACTGCTATTAGACAAGTATTGCAAGAGTCACAACACGGAGAACTATCATTTCAAGCTCAGCTAGCCGCTGTGGAAATTATCACGAGGCCGATCTCAGGTCGGCCACCAAGTGGGGATATTATAATGCCAGGATTCTTGGGGATAATAGCGACTCTGGGGGCGTTTGATGATACTGTAAACGCTATAAGTAGAGAGCGAGATCGCGGCACTTTTCCGCGATTGATTCTCACCCCTATCAGTATGTTATCGATTTACTGCGGTAAGATGTCTGCCACAGTAGTTCTTACAATTCTTCGGACTGGTCTCATGCTGATACTTCTGAGCCTCACAGGTCTTGTCATTCGTGGCAATCTAATCCTAATCTTCCTGACCACCATCTTGATCGCGATGTTCACCCTCTCCCTTGGGCTCGTCGTATCCTCGAGAGTTCGCAGTTCCTCAACGTTGACCGTTCTTGAGATAGCCATGACTTTCCCCCTCTTCACGTTAGCCGGCACAGGCACATCGCCGATGTTGCTAGCCCCGTCAGGAAAAGCAATCGCGTTAGCTTTACCATGGTCTTATGGTACTGATGCTCTCCGGAGGGTGATCTATCTAGGCCTTGGGCTGCCCGCCATCGGAGGCGATCTGCTAATACTAGTGCTATGCACAGCAATTCTAATGCCTATCGCATTAGCGCTCGCAGTACGAAAAATGTGATTATCGAATACATTTACGCTCTGAACGGTGCAGATCCATTACGTTTCTTTAAGCGGCCCACTCTCACTAGGCATGCTGCTATGCCTACGGAGAGTATGATCAAATAGGTTGTTGAGAATTCTGGGATTGGAATATTACTTTCGACAAGAATGAAATTGAGAGCCCTAGCTCGTTGCCCGGCGCTCACTGGTAATACGAATTTGATAGGAGCATGCCCCTGGTTAGTTGCCCACTCTGTTATCGTTGCCTGATACGTTCCTGGATTCAAATACCCATCAACCCATCCATCCCACGTGTACCAGTAATACTGGTAACCGGATTTGTCGACAACTTGTAAACTGGTCCAACTCATTGTTCTTACGTCATTTTCCCAGTTCAACCCTAGAATGGTTCCTTGAACGTATCCGCGCAAGTCCAATTCAAATTCAGCCGACGCCTTCCCGGACAGGGGCGCGTTAAAGACGGACCTGAATAGAGGGACTGTTGGGAATCCGTTCTGCGCGTATGGTCCGAGATGGTTGTAAGGAAAGAAGTACGGCGACTCTCCCTGAAGAAGGCCTGGAACAGGCGGATACCTTGAAGTCGATGTGATGTTGGGATACCAGTTCACCAGATCAACCATTACAGTCCAATCGCCAGAGTACCCTCCCCCGTTAGGCGACCTACCCCATATTCCATGATCTCCAGAGAATAAAGTGACGGTCCGAATGTTCGCTATTGGGCTGTTTGGTTCGATATAATTGAAACTGCCGGCGAGGTTTCTATAAGTCAAAAGGGTTGTTCCAGCAGGAACAGCTTCGTTCAAGATCTTGTTACCGTTCGCAAAGAATCCGGCGGATGAGGGAATGAGAGGCGGAAGAGGGGATGAGGGTGTGCCGGTTAGAATTCCCGCATCTGACGAAATCAAAGTCGTCGCTGCTACAAGTCTATCTACATCATCAAAGATGCGAATCCTAACAGACGCGTTGTATGGCGTCCCGGAAATTATGCGCTCCGTCTTGAATATCATTGTGAGCGTGAGATTGACGCCGATTATGAGCTTGACGTTCATGTCAGCCATATGACCTAACCAGGGTACAGCGACGTACACCTTTCCCAAATCGACACCTGGCTGAAGATCGACCACGTTTTCCTGAACATATCCGTACGTCCATCCGCTAAGGGCATAGGTTCCCGGATAGATCGCCAGATTCGACCTGAACGAAGCTCTCCTGTAGGAACTGAAATTGAACAAAAATCCCTCATGAAGGTTTTCTTGCACGAATTCGAAGGTGCATGCGCTCTGACCATTAATGGATGATATGAGACACAACGGCTCACCGACAAAGTACGCTGGACTGATAGGAAGGTCAGGTCCGAATCGTTCCACCTGGATTGTGCCGTTGGTCATTATGTAACTGGAACCCGATCCGTAGTATCCAAGCCAGCCGGAATATGGTAACGTGGATGCCGACCTATTTTGCGTCGGTATCATCCACTGGTTCGCTTTATTATTCCAGAAGTTGATCACGTCGACAAAGTTACTAACACCTATTGGACGGTTAGTGATGTCGTAAACTAGGAGGTTCACCGATGTCCCGTTCCAGACCCAGTTTCGCTGTACCGTTGGTCTCTGCCAGTCTATTGATGTGACTGTAACGTTGATGCTGCCGCCTCGATACATGTGGAGGCTAACCTGCGACACGGCACACGAACCCACCCCGACGTTAACTGTCAGTGGCTGATCTAATTCATCGAATGAAGTGGCGGGTGGGAGAGCTTGAATGTATCCTCTCATGAATATGCGGATCGTGTACATATCTGTTGGCAGCCCATAATCATAGCTACCGATTTGCGTAATACCCTGAATGGTCGGAAAAGTCAGGTTTTGATAAATGTTCGTGGTTCGATATCTTGTGAGCGAGTATTTGATTGCGGGTCTAGGATCGTTTGGAAAGGATGGAAGAATGTTTAGAGGATCTCCAGCCATGCCAAGTCCGTTTAGTGAGATTGTGGTTTCGTTTTGGGTTGGTTTAACTTGAGTGAAGTTGAATGCTGCAAGTGTGTTAACTCTCGAGAAGGCTTCAGCGATAATATACCTAGCGGGGTCGGGTCCTTGAACAGGATTGTCGACTAGAGTATTGGGTTGATCGTGGAAGTGCACTGTCACATTGACGCCGCACGACTCTACCAGATCGATTGGGATAAAAACGTTGGACGGGCCGATATTGAGGACATCGAAGGAGTAATCCACATCATGGGTGCCATCGATGCTTGTTTGAACGTAACCATTCAGAAAAGCTCGTACGTAGTATCTTCCAGGGCCTAAACTGTCAGTCCAAGTTGCGAATACTTGTGGCACCATTCCGGAAAACTTCGTTGGCACGCCGTAGAATTTTTCAGCGCCAAGCTGAAAATCAAATTCAGAATTGCCGGATCCAAGATGGGTGTTTGAGTCTAATGTGCTTCGCGGATCTACCCACCATACCTGGGCTGGTCCAACTCCATTGAATAAACCATAGGGGTCCTTGTGGTTAGATCTTGTGTACGGGTAGTAACTGGTTGGTCCTTCCCAAGGGAATGCAACCATCTTTGGACTATTGCCTAGCGTTAATCCGCTAAAACCAATCTTGTTGAATGCCGTGTTTCCAGTCACATATGATGTATACGGAGAATTGGTCAGATTGATTGGTGAAGATGCAATAATGCTGGGAACATCGTATGATTTGCTATTATAAATGATGATTGAAATTGGCCGTTGAGCCGGCCATGGGACTGTTCCAAATCCTTGCTTGGAAAAGATTGCGCCAGCAAGCTGTGGTCCGACTAGCAAGTATCCATCAAAGTGCAGTGATTGGCCGCGTGCAACTTTCACTTTATCCGTTATCTTCTGTTCTGGCATGCCTGCTGCTGAAGCGTAGATCGTGTATGTCCCAGGAGCTATTCCCTCAATTTCATAATGGCCGTTAGCTGTGGCGTTGAAGTATCCGCGAGCTTCCACCGCCCGTCCGGTCGGTTGCCCAGTGATTGGGTCATTTGCGATCCCGACTGCTCGTACTCTTCCAGGCAGATTGATTGGCAGACCGTACAGTCTGCTGTTGAGGTCTCCGTACCTAATCGTGCCCGTCATTATTGCTGGGTCCACTTCGCCCTTCACGAGCAGGACAGGCCAATTCTCCATAGGCATAGTGCCGCAGATGTTCTCCGTAGGAATAGTGCCACAGATGTACGGTTGTTGTACTCCATGTTGTAATGGGTAGGAATCGCTCAGGAACATTTTGAAGAAGTATCTGCCTGCAGTGAAAGGTGCCTTCATTTGATTAATTCGAATATAATACCAGTTGTCACGCTGATTGGTGAAGGTTATTCCAGAAGGTGGCCCCTTGATGTATATGATCCAGGAGCCGGGTTCGAAGGGATCATATTGATCGGCTCGTGTGACGAAGATGGCTCCATAATTGTCCGTGATGGTTGTAACGATGTTACTATTATCGCCATGATCCCAATTTATAGCATATGTGGGTTCGAATCCGTCTTGAATTAATGTTCCAGTTCTGTCAAAGACTGGCGCGGGAATGTAAATCGTGAGATCCGTATAATTGAATAGTGGTTGATTGAAGGCGGCAAAATGCGAGAAATTTAACGCAAAGATGAGGTCACCAACATTATCGTGATCCACTGTTGATGTCAGTATTGCACCCTCTGGACTGTAAGCGTCTCCGGCGACCTGTATGGGCTTCTGGTTTGTGAATGGTGATTGGTAGCCGGGCGGGTTGGATCCAACTCCTGAATATCTGTCCAATCCACTTCCAGGCCACACGTAACCTAAGGGTCCTGGAACGTGATTTCCCACACAACATCCGGAATTGGTGGGGTTTAGCTCGTAGTCATTGGATCGGTACACTGGCGGGAAATTATTCAAGTTCCCTAGCGTTGTGTGAGCGTATACGGGAGCAGTCATGGTTCCAAGGATCAACAACAGAATTGCCAGTACCCATCGTTGACCCATAACCTACTTCTGCTCCAAATCGAATAGGTTCGTATGCATCTTACTTAGCGGGGGTCGACTGCTTAGGCGCCTTCTTCGCTAGAAATCTCTTCCTTATGAAGTATCCACCGCCAATGATGGCGATTACTAGTATGAGGATCAGTGGGACAGGTACAACGCCTGGTTCGACACTTATTGTGATGGGGTATGTGTGATTCAGTGCGAATTGGTTGTTGCTTTGAGTCCAGTCGAACCGGATCGCAACCGGATAGACTCCAGTAGGTTCTCTGCTATCGACATCCACTGTGAATACCGCTGTGCTGGTTTGCCCCTGTATCATATCTCCCAAGAAGTCTGTTAAGGTTCCAGTGAAATAGTTGCCAACGTATAGTTCAACTCGTACGGATTCGGCTCTGGTAGTGTTGCTCAAGTTCTTTATTCGAACTCTTATGACATCTCCAGAATCGCCGGGATGTACTACTGAGGGCGTTACGCTTAAAATTTTGAAGATGACTTTTTCAGCAACGTACAGGGGGACTTGGCCAATCGGTACAAGTGCATCATCAAGTACCTGATCCAACGTAATACTATATTGACCGAATGTAGCATTCTCTGCTACGTCCACTACAAAGTTTGCGTTTGTAGTTTGCCCCGGAGGCAAGTTTCCGAGGAAGATTTGTGTGGAACCGCTAGATGATGGTAAAAAGGGCAGCTTCAATTGAAGATATACCTGAACGTTCTTCGCTATACCAGTTCCTGAATTTGCGAGTGTGACTGTCACTGTATTTGCGTAGCTGTCGGGGAATAACTTGACAGGGTTTGTGGATACGGCTTGAATGTGAAGTTGACCTCTGTAGATCGGGAGGTCCACTTCCACGGTCTTATTGATTTGCTGTAATTCTCGCGCTGACTTGTATGATAGCATAAGGTTGAGGTGGTACGTTCCCTCGATCGCAGTTGATTCAATTGTCACTACGTAGATGAGTGTAAACTGTGTCTGAGGATTCATATCGCCCGCGACCTTGCTTACGGAAGGCGCTTTGTATGGGATGCCCTTTACGAAGTAGCTGTAATCAATCGGGGGCGTCAGGTAGAGTGTGGCGTTGACGTCTCGTGCCACGTCGTCGCCAACATTCGATAGGACGATAGATAGTTGAACGTTAACATCACCTGCATGAGGAGTAGCAGGATTCATTGCATCAGTACCCCAATATACGTTTTGAACAACAACATTTGCTACGCCGATAGCGTTTGCGAATGGTAAATCCTGTTGGGGAAGGTTGAGCGCGATTAAGAATGCTAGTAAAATAACTGCAATTGTCCTGGCTTTCACGACGTGAACACCTAGCAGCGGAATTCTCTGCCCTCCAGTTCATTTAAGGTTGCGGTTGGGATCTCCAAATGTTAACTAGTCAAAATTTTGGATTGCGAGTTATCTGACAGATTAATGCGGATTATGAAATGTCAGAAGATTACCTGATTATAGAACGAAGTTCTATTCACCCAACACCCGTTATCTTTTGAATATATATCTGCCTTGAGCTTGTTCGATGATATTTTGCCAAAAGATGTAATCTACCGTCAGAATCACAATCCTCGCTTGAACACAAGGATAGCTATTGCCAGCATTATAATAGTGAAGACTGCGAGAAAGGCGAAGTCGCCTGCCACGGCTTGAAGTCCAGCGCCCTTATACATCAATAGTCGGAGGGCATGAATAGAATAAGTTTCTGGATTGATTACTGAGATCTGTCTCATCCAGTTGGGGAACCCATCTACTGGATATACTGCGCCACTCGTGTAATATAGGGTTAAGTTGATTGGAAATGAACTAACTCTATACATGTCCGCAGACGATGCCCTAACAGCGTATGCAGTCATCATGGCAATAAGTCCCAGTGAAGTGAGGAATAGTGTGAGGAGTGTGAGCACTATTCCGGATATGTTCTCGGTTGGACGAAAGCTAGTTAGTAAGATGGCTAACACGAACGTTGCTATGGATGTGAAGAGGGCTTTAATGACGCCTGAGAGGAGAACGCCAACGACGATTTCATATTTTTTCAGAGGTGTGACCAAATATCCCTCAATTATTCCTCTCTCTTTATCCACCACAATTTGAACGCCGCCCGCAATAATCGAGACGAACATGATCGATTGGACAAATGTGCCGGGTGCCATGAATTCGATGTACAAGACGTTTCTGTAATAATCTTCTAAATCGGCCGTTATTATCGAACCGTTTGCGGCTGATACTTGTATTTGGGAAGAGAGCTGGTTGGCTGCTTGCGCGACTTCTGATCCAATGGTTGCAGCGCTTAGGGGATCTGTATTGTCTAACGATACTGTTACGGTGACCTTTAGCTTATCACCTAACGTCCGGTCGAAGCCTGACGGAATGTGAACTATCGCCTTAACTCGACCTTCTCGAAGCATCCTCTGCGCTACGTCCATAACTGCGACGTCATATAATTGGAACGAGTTTTGGCAATTTATTCCACCATAAACACAGCCCTGTTGATTTCTCAAAATAGCAACGAAACTTGACGAAAATGGGCCGTAGCTCTCTCGGACAATTGCGATAGGTGCATGCGTAATCGCTCCACCATATGCACTACCGAGCAGGACCAATGTTAGTAATGGCCCAATGATTGAGGCGGTCATGACTGCTGGTTGTCTTACGAATTTGCGGATGTCTCTCTCGCATACCGCTAGGCTGCCTCTCATTCCCTCAAACTCCGCCCTGTAAAAGCGAGAAATACATCATCCAGAGTAAGTTCACGCAGCGTAATGGTACGGAGTCTTCCCCCATTGGCATCAACGAGTTCAACTATCTTCGGAACGGCTTCGGCACCGTTCTTCACTAGAATTGTCAAACCATCATCTCGTCTCTTGACCTCGAGAACAAAGTCGATTCTTTCTAGAGCCTTCAGAACAGTATCCGGGAGGGCGGAGAAGTCGGCTTCAACTATATCGCCGCCGGAAACCTTTCGCTTTAGTTCAATTGGAGTTCCCAATGCAACTATCTTGCCGTTATCTATGATTGCTAGTCTGTCACAGAGATTCTCAGCCTCGTCCAGGTAATGGGTTGTGATTACGAGCGTGATGCCATGGTCTTCGTGAATTTTCTTAACATACTCTAAGACGGCGGCGCGGGCTTGAGGGTCAAGCCCTGTGGTAGGTTCATCGAGGAATAGGATTTCAGGTTGATGCATGAGGGCCCTGACAATCTCTAGGCGTCGCTTCATTCCTCCAGAGTAACCTGCGACGGGGATATTGGCTCGGTCAGCCAACCCGACCACTTTGAGAAGTTCTTTCACTCTTTCTTGGCGAATTCTGCGAGGTACGCCATAATACTTCCCGTATAGATTCATGTTCTCCAATGCTGACAACTCGACGTCTAAGGTCGATGCCTGTGTGACAACCCCTATCCGTTCGCGCACTTTGTTTGCTTCTCGTATAATATCTGCACCAGCAACTTTAGCTGTACCCTCGGTAGGTGGCAGGACGGTTGTCAACATTCGCGTCAAGGTTGTCTTTCCTGCCCCGTTGGGACCTAAGAGGCCAAAGACTTCCTTCCCAATCTCAAGATCAAGATGATCAACCGCTGTGAAGTTGTCGAAACGTTTTGTAATACCAAAAGTCTGCACAGCGAGGTCCATTCCGCCCAACCACTCCGAACATCTTCGACCGCGTGGCCACTTCCCTTGACCTTATCGTCTTATTATGAACTTGGAAGCGCTTGATTAAAAACTACCGAGTTTAATCTTTGATGGCTTCTATTACACTTACAGCCTGCCAAATCTTCGTACGGGTGTAAGGCGGCATGTTAGGGTCTTGGCTAATGTCGTCAAGAATTGAGATCGCATTAGCAGCCCTTACCCCTAGGCTGAGCTCGGGAACTTGAAGTTTATCGAAGGCGTCCTTGGCGGCTCGTCTAATGTTGCGTGGAGTAGTATTATCATTTGACACGTCATTCAGGATGACCAAAGCCTGTTTAATTCGGCTCTCGTATTCTTCTTTGCGTTTGGCTTTGGTTGACATGGCGGACATCCCCGCAAGACGTAATACCTTTCATCCACAAGGATTCATTCGCGCTATCTAAAGTCTTTCGCATCTCACTAAGATACGCCGACAAAGTAATACGCATGGAGGCATTTCCTTGTATAGGTAAAGGTTGTGGGTACTGAAGTAAAACGAATGTCTGAACTTCTCAAATCAGGAGCAACTATGCTCCAAGAGACATGTCCACAATGCGGAACACCTCTATTCAGAAAGGGAAATGAGACATTCTGCGCAAAATGCAATAGACCAGTCGTAATAATTAGAAACATAGAAGACGAGAATAGACTCGTAACTGATCAAATTCTTGACAGTGCCGAACAGACTCTGCTGACCAAGATTCAACAAACTAGCACAGCATTAAAGACTGAGTCAGATCCGGAGAAATTACTGGCATACGGGAACGCGTTAAAGACATGGCTTGAAACGATAGATCGCTTGAGAAAACTAAAGACTAAGACTGAATGATGGAGCATTTCCATATATTGGCTGAGGACACAGAATGAACCTGATTGAGAATTTTAGCAATAGCCTCAATTATGCCAAGAAATTGCTGGACGACGGCGGAAGAATAATTATTCTCATAATTCTTAATCTCATACCAATACTCAACTGGATTGTGCTTGGGTATGGTGTGAGAATTCTTAGAGAGACACCTAACTCAGAAGTGCCCCCAAGACTCGACGGTTATGGTGGATTGTTAATCGACGGCGCTAAGGTGTTCTTTGCGACTTCTATCTACATGATTGTTCCTCTCGTTCTGATAGCTCTAGGAATTGTGTCGCTTGCTGCTGGTGAATTCTTTATCCAACAAGTTTCTGGTACCGCTCTAGCCCTCAGCGGAGCTGGAATCACATTAGTGCTGGTTGGTGTGATCCTAGGCTTCTTCTTGCTGATACTCCTTGGCGTCGGCATAGCTCACATGGCAAGGACTG
>Ga0187771_10004111_pt1 | contig 10226 bp, 7 predicted proteins | sample 0116_SJ02_MP15_1_FD_133139 | JGI IMG/M metagenome (GOLD analysis project Ga0187771, IMG submission 133139) | Tropical peat soil microbial communities from peatlands in Department of Meta, Colombia - 0116_SJ02_MP15_10_MG | ecosystem: Environmental > Terrestrial > Soil > Wetlands > Peat | place... | reverse complement strand
TCCACCATCGCAAACGTCGCCAGGAGTATTCCTGCGGAAGTAAACCCGCCGGAGCGCATTTGGGTTTCGCTGCGCGCGCAATTGGAAGCGGAAGGGATTATCCACGAGCCGCAGAGCGTCGCCGAAGTTCGTGCATCCTGGTGGGAAGGGTTCGCGCAATTGTTCCGGCCGCGCGCGCTGGCTATGGCTGCGGCGGCGGTGCTGGTGGTCGCGGGAAGTATTTATCTGATTAATCGTCCAGCGCAGAACTCGAATCCGTCGACTGCAAAGGTGACTACTCCTGCGGTCAAGCCCACTGCCAAGCCAAGCAGAACCGAACCAGCGCCGGCGCAAACCGCTGCCGTGGCGCCGAAGCATCGGCCTGCTGCTGCGCCCGCGCAGCCTCAAGGATCCACGGGAGAGTTGTTGCCATCGCCCTCGGAGACGGCCTATCTCGGTGACAGCGCTTTGGTGTTGAGCCAGGCGGAGAGCGCCGTGCCCTCTCGCAAGCTGGCCAGAAATGCCATGGTGGACGCGGCGTTGCGCCAGAATTTGCGTACGCTTAACGACTTCATTGCCGAATGTGAAGCGCGCCTGAAAGAAGACCCTCAGGATCACCTTGCTCGGGAGTACCTGAACATGGCCTACCAGCAAAAAGCGGAATTGCTGACCGCCATGTTGGACAGCGGAAGGAGCGAACACTGATGTGGAACCCAGCCAATTGGAGTGAGCGGAGGATGCTCCACGCTGCAGGGATCGCAGTATTCTTGTGCGCCAGCTCTACGGCGCTCGCCGGCACGATGGATCATCAAGAGCGCCGCTTCACCGTTAAAGACAAGCCCGTCGTGATTCTCGACAATATCGTGAACGGCCGCATTGAAGTGAAATCCTGGAAGAACCCCGAGGTGGTCGTAACTAGCAGTTCCGTGGCGGGCAAAGTCAATATCGATATCGAGCAGGTGGGCGATCGCATCGATATCAACGCGAGTTCCCCGCTGGCCTCCAGCGGGCCGCACGACATCGAGGCCAATTTCCAGCTGGTGGTTCCCGAGCAAACGGAATTGCAGCTGAAGACGCAGACTGGCTTGATCCTAGTCGAACAAGTGAATGGCGACATGAAGCTGCAGAGCGTTGCAGGCGACGTTCACCTGAAGGAAGTCTCCGGCTACATCATCGTCAAGACGACCGGCGGCTCGCTGGTTTGCACGCTGTGCTCCGGCAAACTCGAGTTCACCTCCATCAGCGGCAGCGCACAGATCCTTCAGCCTGCGCTGAACAGCGTGAACCTGATGACCACCACGGGCAATATTTTGTATGACGGCGATTTTCTCCGCACTGGTTTGTACACGATGAACAGCGGCCGCGGTTTGGTCGAGGTGCGTTTCTCGGAGAGCGATTCGTTCGACCTGAACGCCCAGACCTATCGCGGCACCGTCGACAACCAGGCTGCGGATTTCGTGAAGCCCGATACTCACAGCAAGCATGTGGAATCGAAACTCGGAATGAGCAGAAGCCTGTTTGGGACCGTCGGCCAAGGCTTCGCCAAGGTCGAACTCTCCTCCTACAGTGGTACAATTCGAATCCTGAAGCGGGACCGGTAACGCTTTTCCAATCGTGAATCAAACTCCTATCGTGCGCGGCTCGCCGCCGCGTGCCTCGATTATTTGCCTTGCGGGTTTCATGGGGTCCGGCAAGACCACCATCGGCACGCGCCTGGCCCGCCAGCTCGGCTGGCGTTTTGTCGATCTCGACGACCGAATCGAGGAGGCCGCCGGTATTTCCATCCCCGAATTCTTCCTGCGCTATGGCGAACCGGCGTTTCGCCAGCTGGAGGCTGAGCAATTGCGGGCCGCGCTGGGCCGCGCGGTGGAATTCCAGGAATCCACCATACTTGCCCTCGGGGGCGGCACCTACGCGCAGACTGGCGCTCCGGAATTCTTGCGCAACTCCGGCGTGCCGGTGATCTGGCTCGATACGCCGATTGAGGTTTTGCTGGCGCGTTGCTCGACGATGACCGGCCGCCCGCTGTTTCGAGATGAAGCCAGCTTTCGCGCTCTCTATGCGCAGCGGCTTGCCTCCTATCAATTGGCCGATTTTCGCGTGGATGGTTCGCGAGATGAGGCTATGGTCGTGGCAGAAATCCTCCAGCGTGGCATCACCGGTATTCCCAGCGACGATGTCGAGTCACCGCTGACATCCGAGAAGCCCGGCACGTAATCACTCTTTGGGCGCTTCCCGCTAAATCAGCGCCGCTAAGGCCGCTCCAATTCTTTATGCTTTCGTTGGTACGCCTTCCAGCGCCGTCCGCGATGGTTTTGCAGGGACGCCTTCGGCTTGCCCGCCACGGCGGAACGCGTAGGAGGGAGGGCCTTCGCCACCTGCAATCAAGAGCGATTGGTGGAAGGAACGCCGATGACTAGACAATCTTCGATCTCAGTGCCCCGCCGGGACTCCTTCGTGCGCGTATCCCGCGTAGCGCTGGCTTTCCTGGCTGTGCCCCTGTTCATCATGGCCGCGGCGTTTCTTGTAGACGGCGCGCAGAAGAAAGGGCCAGCCGGTTCTCTCCTTACCGCCGACAAAGGAAAGTTCAACATCGTGGTGGATGGAAAATCTGTCGGACACGAAGAATTCGAAATTGCTCCAGGCGGATCGACTTGGGTCGCCAAAGGCACGACGCATTTGGCTGTGGAAGGCTCACCCGCAATGACCGTAACCGGCACGCTCACGCTCCAGCCAAACGGCACACCTGTCAGCTACGACTGGAGCTCGCACGCCGACAAAACTAACGGCGCCCACGTGGATTTCACGAACGGCGTTGCCAAAATGACGCTGCAGATGCAAGGCGCGCGGCCCTTCGAACAGGAACTCACCTTTAATTCTCCGCTCGTCCTTATTCTGGACAACAACCTCTATCACCAGTACGCCGTGCTTGCCGCAGTCTACGATTGGGCGCACAAGGGCGAGCAATCCTTCTCCGTGCTGATTCCGCAGCAACTGACGCCCGGCACGATCAAGGTTGATTCGGCGGGTCCGGTCAGCGCGGCGGGAAAGACCTACGAGGGGCTGACGGTGAAGACCAGCGACATCGAGCTCACTCTGTATCTGGACAACAATCATCGCCTCATGCGCCTCGAAGTGCCGGCGTCCAAAGCTGCTGTCATCCGCGAGTAGTGGCGCCGTCGCCTGCACACAATTCTTCCGCGACGCATATTGCCTGCGTGACGCCTGTCCTTGCGGCGGGTCTTGACGCGAGAGTAGGCTGACAGCCTCAGAGCACAGCAGATGTTCCCAGGAGGTGCACATGTTCTGCAGCACCTGCGGAGCCCCCATTCAACCTCATTTCACGGTTTGCCCCACTTGCGGGCGCTCGCTCACTCCCGCAGTAGCCCCGACCCTGCCCGGCCGCCTGGATCGGCACCTTCGCACCCTCGGCATCCTATGGCTTGTGGCCGGGGCGCTGTTCGTAATCCCGGGCCTCTTCTTCATGGTCATCAGTAGCGTTGTGCGCATCGGCATCCCTGCGGCAGAGGCGCTTCCGCGTATCGTCGCGCCGCTGGTGTTGTCGCTCATCGGGTGGACACTTTTGATCGTTGCCGCCGGCGGCATCCTGGTCGGCTGGGGATTGACGAAACTACAACCCTGGGCGCGGACGGCTGCCATTGTGCTCGGCATCGTGTCGCTGCTCCATCCTCCTCTTGGCACCGCTCTCGGCATCTACACGCTGTGGGTTTTGCTCTCCGATCCGGGTGGCGTCGAATACGAGCGCCTCGCCCGCGCAAACTGATTCGCGACCGCTACTCTGCTGACTATTAGCACAAATTATTTGTAACTGGTTGCCTGGAGTACTACTGTTTTTCTAACGAGCCGTGGCGCACCGCCCGGCACCCGGTGGCAGGGACCTTCGGGGACAGGTCACTTTTCCCCCGAGCGGGTTTCATGGGTTAAGTCCAGGTCGATTCCATTGCACGTCCGTACGGAGGGAACCTCCATGAGAAACGGGCTGCGCGGCTTTTCCACGATGCGTGTGTCGGTGTCGCGGCACGAGATCGCGTTGGTCATCGCCATAGTTTTGCTTACCGCGGGATGTGGCGGCGGGAGCGGCGCTCCGACACCGACTGATTCGCCTGGCGGCCCTACAAAAACGACCTCCTTGGCATGCGGCGTTGGCGCAACCGTTCAGACTGGCCCTACACTCGTGGCTTCGGGAACACCTATCACCAGCGCTCGCTGGGCCTCCTCAGATAACCTGCGCATCACCATCAATTCGTATGGGCAGGCTTTGTTGTTTCTCACCGACAGCGATGATTTCAAACCTTCCTGGTCGCAAGCAGGATCGATGCTTACGTTCTTCCATGCGCTGCAATACGGCTCGACATTTGACCAATGGAAAACGGACCTGTGCGTGATCGACGCGGATGGCAGCAACCCCAGGGTGCTGACGAGCGGACAGTACGCCGACTTCAACCCCACTTGGACGCGCGACGGCACAAACCAAATCATTTTTAACCGCTATGCCGTGCGGGGTTCCACATCGAATGACATCTACTTGATGTCTCCACAAGGTTCGGCCGGCAGCGAGGTTCTGGTGTCGACGCCGGCGAATGGCTACGAGTGGGCGTTTTCGGGCCTGAAGGACGGCAGGATTTTCATGGATCGCGTAACCTGGGACGCTTCGGGCGCTACGGCCAGCTCGTACTTGCTCACACCCCATCCCGGCGGCTCACCTACGTATGAATCGATCACCCGGCCTACGACACTTCTGTGGCACAAGCTCACCGTGTCACCGAGCGAAACCAAAGTGGCATACATGCTGGACAACGACGGAAACATGAGCACGTACAACGACGTTGTGCTGTATTACGCCGGCTTTGACGTGAACACGCGCGTAGTGTCGAATCCGGTCGCGATCACGACCTACGACCTGTCGCAGATCTCCGAGTATCCGGCGTGGAGCGCTGACGAGTCTTTCATCATCTATGACTCGAACCGCTCCGGGAAATATCGCTTATATGCGTACAGAGTGGCGGATGGGACGACTGTAGAACTCGCGGCCGATCCGAATATCGACTTCCAGTTTGGTGATTTCGAAGGTTTGCCGAAGTAGTTCGGAACGTGCGTGGAGCGCCAAGGGAGACAAGGCATGCACAAGCCAACGCGTCGCGATCTGCTGAAGAGTGGTGCAGGCGCTGCTGTGGGTCTTATTGCATCGCGAGTTTTGACTGGCTGTGGCGGCGGCTCATCCGAGGTGGCCGTCACACAACCGACGACGCCCGCAATCGCGTGTAGCGCTGGAGACGGAGCGCAAGTGGCGGTCGCTCAAGGCATGAATCTCGATACCATGACGCGCACGGCCCTCAGTGAGTTGGGCGGCATGTCAACGGTCGTGAAGCCCGGGGAAAGTGTTTTCATCAAGCCGAACATGGTGACACTCCCGTGGGCGAGCCCCGCCTACAATCCATTTCGGCTGGGCGAATGCACTAAGCCAGACATCGTGATCGCGGTCATCGAGGAGTGCCTCAAAGCAGGGGCGTCCAAGGTGACTGTGGGCGACGGATCACAAATGCCGAGCTTCGATTGGAGCCAAGCGATCACCTTGGATGGTTCGAGAAACCTTGTCAATGAGGCGGCACGCCTGAGTGCTCAGTACGGCGCGCCGGTGCAACTTGCTTGCCTTGACGTCGACTCTCCGAACTGGGTGCAAATTCCGGTTGGGACGTCGCTCGGGACTGTTGTCATCTCCAGCCTGGTGACTACCGCCGACAAGGTGATTTCGATTCCGGTGGCGAAAACCCACAAGTGGGCGTACCTCACATTGTCGCTGAAAAACTTCATTGGGATTACGCCACTGGAGCAGTACGGCTGGGTGAATACACCGAATTACGATCGAGTGCTCCTGCATCAGAATGATCCTAGCGCCCACGACTTCGGGCGGCTGTTTACCGATATCGCCAAGGCTGCGGGTCCGGACCTGGCCATCATCGATATGTCCATCGGCATCGAGGGCAACGGACCATCGCTCAGCACAGGGGGCATCACCGTGGACATGAGCACGCGCCACGGCTCGTGGATAGTCCTCGCCAGCACCGATGCGGTTGCCGCGGATGCGACGGCGGCGCGGGTCATCAGCCAGGAATCGCCCTATGTCGATCAAATCCTGGTCATGGCCCATAACGATGGAATGGGTACCATTTGCCAGCAAGGCATCCAGATCATCGGCGCGACTCTCGATCAGATGCGCGTGGCCTGGGCCCCCGCTCAGGTCGCCCAGCCGACCTAGGGAGCCGCAGGCAATCGGGCTTTTGCTCCCCGTAACGCGTCATCTACCCACAGTAGCGGCTCACCTGAAACAGTGACCCAGGGGCGTTGCACGCTCGCATCGCTTGCTATCCACTCGTCTCCACAGATACGCTAAGCGCAAGATGAATTCGCGCAGGCTGTGCACTTGCGCCGGAGTGGGAGACTATCCATGAAACAGCCCTTGCTCGCCATTGCATCGGGTACGATAATTTCGTTCGTTGTGCTTTTTCTCCCGTCTGCGCGGCTTGACTCGGGCGCTCAGTCCACTTCCCAAACTCCGGTCGCAAAGGCACAAACTGAGCAAAAGCCCGTGTTCGACGAATCCAATCCCTTCGCGCGGCGGAGCACGCTTCCCTTCGAGGCGCCGCCGTTCGACAAAATCAAGGACACGGATTATCAGCCTGCGATCGAAGAGGGCATGCGCCGCGAGCTCGCCGAGGTCGAGGTGATCGCGAACAATCCGGACGCGCCAACTTTCGTCAATACTATTGAGGCGCTGGAGCGTCGGGGCGAATTGCTGCGCCGCGTGCAACCGGTCTTCTCCAGTATGGTCTCGGCAAACACGAATCCCGCGATCCAGAAGGTGCAGACTGAGGAGGCGCCGAAACTCGCGGCGCATCGCGACGCCATTTTTCTGAACCCGAAATTATTTGCACGCGTGAAGGCTGTCTATGACCAGCGCGCCGCGCTGAAGCTGTCGCCCGACGCCGAGTATCTGGTCGAGCGCTACTACCGCGATTTCGTACGCGCCGGCGCGCTGCTGTCCGAAGCCGATAAAACCACGATGCGCGCGCTGAACAAGGAGCAGTCGCAGCTCTCGGATCAGTTCCGCAACAAAGTGCTGGCGGACACTAACGCCTCCGCGGTGGTGATCACGGATCAGGCAGAGCTGGCTGGATTACCCGAAGCTGACGTGGCCGCCGCAGCGGAAGCGGCCAACAAACTCGGCCACCCCGGCAAATGGGTGCTCACGCTGCAAAACACCACGCAACAGCCGGCGCAGACCTACCTGCAGAACCGCGCCGTGCGGCAGTGGCTCTTCGAAGCATCTAGCAAACGCGGTGACCACGGCGGCGACAACGACACCAAGGCGGTGGTCGAACGCCTGGCGCAACTCCGCGCCCAGCGCGCCAAGCTGCTTGCCTATTCCACCGCGGCAGCGTACGTCTTGGACGACCAGATGGCCAAGGTCCCCGAGAACGCCCTCAAATTGATGACCGACCTTGCGCCTGCTGCTGCCGACAAGGCCCGCGGCGAAGCGGCCCGCATGCAACAACTCATCGACAAAGAGAAAAATCCGTTCAAGCTCGAGCCTTGGGATTGGCAGTATTACACCGAGCAGGTTCGCAAATCCGAATACGATCTCGACGAGAACGCGATTCGTCCGTATTTTGAAATCGACCGCGTGCTCCACGACGGCGTGTTCTATGCGGCGAACCGGTTGTACGGGCTGACGTTCAAAGAGCGCAGAGACATTCCGGTATATCAGCCGGATGTGCGCGTGTTTGAGGTGCTCGACGCCGACAGCTCATCGCTGGCACTCTTTTATTTCGACCCGTTCGCCCGGTCGAACAAGCAGGGCGGCGCGTGGACCAGTGGTTTCGTGGGACAGAGCAAACTGCTGGGGACCAAACCGGTCGTCACCAACACGGAAAATTTCGTGAAGCCCGCCGCCGGGCAACCGATGCTGCTGAGTTTCACCGAAGTCACAACAATGTTCCACGAATTTGGCCACGCGCTGCAGAGCATCATGTCCGACGTGCGCTACCCGAATAGCCGTATGCCACGGGATTTCGTTGAGGTGCCGTCGCAATTCAACGAGCACTGGGCGCTCGAGCCTACGGTGTTTGCAAATTATGCGAAGCACTACAAGACCGGCGCGCCCATGCCGAACGAATTGGTCGAGAGGATCAAGAAAGCGAAGACCTTCAATCAGGGATTTCTTACGATGGAGTACCTCGAAGCGGCATTGCTCGACATGGCCTGGCACATGATTCCACCCCACGAGCCGTTACAGAACGCCGACACCTTCGAACCCGAAGCCCTGAAGCGCTTCTACGTCTACATGCCGCAGGTGCCGCCGCGTTACCACACGACCTATTTCTCGCACATCTGGGGCGGCGGTTATTCCGCAGGATACTACGCCTATCTCTGGAGTGAAGTAATCGACGACGACGCGTTTGCCTGGTTCAAGGAAAACGGCGGCATGACACGCCAGAACGGCCAGCGCTTCCGCGAAATGATTCTGGCGCACGCCGGGACGCTGGACTCCGCGGCGATGTATCGGGCTTTCCGCGGCCGCGACGCTGAGGTCGGGCCGCTACTCGAAGAACGCGGTCTGAAACCAGCAACCAAAGCAGCACAATAATACTGCCCACAAGGCTCAGGGGATCAGTTGCCGACCTGGAAAGTGCCTGCAATGGCGAGGTCGCTGAGGGCCGACGACGTGCCCACATACACCGTGTAGGTGCCGTTCGCTACCATCCACGCATTTGCGGTGGTATCCCAATACGATAAAGGATGCGAAGAATCGCTGGCATCCACCGAGATCGTTACTTGCTGCTGTGCGCCCGCTGACAGCGAGGTTTTGTTCCAGCCGACCAGACGCTTTGGCGGCTCTCCGGTCACCGACGGCAACGCCAGATAGACCTGAGTAACTTCCGCTCCGGTGAGGTTTCCCGTGTTCGTCAGCGTGAAACTCACCTGAAAACCTGTAGCGGGAGATGAGTTGGGAGTGAGCTGCACGTTGGTGATGGAAAACGTGGTGTACGAGAGGCCGAAGCCAAAGGGGAATAACGGCGTGATGCCGCGCGCGTCGAACCACTTGTACCCTACGTTCATCCCTTCGATCGTGTAGTCCACGTTAAATACCGTGCTCTGGTTGGGCGTTCCGGGGATGACCGGACGCGGCAGATTGTTCACGCTGGCGGGAAAAGTGATGGGCAGTTTGCCCGATGGGTTCACGCTTCCAAAAAGAATATTGGCGATCGCATCTGCGCCCTTCTGGCTGGGGAACCAGGCCTCCAGCACAGCACTCACGTTTGCGAGCCATGGCATCACCTGCGCTCCGCCATTTTCCATCACCACGATGGTGTGAGGATTCGCGGCGGCGACCGCGGTCACCAGTGCATCCTGATCTATGGGACTCGCATGAATCACGTCGGTGAAATTCAAGCTAGGCAGGTCCATGCCCTCGCTGTCCCACTGGCTCACGAAAACAATAGCTACGTCGGAAGCCGCGGCGAGCGTGGCGGCGGAGGTCGCATTGGTGCCGTCGTTGTATTGCACGGACGCATTGGGCGCCTTGGCTTGAATCGCGTTGAGTGGCGAAGAGGGATCCCAAATGACGGACGACCAACCTGGAACACTGGGTTTCCCCTCGTTGAGCGCGACGCCTTCCGTCGGGTACACCTGCGCGGAGCCGCCTCCGGAGAGCACGGCAATGTCCGCATGCGAACCGATGACCGCGATTTTCATGGCCGCCGACGGATTGAGCGGTAGTTGGCCGCCGGCGTTCTTCAGGAGCACAGCACCTTGTTCCTCAGCCTCCTGCGCGATCGCCTCGTTGGCAGCGGTGTTGAACGTTCCCGGCGTGGGGGGATAGTCGAAAAGCCCGCTGACCAGCATGGCGCGCAAGATGCGGTGCACCATGTTGTCGAGGCGGGACTGCGGCATCTGCCCGCTCTGAATCGCTTGCCCCAGGCTGCCAAAGTACGCGGGGTCGGGTTGCTCCTGATCCAGCCCCGCGATCGCGGCCTGATACGAGCTATGCGTGGCCCACCAGTCGGACATCACAAATCCCGGAAAACCCCAATCACCTTTGAGAATGTCATTCAACAAATGCGAGTTTTCACAGGAGTAAGCGGACGTGCCGGAAGTTCCCCATTGCACCAGGTTGTAGGAGCACATGACCGACTGAACCTTGGAATCCTTGATCTCGATTTCAAACG
>Ga0187771_10004110_pt1 | contig 10226 bp, 11 predicted proteins | sample 0116_SJ02_MP15_1_FD_133139 | JGI IMG/M metagenome (GOLD analysis project Ga0187771, IMG submission 133139) | Tropical peat soil microbial communities from peatlands in Department of Meta, Colombia - 0116_SJ02_MP15_10_MG | ecosystem: Environmental > Terrestrial > Soil > Wetlands > Peat | place... | reverse complement strand
TCCTCGGAGAACTGGAAGCAGACGCGCGGCGAGGTGGCGTCGGAATCGACCGAATAATCGAGCATGCGGAAGCCGTGCTCGCTGCGCAGCCGCTCATATTGCCCGCGCAGGTCGGCGCTTTCGCGCAAGTCGAGCGCAAGCCGCATCGAATCGAGCGCCGGGCGCCAAATCTTGCGGTCGGCAAGCGTCTTGCCCAGCAGCGTCAAGCTGTCGGCTTCCATGTCGCGCCCGGTCGCGCGTTGATAGGCGATGTAGGCGGCGGTCGAGGCGTGATCGAGCAGCAGCGCCCGCTCGCGGTCGTCACGCGGGCGAATCTGCAGCACGGTACGCGCCAGGCGCAGCCAGTTGGAAGCGTCGTTCGGCGCCACGGTGACGAGCTGGCCGAGCACCATCATGCCCGTGCGGAAATCGTTCTTCTGGAAGGCGGCGTCGGCATCGTGCCGCAAGGTAGCGGCCAGCTTCGTCACGCTGCCGGCATCGTTCTTGATCTCCGCTTCGAGCTTGATCGCCGCGTCATCGAGATCGCTGCGCTTGAACGCCTTGTCGGCGGCCATCGCCGGGATGACAGCAAGGATGATGAGTGCAGCGGCAAGGCCGGCGCGGACGGAGGTGAACATCGGGGAGCCTCCCAGGATGGCGATGAGGTCGTCTTTGTGCGTGCGCCAATCGCCACATTGAGTTCAGCGCTCGAAGGTGTCGAGGTCGTGGCTGCCGCATGAAGGGATATTGACGGCGCCAGGCCGCGCAGATGACGGCACTTGCCGACAGGGTAACGAACAGCCAGGCCAGGCGGCTAGTCGAAATTTCTCAAGACTTGGATGAATTGCTGTAGTATTCGGCTCTAACATCTTCATTTACCGGCGAAAACGCCGGCGACCATATTCACCTGCAGCGCCAACGGCCGTCACTGCGCGCGCAGCTTTCATTAACGGCGCAGCGCGGCTAAACCTGCATGGGTCGTGGCCCCGTAGCTCAGCCGGATAGAGCACCAGCCTTCTAAGCTGGGGGTCGCAGGTTCGAATCCTGCCGGGGTCGCCAAATTTCGCAATGATTTGTTGGAATTAGCCTACTCGCCTGCGTTGTACCGGCCAGGGCAGGAAACCCAACTTTAACAAGTTTGCAGCACCAATAGGCAAACCAACAGGTGGTCGGTTACCTTGGAATGCGTACTGCCAATGCCCGCGTCCCCCGCAACATCGCCGCGCCAGCCCGTCAGCGAACGGGTCATCGACGGGCCGCCGCTTGCGCCGGGGGCGGACCCGCTCTGCTATATTGTCGATGAAGACGCCAGCATCCGGCAATTCCTCTCGCTGATCCTGCACGGTTCGGGCATCGACACTGTGGAATTCGCCGACGGTGCGGCCTTACGGCAATCAAAGGACAAACGCGCACCCGATCTCGTCCTGCACAATATTTCGCTCGACGCCGCCGACGCCATCGAATCCATAATCGCCCTCGGCGCGCGCGGCTTCCGCGGCGCCATGCAACTGACCAGCAGCCGCGGTGCCGCCGTACTCGAGCACGTCAAGGGCATCGGCGTGGAGCACAAGCTCAATATGCTGCCGGTGCTCAAGAAACCTTACGAGACCGAGGCGATCGTTAAGATTATCCAGGATCTCAAGCTCGGCGTGCCGGAAGCCAATGCTCGCATCGAGCTCGCGCAGGCCCTCGCCAACAATTGGATCGAATTCTGGTACCAACCAAAAGTCGACCTGCGCAAAAAGAAGCTCGCCGGCGCCGAAGCCTATGCCCGTGCCCGCCATCCGCAGCACGGCGTGCTGCTGCCGGCGGCGTTCATGCCGGATGCCTCCGATGCCGACATCAGCAAATTGTCCGAGCTGGCGCTGGAGAGCGCGCTCAAGACCGGCGTCATCTTTTCCAAGCTCGGCATCAATATTCCGCTCACGATCAATATTCAGCCGACGATCCTCGACAAGCTGCCAATCGAGGACATTGTAAAGACGCACCGGCCAAGCCGCGACAATTGGCCTGGCCTGATCGTCGACTTCCGCGAGGAACAGATCATTTCCGACCTAAAGCTCGCCGCGACCTTGAGCAAGCGGCTGCAGCCGCACAATGTGCAGCTTGCCATCGATGATTTCGGCGCCGGCCATTCAGCCTTGGCCCGGTTCGGCGAAATGCCCTTCCTCGAGCTCAAGCTGCATCGCAAATTCATCGTCGACTGCGGTACCGACAAGGTGAACATGCCCTTGTGCAAGGCGGCGATTGACCTTGCGCATCATCACCGGCGCAGCGCGGTCGCCATGGGCATCGAAAAGGCCGCCGATGCGCTGGCGCTGATCAGCATGGGCTGCGACTTCGGCCAAGGCTTCCTGTTCGGCCAGCCAATGGCGGAGGAACGGTTTATTAACTTGCTGCGGCGGCGCTCTGGCCCACAAGCGCGCGAGCTGTCGGCCGCGCGCTAGGCGCCTCCCCGTTCATGCCGCATGAGCGGCCTTAGTGGGTCCACGCCTCGCGGCGTTTGAAGGAGAAATTGTCCGAATAGGATAGGCCGTGCCGTACCGGCGGCGGCGTCTCGAACACCTGATAGGCGATGTCATGGCGCTCGCAATAGGCGATCGCCTCTTCCTTGCTGGGGAAGTTCAGGCGCACCTGCTGGCGCATGTCGCCGGAGGAGGTCCAGCCCATCAGCGGCTCGACGGTGCGCGGCATCTCCGGCTCGAAATCGAGTACCCAGGACTTGGTCTTGGCCTGCCCCGATTGCATGGCGGTCTTGGCCGGCTTGTAGACGCGTGCGGTCATGGCGAAAAGCCCGTTGGTCCGCGCCGGTATAATGCCAATGCGCTGTACTGGCAAACGCGGTGGTGTAACACCGCACAGACCGGTGCAGGCTTCACGCGCCGTATGCCGGCGAGCGATGACCGATCCCCGTGACGCCGAGATGCGTTTGGGCGGCACGTTGCCGGCGCGATTGGCCGGTCACTGGCGGTCGAGCAGCGTGCCGCAGATGCTTACCCGGATGCCGCCATCGGGCGAGCCGCGCGAAACGCAGCCTGCAGAGTCATTTTGATAGGTTGGCATTGCCGCCAGCTTGGCGGCGCGTTTTAGCTTGACGGTTGCGCCGGCTGGTAGGGCGCAGCGCTCTCACCTCGGCTACCCCCTCGCCACCCGGAAAGGTGATGACGTCCTGAATCAAATCGGCAGCCCCGGTCAGCGTTTCCCGGGTCAAATGCGCGTAACGCTGGGTGGTGCGTGCATACAGGTGACCGAGCAGGTCCTGCACCAGGTACAGCGAGACGCCGCGGTTGACTAGGAGACTGGCGAACGAATAGCGCAGGTCGTGCAGGCGGACATCGGTCAGCCCGGCGCGCCGGCGGATGCGGCCCCAGGGAAAAAACAGCGATGCCGAGGGCTGTCCGTGACCGGCGACGGAAAGATATAGGGATTGCCGGCAAGGCGCGGCGTCGCCGTCAACAGCGCGATCGCCGATTGGTTCAGCGCGATGATGCGGGCGCGGCCGGATTTCGATTTCGGCACCAACAGCGTCTTGTTCTTCCAGTCGACATAATCCCACTTGATCCCACTTCGTGAAGGTGATCTCGTTGCGGCGCGCGCCGCTGAGCAGCAGTAACATGATCGAGCGCGCGGCGGTCTGATTTTCGTCGACATGGATCGAATGCACCAAGGCCTCCGCCTCCTCTTCGCTGGGGAAGCGATTGCGCTGCACGTCCGGCCCAGCGCTCAAGCCGGCCGCCGGATTGTCGCTGACGCCCGGCACCTTCCACTTGCGGGCAAGATTGTAGAGCAGCGCAGGATGACAATCACGCGGTTCATGGTACCGGCGGCATAGCCGTCGGCGCGCATGCGATTGATGAGATCGGAAATGGCGTCGGTCTTGATCTCGTCGAGGGCGAGCGTGCCGAGCCTCGGCAGGATGTGCACGCGCAACACCGTCTCGTCGGCTGCCAGCTGTTCTTGTCGGTCCGCACGAACGGCAGATAGCGCTCGTGCACGAAATGGGTGAGCCGCGGCACGGCGCGCATTTCGCGCCGCCGCTGCTGCGGATCCGCGCCAAGCAGCACCTCGGCGCAGATCTGGCGGCCTTTGCGGCGCGCCTGCTCGAGACTGAGCACGTCGACTCTTGTATTGCCGCTGGCGGCCGCGTTCGTCCGTGTAGCGCTGGTAATAGGTCGCCCCGCCCGAACACCGTACCTCGACCATGAATCCGCGCTGCGTCAGGTCGAAATAATCGACCTTTTTCCTCCCAGGCGGACAATGGGCGGCACGCACAAAAGTGGCGGTCAACGCAACCGTCGGCATAACGCTAATACTGTTTGACGCTTTATTTTTCCCCAGCATCTCCTTTTCGTGCGCCCTAGTGCGCGAAAAGGCTCTAAATTCGCAAGTTCTGAACGTAAATTAAGCATTAGGCTTCACGTCAAAATCATAACCTAGCAAGCAAAACATATTTTATGCACTACGCGCGTATTCTTATGAAATTTGCTGCAATTCTTCGAGATTTTGCGGCTTTGCACGAAGGCGCGAAAAGGCCTGCGACAATTCGCTGCACCCGCCATCGATGTACGGCTTGCCGGCGCGCAATCAACTTATACTTGTTTATTCTTAGGCCGGTAAGATTTAACTCACTAAGACTTGGTCGGGGCGGCAGGATTTGAACCTGCGACCCTCTGCTCCCAAAGCAGATGCGCTACCGGGCTGCGCTACGCCCCGACGGACGAGCCGATACATGCTTCGTCCGCAGCCAACAAGCAAGCCTCGCGAGCCAAGCTTCAATGGGCGTTGAAAATCGGCGCCGCCACCACGTCGCCGGGCGCGATGCCGAGCTTGTGGGCGGTGCCGCCAATCACTTCCAGCACCGCGCGCACTGGCCCGTTGGAGGGAATGGTCCGCGTCGACAGCGGCTCGGTGTTCTCGGCAATGCGCCAGATGCGTCCGTCGCCACGGATGAAGATCATGTCGAGCGGGATGTAGGTGTTCTGCATCCAGAAGCCGACCTCCTGCTCGCGGTGGAAGTCGAACAGCATGCCGTGCCCTTCCGGCAGTTCCTTGCGGAACATCAAGCCCTTCTCACGCTCGGCCTCGGTGTCGGCGAGTTCGACGGAAAATGCGTGCACGCCAGTCTTGCTGGCGATCTCCAGCGTCTGCAGCCCGGCCGGCCAGGCCGGCCAGACGAGCAGAAATCCGATGAGTAGGACGGCGGTCCACCGCAAGGCATGCATGCGTTCGCCTTTACGCGGATACCCGCCATGCGGCAATGAGAAAATCGACCAACGGCGAGCGCCGATGCCGCTCAGTGCGACGCCGGACCGAGCGAGCCGCCGTCGGGATGCACCTCGGCCGCCATCAAACCTTTCGGGCCGGGCCCGAAACGGACCAGCACCGTCTGGCCCGGATGCAACTCGGCGATGCCGTAACGGCGCAGCGTCTCCATGTGCACGAAGATGTCGGGCGTGCCCTCGCCGCGGGTGAGGAAACCGAAGCCGCGCAGCCGGTTGAACCATTTCACCTGCGCGCGCTCAAGCCCGCTGGTCGGTGTCACCGTGACGTGCGTGCGCGGCGGCGGCATCTGCGCCGGGTGGATCGCCGTCGACTCGTCCATCGAAATGATGCGGAACGCTTGCAAGCCCTTCGGGCGTTGCAGCACTTCGCATACCACTCGCGCGCCTTCGTAGGCCGTCTGGTACCCGTCGCGGCGCAGGCAGGTCACGTGCAGCAGCACGTCCGGCATGCCGTTGTCGGGGATAATGAAACCGAATCCCTTGGCGACATCGAACCACTTGATGACACCCGTCACCTCGATGAGGTTGGTCGCCGTTTCGTCGACGAATTCTCTGACCGTTCCCGGCCGGAGATTGCTTCCAGGCATTTTTGCTTCAACCCCATCCGACGCCATGACGCCGCACGCCGCCGCATGTCTGGCGCCTCTTGAAGGACGCTTCAACGAATCTGTGGATTCAAGATAACACTGACCCTCAGGCGGCAAAGTGCAAAATAGGCTTGCGCACAGGTCTGTGCACAGCGCAGCAGCAAGCGAATCAGTGTGTGATGAAGGGCGCGAGCACGTCGCCGATGTCGTGATGCACGACCAGATCCGCGTCGTCGTCGAACTCGGTCGGCTCGCGATTGATGATGACGAGAGCGGCACCGTTGCGCTTGGCCATCAGCGGGAATCCCGCCGCCGGCCACACCACCAGCGAGGAGCCGATGGCAAGAAACAGATCGCAATTGCGCGTCAATTGCTCGGCGCGCTGCATCGCGGCAGCCGGCATCGCCTGCCCGAACGATACGGTCGCCGTCTTGATGTAGCCGCCGCAGGCACAATCCGGCGCATGCTCGCCGGCGGCCTCGAACTTTTGCTTCACCCAGGCCAGCTCGTAACGCTGATCGCATTCGAGGCAGATGGCATAAGTAGTGTTGCCGTGTAGCTCGACCACGTCTTCCGCCGCGATGCCGGACACTTGATGCAGGTTGTCGATGTTCTGCGTGACCAAAGCCGACACCTTGCCGGCGCGATAGAGGCTCGCCAGCGCCCGGTGTCCGCGGCCGGGCTTGGCCTTGCCAAAGCTCTCCTCCATGGCAAAGCGCCGCCGCCAGGCCTCGTCGCGCATCTCCTGGCTGGCGAGGAAATCGCCGAACTCGATCGGCCGGTTCTTGATCCACAAGCCGCCCGGCGAGCGGAAATCCGGAATGCCGCATTCGGTGGAAATGCCCGCCCCGGTGAACGGCACAATCGTCCGCGCATCCTCGATCAGCTCGCGCAGGCGTGAAATCGCTGTCTCAAGATCGGGAGCCATCATTGCTATATAGTCGACGCGGTCCGGGCGGGCTGCCCAATGGTCATGAGGTTTGAGCCATGAGATATCTGCACACCATGCTGCGCGTACGCAATCTCGATGCCGCACTCGATTTCTACTGCAACAAGCTCGGCCTCAAGGAGACCCGCCGCCGGGTCGACGAGAAGAACCGCTACACCCTGGTGTTCCTGGTGGCGCCCGGTGACGACAAGCTGTACGAAGAGGCCAAGAAGGAGGGCCGCCCCGGCCTGGAGGTGGAGCTCACCTATAATTGGGACACTGAGGACTATGGCGAGGCGCGCTATTTCGGCCATCTCGCCTATGAGGTGGACGACATCTACGCCACCTGCGAGCGGCTGATGAAGGCCGGCGTCACCATTAACCGGCCGCCGCGCGACGGCGTCATGGCCTTCGTGCGCTCGCCCGATAAGCATTCCATCGAGCTGTTGCAGAAGGGCGCCGCCAAGCCGCCGCAGGAGCCGTGGAAATCGATGCCCAATATCGGCCACTGGTAACGGCCAACCGTTCGCTTGCTGCTGGCCGCGAAGCTCTTTATACGTCCGCCCACGCGGCGCCCGGCCGCGGCTTGCGCCCTTCGTCTAGAGGCCTAGGACACCGCCCTTTCACGGCGGTAACAGGGGTTCGAATCCCCTAGGGCGCGCCAGCCCGTCAAATCTGTTGGCGCCGCGGATGCAGTTCGCTGGCGCGCAGATATTGCCTCTCGCGCCGCCACCTTGGCCAAAAGGCAAACGTAACGTTCGACACCGCCAAAGCCTGCGCTCGCGTTGCGCGGAACCCTTCATGGCAGCCATGCGTCGGAACGACGCATTTCGCGTAAGATTTAATGTAGAAATTATGGGCCGCGTGAATCGCGGCGGATAGATTAGCCGCCGGGCGACCAGCTCCTGCAAGGAGCGTCAGACCATGATGAAAAACAAGAATGTCGGGGCAGCGCTGCGGCGCGACGCGCATTTCATTTTGAATGCGGTGATCGTGGTCGTGTTCATCGGCTTCGCTGGCCTGGCGGTGGCAGCGGCGCTGATCGATCTCCTAGTCATCCACCACTAGGCATCACCCGGCCGGCGGATAGCGGTGCCGGCGTCCGTTGAAGTCTTCGACAAGGTAATGCGAGCTGCCGTTTGAGCCGGATTGCGTGAGATAGCTCGGGCCGATCGGCGATTTGCCGTGGCCGCCCGGGATGTCGAGCACGTAGCTTGGCTGACACAGACCCGACAGCCGCCCGCGAAGGCCGCGCATCAGCTCCTGCCCGCGCGCGATGTCGCTGCGCAGATGCGCGGTGCCCGGCGCGAGATCGGCGTGGTGCAGGTAATAGGGCTTGATGCGGCATTCGACGCATGCGCGCATCAGCGCGGCGAGCGCCTCCGGCGTATCGTTCACACCGTTGAGCAGCACCGATTGCCCAAGTAGCACCAGCCCCGCGTCGGCCATGCGCGCGCAGGCCGCGCGCGCGGCGGGCGTCAATTCGCGCGCATGGTTGACGTGCAGCGCTACGTAAGTGGGCCTGCCCTTCACCTTGAGCGCGCGCACCAGCTCCGCCGTCACCCGCGCAGGTTCTGCCACCGGCACGCGCGTGTGGATGCGTAGCACCTTGACGTGCTCGATCGCTGCCAGGTCCTGCAGCACCGTGTGCAGGCGGCGCGCCGACAGCACCAACGGATCGCCGCCGGTAAGGATCGCCTCCCAGATCTCGGGATGCGCGCGGATGTAATCGAGCGCGCGCGCGAGCGCTTCGCGCGACAGCGCCTTCCCGTTCTCCGGCCCAACCATCTCTCGTCGGAAGCAGAAGCGGCAATAGACCGCGCAAATAGGCGTGAGCTTAAGCAGCACGCGGTCGGGATAGCGGTGCACGATGCCCTTGACCGGAGAATGCGCGTCGTCGCCGATGGGGTCGGCAAGCTCTTCCGGCTTGACGTCGAGCTCGCTCACGTCGGGCACGAACTGGCGAGCGATTGGGTCGTGCGGATCGTTCGCATCGATCAGGTCGGCCAGGCCTTGTGGCAGCGCCACCGTGTAGCGCGCGGCGACCGCCTCCAGCGCGGCACGCTCCTCCGGCGGCGCCAAGCCGCGCTCGCACAACTGCGCGGGCGTGCGAAGTTTCGTCATCTTCCATCCTCTCTTCCCGTTACGCCTCGACGATTGGCGCCCAAATCACCTGTTCGATGTGGCTCGCGCCGGTCGCCAGCATCACCAGGCGGTCGAAGCCGAGCGCGATGCCCGAGGCCGGCGGCATCGCTGCCAGCGCGGCGAGGAAATCCTCGTCGAGCGGGTAACGCTCGCCATGGATGCGTTGCTTCTCCGCCATCGCCGCTTCGAAGCGCGTGCGCTGCTCGGCGACGTCGGTCAGTTCGCCGAAAGCGTTGGCAAGCTCCACACCGCAGGCAAAGAGCTCGAAGCGCTCGGCCACCTGATCGCTGCCCGGCTTCGCACGCGCCAGCGCCGCCAGCGGCAGCGGATACTCATACAGTAATGTCGCCTTGCCGATGCCGAGCTTGGGCTCGACTCGCTCGGCCAGGATGCGACTGAACACGTCGCCCCAAGTGTCGTCTGCCGCAATCGCGACGCCGGCCTCCGCCGCCGCCTGGGCGAGCTTGGCGCGGTCGCCCTGCCCACCCGCGACCGTCGCCAAAAGATCGACGCCAACGTAACGCGCGAAAGCCTCTGCCACCGTGACACGCTCGGGCTGAGCAAACGGATCGACCGTCTTGTCGCGGAAGGCAAACCGCGTCGCCCCGGCCGCGCGCGCCGCCTCCGCCATGAGCGCCGTGCAGTCGTCCATCAGCGTTTCATAGGGCTCGTTCGCCCGGTACCATTCCAACAGGGTGAATTCGGGGTGATGCAGCGCGCCGCGCTCGCGATTGCGGAACACGCGGGCAAATTCGACGATGCGCGGCTCGCCCGCCGCCAAGAGCTTCTTGCAGGCGAATTCCGGAGAGGTACGCAAGTAGAGCGGCCGCCGCTCGCCGCCTGGCCCGATTAATTCGGTAGCAAAGCCATGCAGATGGGTCTCGTTGCCGGGGGAGACCTGCAAGGCCGGGGTTTCCACCTCGACGAAGTCGCGCGCGGCAAACCAGGCCCGCAATGCAGCCGCAATTAGCCCGCGTGCCTGAAGGAAGGGACGGCGGGCGGCATGCACGCCGGGCAGCCAAAACGGCGGTTTTTCGCGCACCTTTACCTCGCCCGCACCGGCCTCGCGAAGGACTGGCATCGGCCGAGAAGATCGCTATGTTGCGCCCCTAATCCGCGGCCTCGGCCGCCCTGAAGCGCAAGGATTGTTATCGTGAAAGTCATCGCCTCATCGCTCCGCAAAGGCAATATCGTCGATATCGACGGCAAGCTCTATGTCGTGCTCAACGCGGAGAATTTTCACCCCGGCAAAGGCACGCCGACGACGCAGGTCGATATGCGCCGGATTTCCGACGGCGTGAAGAC
>Ga0187771_10004109_pt1 | contig 10228 bp, 8 predicted proteins | sample 0116_SJ02_MP15_1_FD_133139 | JGI IMG/M metagenome (GOLD analysis project Ga0187771, IMG submission 133139) | Tropical peat soil microbial communities from peatlands in Department of Meta, Colombia - 0116_SJ02_MP15_10_MG | ecosystem: Environmental > Terrestrial > Soil > Wetlands > Peat | place... | reverse complement strand
GACGGAACCGAGGACAATGCCGGGGCGATTTTATTGCCGGATAGCATTGCCCGCGCTGCCGCGAAGGGCGTCGCGATCAAGATGGCGCTTGCGGAAAACGATGCCTGGGGGTTCTTCGATGCAGTTGGCGATCTCGTCGTCACCGGACCGACGCTGACCAATGTCAACGACTTTCGCGCCATCCTTGTTACCCCTCAGCCCACTGGCTGAGCGCCCAACCCGCGGCCGGAAGCATCCGATGCGGCGACAGCGCAGCGCCAAGATCGTCGCGACGCTGGGCCCGGCAAGTGGCAGCCCGACCATGCTGCGCGCCCTCTTCGACGCCGGTGTTGACGTGTTCCGCTGCAATTTCAGCCACGGCACCCACGACGATCATCGCAAGCTGTTCACCGCGATCCGGCGGATCGAAAGCGAAACCGGGCGGCCGATCGGCATCCTTGCCGACTTGCAGGGCCCAAAGCTGCGCCTCGGCGATTTTGCCCATGGCCGGATCACGCTCGGCGCGGGCGCCGGCTTCCGTCTCGATCTCGATGATCGCCTCGGCGACGAGCGACGCGCACCGCTGCCGCATCCCGAGGTGTTCCGCGCCTTGCAGCCGGGCAACGAGTTGCTGGTGGATGACGGCAAAGTGAGGCTCAAGGTCATCGATTGTGGCCCCGATTTCGCCGAGACCGAGTGCCTCGTCGGCGGCGCGCTCTCCAACCATAAGGGCGTCAACGTCCCGCATTGCGTGCTGCCGATCTCGGCGGTCACCGACAAGGACCGCGCCGATTTATCGTTTGCGCTGGAGAATGGCGCGGATTGGGTGGCGCTTTCTTTTGTGCAGCGTCCCGAGGACGTCGCGGAAGGCCGAAAGCTCATCGGCAACGCTGCGGGGCTGATGGTGAAGCTCGAAAAACCGTCGGCGATCCGCCGGCTGAGCGAAATCATCGATCTTGCCGACGCGTTGATGGTGGCGCGCGGCGATCTCGGCGTCGAGATGCCCCCCGAGGATGTGCCGACCGTGCAAAAGCAGGTGATCCACGCCTGCCGCCTCGCGGGCAAGCCGGTCATCGTCGCGACCCAGATGCTTGAGTCGATGATCAGCGCCCCTACCCCGACCCGTGCGGAGGCCTCGGACGTCGCCACCGCCGTCTATGAAGGCGCCGATGCGGTGATGCTGTCCGCGGAAACGGCGGTTGGTGAATACCCGGTCGAGGCGGTGACGATGATGGATCGCATCGCCCGCCGGGTACAAGAGGACCCGCTGTATTTCGCCAGCCTCCAGACGCTGGGCATGGAGCATGAGCATACGGACCCGGACGCGATCAGTGCCGCGGCCTGCCAGGTCGCAGCGACCGTCGGCGCGGCGGCGATCGTCTCATATACGACCTCGGGCGCCACGGCCCTCCGTGCCGCGCGCGAGCGCCCTGGCGTGCCGATCCTGGTGATGACATCGAGCCAAGGCACCGCGCGCCGCCTGGCGTTGCTCTGGGGGGCTCATTGCGTCCACCACGCCGACGTCAAAAATTTCGCCGACATGGTGCAGAAAGCGGTGCGCGCCGCCCATCGCGAGGATATCGCGCAGCCCGGTCAGCGTGTGGTCATTACAGCGGGTGTGCCGTTCGGCACCCCAGGCGCGACCAACATCCTGCGCATCGCCTGGGTAGATCGATAGCCCGCCCCCAACAGAAACGGCCGGGACAAGCCCGGCCGTTTGCTCGATACGCGCTGTATTCAGTTCAGGCCGTAGAGCCGCACCACGTTGTCGTGAACGATCTTCTTCTGCGTCGCCTTGGAGAACCCGCCGAGGTTTTGCTCGAGCGTCGTGCGCGAGTTCGGCCAGATGCAATCGGGGTGCGGGTAATCGGCGCCCCAAATGATGTTGTCCTCGCCGATCAGCGGGACGATCGGCTCAAGGTACTTGTCCTGCTGATACGTCACAAAACCCTGCCGGCGGAAGTAGTCGCTCGGCTTCATCTTGAAGCCGAGGCTGCGCGCCCGGTCGTGGTACTCGGTGTCGCAGCGATCGAACACGTACGGCAGCCACGTTACACCCGACTCGCCAAGGATGAAGTTGAAATCGGGATATTTCTCGCAGGCGCCCGACGCGAGGATCGAGGCCAGCACTTCCATCGTGTCGAGCTGGAACAGCGTCGAACGCACCAGCCGCCACTGGGTGAAGACCTCTTTTTCCATCTCAGGCGTATCGGGCGCACGCACCGCCTTGAATCCGGTCGAATGGAACGAGATCGGGAATTTGCACTCGGCCGAGGCTTCCCACAGCGCGAACCAGTCAGGATGGTAGAGCGGCGGGCTCATGCGCTTGAACGCAAGGTCGCCCCCTTTCAGCCCCATCTTCGCGCAACGCCGTACCTCGGCAGCGGCGGCTTTCGGGTCGGTGTTGGGAATGATCGCCAACGGAAACACCCGGTTCGGATCGGAGCGTTTGGCGAAATCGGCGACCCAATCGTTGTAAACGCCGTCGACCCAGCCGCGCAGCTCCGCGCTGTCGATCAAGTCGTTGACCATCAGGCAACCGTAGACGATTTCCTTTTCAAGCCCATCTCTGTCGAGGTCGGCGACGCGCAGCTCCGGCGTCGTCGGACGCGGATTGGCGCCGGGATAGGAGTTCCACTCGAAGCCGAGATCGGCCATTTCGTCGATATGATCGAACGAACCCTTGGTATACGGCAGGAAACCCGGACCGACGCCGTTCCACATGCCGCGATCAATATCGTCGACAAACCAATGCTGACCGTCATTGCGCTCCTCGACGCGCGGCGCCAGCTTCTTCCACTTTTGCGGCGCCTGCGACGACCACAGATCGGCCGGGCAATAGGTCAGGTCGATGTGATTGTCGCCGGAAATGAGCTTGTGATCGAACATCGAGGGCTCCCTGTCGTATGACGGCATTTGGAAAACCGTAGCGCTATCTTACGAAAGCCGGGGCGACGGTCTACACAAATGCGGGCAAAGCGGTCATGCGCCAACGACCAGCAAGAGCGAGGCCAAGCGGAGACATGGACAGCGTCAAAATTCTCGCGTTCGACACTGGAGGCACGATCCTCGACTGGCATGGCGGGATCACCGCCGCACTTTCCGAATGCGGCGCGCGGCGTGGCGTCACCCATGATTGGGCCTTGCTCACCAACGAGTACCGGCGCCGCGCGCTGCGGCGAATGCTGGGTCAGGTGGACCCCGCCTTCAATATCGACGACGTGCATCGATACCTGCTCGATGAGCTGCTCACTGAAGCAAGGATCAGCGCCTTCAGCGCCGAGGACCGGGCGATGATCGCGGCGCGCTGGCACGCGCTCGACTGCTGGGCCGATTTTGTGCCGGCACTGCAGCGGCTGAAGCAGCGTTATATCTGTGTGTCATTCACAATATTAAGCTTGGCGCTGGTGATCGCGGTGTCGCGGCGCAACGGCATCGCCTGGGACGCGGTCATCCCATGCGAGATGCTGCGCGTCTACAAGACTCGGCCCGAAGCCTATCAGCGCGCCGCTCGGCTACTGCAGACGTCGCCTCGTGAGATCCTGATGGTGGCCTGCCACAATTTCGATCTCAACGCGGCGCGTGGCGAGGGCTTCTGCACTGCTTTTGTCCGCCGGCCGAACGAATGGGGCCCCGCGGGACCGCCCGATCCGGTGCCGAACCCAGCGACCGACATCGTCGTCGACGGGTTCGCTGAACTTGCGGACCGGCTCGGCGCGTGAGCGAAACATCAATTGCTGATGTGAACAGCGGCGGAGAGGATCAGCCGCCCGGCCGCGATCTCCAGCGTCCGCGTGATCGACGGTCGCCTTCGTGGGCCGCCGATCGGCACGCAATCGAACGCGGCTGGCATTGGTTCAGCCCCGCGGGGCCAAGACCGCGCTGGCGCGGCAAGGTCTTCCACATGCTGGTTCGTATATTCGGCGTATGCATGCGCCTCCTGGGGCTCTATAAGCGCGGCCGCCGCAACGCGTTGATGCCGCAATTCGTCAAGCTCGATTTGACTTTTGCCTCGCTGCCGGCGGCATTCGACGGGTACCGCATCCTTCACGTCACCGATACGCATCTTGACGCGCTGCCCGAGTTGGCGGCGGTCGCCGCCCGCATGATTGCGGGACTTGAGGTCGATCTTCTCGCGCTGACCGGCGACGTGCTGGCTAGCCCCAAAGCGCCACCACAGATGGTGGCCACCCCGCTGGTCGATCTGCTCGCCGGACTTGTCGTCCGCGATCGCCGCCTCGCCGTGCTGGGCAATCACGATCCGGCGATTGTGGCCGACACGCTCGAAGAAATCGGCTTCGAGGTGCTTCTCAATCAGTCAATCAGTCTGGCGCGACAAGGCGAGTGCATTGTCATCACCGGGCTCGACGACGTTCATTGCTTCTATACCGATGCCGCGCGAACCGCGCTTTTCGACCGGGGCGGCGAGTTTCGCATCGCCCTGGTCCATTCGCCCGAGATAGCCGACCACGCCGCCGAAGCCGGCATCGCGCTCTATCTTTGCGGCCACACCCATGGCGGGCAAATCTGCTTGCCGGGCGGTCGGGCGCTGCTGACCCGCCTGACCCGGTGTCGTCACGCGGCGAGCGGAATCTGGCGGCACGGTTCGATGGCGGGCTACACCAGTCGTGGGCTCGGCGCGTCCTGGCCCCCGCTCCGCTATAACTGCCCGGGCGAACTGACCCTGATCACATTGCGCTGCGCTCGAGGGTAGAATCCAACTGGTTTTTGCTCCCGCGCCCTTGACCGTGTGCGTCTCCATACGCAATGTGCGGCAGAGGTGGAGACCCAAATGTCTTCAATCGAGCCGTCTGGCGGCAGCTCAACATTCGAGCCTTTGGTTAGTGTCGTCATCCCGGTCTACAACCGTGCCCATCTGATTGGACGGGCGGTCTCCTCGGTTCTCCGCCAAAGTTACAAGAATTTCGAGATCGTCATTGTCGACGACGCCTCGCACGATGACCTCGCCGGCGCACTTGCCGAATTTTCCGACCCGCGACTTCGCTGCATCTCACATCCGGTCAATCGCGGAGCCGCGGCGGCCCGCAATACCGGCATCGCGGCAGCAAGCGGGGAGTTTGTCGCGTTCCTCGACTCGGACGATATCTGGTTTGCCGGCAAGCTTGCCCATCAAGTAGCGGCGATGTGCGGCCAACCGCCCGAAATCGTCGGCCATGTCTGCGCTTATGACTGCGCGAAAACGGGTTTCAGTACGCGCCGCATTGTCCCGGAATGGACCGCCGAAACGTTCCGGCGCAGCCAGTTGCTGGGCTGCACCTGCGGACCTGGTACCACCTTACTGTGCCGTCGTTCGATCTTCGTCGACATCGGCCCGTTCGACGAGGAATTGCGCCGACTGGAAGATTGGGACTGGCTGTTGCGTCTTGCCGCCGAAGGTTACTGTCTTCTCGCCTCCTCGGAAGTATTTGCCAGGGTCGAAGTCGGTCCCGGCGCGGCGTGCCGGGATATCGACGCTGCTCTGCGCCGAATCCGTGCGCGCCATCACTCTGCGGCCGCGAGCCAGGGACTAGCTTCGCGCCGCCTCTTCGAGGCGGCCCTCCATTTCGAGAGTGCCGCCGCGGCATTTGGCGACAAGGACTACGGACGCGCTGTCCGCGGGGTCATGCGCTCGCTTGCCTGCTACCCGCTGCGCAGCAAAGCCCTCTACTGGCGCCTCGTTGTGCGCGGCATGACAGCTATCAACGCGCACCTTCATCGCCTACGGGCGTTTCACCCAGCTCGATAAAGCCTCGATTCGACTCGGTCGTTGTCGGCTTTCTTAAAGGCTGCGCCGCAGTCGTTTAGGTCGTAGCGATTGGGGTGGGCCCCCGCCTCGCTTCGCGCGTTGCGTGCGGAGGGGGTTTCGCACCGACTGGTTATGGCGTTGCTCGCCGCTGGAGCGATCGAACGCTGCTCGCATATCTAAAACAATCGATACAATCTCCGCAGGAGTTGGGATTTTCGCTCTCTCAGGGAAGGGGAATATCAACGGTAAACTAAAGATTTCCTTTGTCTGAGGCGGCGGTACGCGCCTATCAACCGCGTCCCTCATCGCCAGCTCCCCATCACCGCGCCTAAAACCCGACCCGACTTCTTCAACGGAATCCGCCCCAGAGCGGACGTTGCTCTGGTATTGCTGTTCTTCCGGTGGCCGGCAAGGTGGCTGCGGCGAGCGCTTGAGAATACGCTTTTGAGCCCGTTCAATTGGCAGGCACCGCGACGGAGGTCTTATGAGTATGCACGACCTTGTCTTCAGGAATGCCCGGATTGCCGACGGCCTCGGGAACGCGCTGACCGAGGGCGACCTTGCGGTCAAAGGCGGCCGCATCGCCGCGATCGGTCGAGTCAGGGAAGATGCCGCGGAAACAGTCGATGCCGAGGGGCTGGTGCTGGCACCAGGGGTCATCGATCTGCATACGCATTACGATGCGCAGTTGACCTGGGACAAAACCGCCTCGCCTTCGCCGGCGTTAGGGGTGACTACCGTCGTTATCGGTAATTGCGGATTCGGGATTGCGCCGACCCCGGCCAATCGCCGCGACACAGTGCTCGCCAATCTATCCGAAGTTGAGGCGATGTCTCTCGACGCGCTGCGCGCCGGGGTCGACTGGGGCTTTGAAAGCTTCGGCGAATATCTGGATTTGCTGCGGCGGAAATCGACCTATCCGAATGTCGCCGTACTGGCCTCACACACGGTGATGCGCACCGCGGTGATGGGCGACGAGGCATCTGAGCGGCCGTCAACCCCGGCTGAGCTGGACCAGATGCTGGCCTTGTTCCGCGAGGCAATGGATGCCGGCGCCATCGGCCTGGGCTCATCGACCAACGAGAACCATCGCGGCTTCGGGGGCGTTCCGATCGCCTCCCGCATGGCGAGTGAGGACGAGTTCCGGGCCTTCATGCGAGTGCTCGCCGATTATCCGCATGGCGCCTTCATGGCCACCTGCGGCTACCACACCACCGTGGATTTTCTCGAGGAGCTGGCGACCATCAGCGGGCGCCCCTCGGTCTACGCCCCGGTTGTGCATTACTCCAACGATCCCGGCCGAGCGCCCGGGATCCTGGCGGCGTGCGATGCGGCGCGCGCTCGCGGTGTTCCAGTCTATGCACAGGCATCATGCCAACCGCTGAGCCTTTCGTTCTCACTCACAGGCGCGTACATCCTCAAGACAATCCATCCGTGGCCGGCAGACGGAAACCCCGATCAGCTGAAGCTTATTTTTGCCGATCCGGGCTTCCGTCAGTCGATCCGCAATACCCTCGCTCAGCCGGATCCGCGCCGTATCTTCAACGGCGACTGGCGATTGATGGACGTGACCAGCGTCGCCTTATCCCAGAACGCCGCGTTCGAGGGGCGGACGATAGCGGAGATCGCGGCTGAACAGTGCCGCGATCCACTCGACACGTTTCTCGATCTCGGTCTCGACGAGAATCTGGAGACCATTTTTACTGGCCGCATCCTGAACGTCGAGGAGGACAAGGTCGGCGATATCCTGCGCAATGATGGCGCGCTCGTCAGCTTGTCGGACGCCGGGGCGCACAACACGTTCCTGTGCGATGCCGGCTATGCGATGTACCTGTTCAGTCGCTGGGTTCGGGAATTGGGTGCGCTCGACCTGCCGACCGCCATTCGTAAAGTGACCACCGATCCCGCCGATGTCTATGGGATCAAAGACCGCGGACGGCTCGTTCCGGGTGCACACGCTGACCTCATCCTCTTCGATCCGGAAACGATCGGCATTACCAAGATGGAGCGGCACCGTGACATGCCGGCGGGCGGGGAGCGGCTGCTGCGCCGCGCGCCGGGCCTTTGCGGGACCTGGGTAAATGGCGTCAAGGTTTTTGACGGCGCCGATTACGTCAGGCACGAGCGCGGACCGGGCGAGCTACTGACCCGGTTCAAGCCGGGCGCGCCGAGCTTGGCCATGCCCCACACGAGCAGCTAGGTGCATCACGCATCGCCGGACGTGAGCTCGGCAGCCGGCTTCCTTGGGCTTGCGGCAATCAACGCGATACTCATCCGCCCGATTTGCATTTTTGACCGGATGAGAATGTCACGGTAGCGTCGTCTCTGACCCGGCAAAGCGGCGCCACGCGCTCATCTGCACCGCCGACGTCAGGCAATGCACCACGACCGGTTTGGTCTTTACCGCGAAGGCAGCGGCAATGCCGTCGGCGATCTCACTGTCGCTACGGATCGTAATGCCCTCGGCACCAAACGAGCGGCCCCAGGCGGCAAAATCCGGGTTGGTCAGCCGCGTGCCTTCGAGGAACGGACGATCGGGGTAGCGAACGTAAGAGTGCATGCCGATCGTGCCGTACATCGAGTTGTCGGAAATGACCATGATCGGCGCCGCGCCATACTGGACCGCCGTGGCAATTTCGTTGCCCATCATCAGCGTGCCGCCGTCGCCAATAAAGCAGATGACTTGGCGGCCCGGCATGCGCATTGCCGCGCCCACCGCCATCGGCATACCCGATCCCATCGCGCCGACGACCGCCGACAGGAAGACCTGGCTCTGCTTGAAGCCGATGTAACGATGGATAAAACTGCCGAAATTGCCGGCGTCGGTGGTGACCACCGCATCAGGCGCCAGATGCTTGTCGACCTCGCAGACAATGGCGGCGAAGTTGATACCGTCGCTGGTCGGGTTCCATTCCTTCGCCAGCAGCTGGCGGTGGATAGCATTCAGCCCGGCGACCCAGGCGCGCCGCTTCGCGGAGTCCGGCGGCGTACCGCGCGCCAGCAGCGCCTTAATGACTTCGTGCGGGCTTCACGGCAACCCCAGGGTCGGCCGCCAGACGCGCCCCACCTCGTTGGCGTCCGGCCAGACATGGACAAACGGCAGCTGAGGCGTCGGCGCCGCGGGGAAGGTGTAAGACTGGCTGACCGAATCCGTCATCCGCTCGCCGAGCGCGACCATCAGGTCGGCCTTCTTCATCTCGCCGATCAGCGCCGGCGGCACACGGATGCCCATATACCCGCCGTAATTCGGGTGCAGCGCATCGAACAGATGCGGCCGACGATGCGTCGGGCTGATCGGCAACACCCACTCCTCGGCGAGGCGGTTGAGATCGGCAAGGGTCGCCGGATCGCGCAGATGGTCCGCCCAAAGCGCGCCGCCGACCGGCACCAGAGGCCGTTCGGATTGCGCCAGCATCTCGGCCAGGCGGTCGAGATCGTCGGCGCGAGGTCCGGCGATCGGCCGGTCGCGCGCCGCATCGACCTCGGCATCGGTCTCCTCGTCAAAAATGTCTTCCGGCAGGATCACCGCGACCGGGCCCTGGGTGCCGCTCTCAGCGACGTGAAAGGCGCGGGCGATCGCCTCCGAGGCCTGTTCGGGCTCGTTGACCTCGATCACTAGCTTCGTGATGTCGGACAGCAGCCGCGAATAGTTCTGCTCTTGCAGCGCCAGCCGTCCGAAATCCTTCCGTTCGACTTGTCCAACGAGCACGACCACCGGCGTCGCGTCGTGAAACGCCGCGTGCAGCGGTCCCATGGCGTTTGCCACCCCCGGCCCGCGCGATACCATCGCCACCCCGGCGCGGCTGCGCAGGCGGCCGTCGGCCACCGCCATGTAGCCGGCGCCGGTTTCGTGCCGGCACACGACGACGCGCATCGAATTGCGTTGCAGCAACTCGCTGGTGAGCCCGACGTAGCTCTCGCCGGGAACGCAATAGATCTGGTCAACATCATGCGCTTCCAGGCTTTCCGCCAGCAGGCGGGCTACAGTACGGCTCATTCGTGATCCTCTCGATTGGTCAGCAAAGAACGCCGTCGCGGTGCTGGCGCGCGCGATACAGATATTTTGCCCGCGACTTTGAGATCCCTTTGTCCACTCTCCCATTATGCCGCACCGCGGGACTCGCGCTCGGCGATCCAGGCGGTCACTTGGTCGTAGTAGTTGGCAAGGTAATATTCGGCGATGTCGTCTGCGGTCGTGTTCCAGACGCCATCGTGACCGAGGATGTATTTGAGCGCCTCGTCGAGGTGTTTGGCCGCGTTGGGCCGCCCGATATTGTGCGGGTGAAGCGACAGACACATGACGCGGCCGCTTTCCGCGCCCTCGCGATAGAGCGTGTCGAACTGGTCCTTGATCATCTGCTGGAAGTAGTCGGCCTCGCGATTCCACGCGAGCATGCCGGCGTCGTTAGTTTGGCCGGTGTAAGGGACATAGATGAATTTCTGGCCGCCCCGCACGTTGATCGGCCACGGCTGGTCGTCGACGATCCATGATGTGTGGTAGAG
>Ga0187771_10004108_pt1 | contig 10231 bp, 10 predicted proteins | sample 0116_SJ02_MP15_1_FD_133139 | JGI IMG/M metagenome (GOLD analysis project Ga0187771, IMG submission 133139) | Tropical peat soil microbial communities from peatlands in Department of Meta, Colombia - 0116_SJ02_MP15_10_MG | ecosystem: Environmental > Terrestrial > Soil > Wetlands > Peat | place... | reverse complement strand
TCTTCATCCAGGTATTTTCGAGCCCCTGCCCACGGCGTTATTCGGCAGGGGCTCTTTTCGTCGGAGGGCATATGGCCACAACGATCTTCATTACCGGCGGGGCGCGCAGCGGCAAGAGCCGTTTCGCAGAGGAACTGGCCCATCGGTTCGGCACGCCGCTCGGCTACCTGGCAACGGCCCACGCCCTGGACGACGAAATGGCGGAGCGGATCGCCATGCACCGCCAGCGCCGCGGCGATGCGTGGCGGACCATGGAGGAACCCCTGCATCTCACCCAGGCCCTGGCCGGTTGCAACGGCTCCTGCAAGGCGGTGCTGGTGGACTGCCTCACTCTCTGGCTCTCCAACCTGCTCCTTCACTACGAAGAACGGCACGAGGATGCACAGACGCTCATCATGGAGGATGTGCAACGCCTGGCAGCCACCCTGCGGGGGATGCGGACGCCGGTCATCGTGGTCTCCAACGAGGTGGGCCAGGGGATCGTGCCGGAAAACTGCCTGGCGCGGCGCTTCCGCGACATTGCCGGCCAGGCCAACCAGATCGTTGCGGCCATGGCGGACGAGGTGTATATGGTTGTCAGCGGCATACCGCTCAGGTTGAAATAGTTAGGTTGTTGAAAAACAGCCTGGGTTTTTCAACAACCTGTTATTGTTCCGGTGATTAAATATTCAAATCACGATGTAGGGGCGCTGCTTGCCGCGCCCTGATTGGGCGGAGCAGGCGCCGCCCCTACCGTTCATATATTTAACCGCCAAAGCAATAACGTAAAATGGAGACCATCAATGGACTTTGTAATGGCCACGCTGGAACGCATCGCACCGGTCAGCCCCGATCTGCTGCTCCTGGCCCAGGCCGGACTGGACAACAAAACCAAGCCGCCCGGCTCCCTGGGGAGGCTGGAGGAGTTCGCACGCCGCGTCGCCGCCATCAGGGGCACGTTAAGCCCCGATACCGGAAAAAAGGTCATCTTCACCTTTGCCGCCGACCACGGGGTGACCGACGAGGGGGTTTCCCTCTACCCCAGGGAGGTCACGCGCCAGATGGTGTACAACATGCTGGCCGGCGGTGCCGGCGTCAACGTGCTGGCCCGCCATGCCGGGGCCGAGGTGCGGGTCGTGGACGTGGGGGTCGATTACGATTTCACCGGCGCCGAAGGGCTGATCCGGCGGAAGGTGGCCCACGGCACCCGGAACCTGGCCAAGGGGCCGGCCATGACCCGCGACGAAGCCCTGGCCGCCCTGAAGGTCGGCATCGACCTGGCCGGCCAGTGCAAGGCGGAAGGGGTAGCCCTGGCGGGAACAGGCGAAATGGGCATCGGCAACACTACCCCCTCGTCGGCCATCATTGCCGCCATCTCCGGCATTCCGGCCAGGGAACTGACCCACCGGGGCACCGGCATCAACGACTCCGCCCTGGAAAACAAGATCCGGGTCATCGAACAGGGACTGGCCTTCAACCGCCCCGATCCGCGGGACCCGCTGGATGTGCTCGCCAAGGTGGGCGGCCTGGAGATCGGCGCTATTGCGGGCCTGGTGCTGGGGTGCGCGGCCAATGCCATCCCGGTGGTGATCGACGGCTTCATCTCCACCGCCGGCGCCCTGATCGCCTCGGAACTGCATCCCAACGTGCGCGACTACATCTTCGCGGCCCATGAATCGGTGGAGATCGGCCACCGCTTCATGCTGGAGCGGATCGGCGCCGCACCGATCCTGAACCTGAACATGCGCCTGGGAGAAGGGACCGGCGCTGCGCTGGCCATGGGCCTGATCGAGGCCGGGGTGAAGGTTCTGAAGGAAATGGCGACCTTCGAACAGGCCGGGGTAGCGAAGGAGTGATGCAGACTTTTCCCGGTAAACAGCCCTCTCGGGATCTGCGATGCTGAACGCCTCTTCCCGATGCCCGGCCGTGCTCCTGGAGTCGTTCGCACAGGGGGCATTCCCCTGTTCTTTCCGTTTCGACGGACCGGCAAAGGTGGTGACCGCCCGCACGCCGGCCGAGGTCGTTTTAGCCCTGAGGGAGGTGGAACTGGCCGTGGAGCAGGGCCGGCACGCAGCCGGTTTCGTGAGTTACGAAGCCGCATCCGGCCTCAATTCCGACCTGCCTCCCGCCGGGCCGGGCGATCTGCCGCTGGTCTGGTTCGGCATCTTCGACGAACGGCACGAGTGCGCGCCCGGCACAGTGACGGCGGAAAACGGCGGCTGCACCATCTCGCCCCCGGAAACCGCCATTGGCCGGGCTCCCTACCGGGATGCGGTAGAAAGCATCCGCAGGGCCATTGCCAGGGGAGAGACCTACCAGGTCAACTTCACTACCCGCCAACGCTTCGGCTTCAGCGGTGCCCCCTTCGCCCTCTACCGCCGCATGTGCCGCAGCCAGCAGGCCCCGTTCTGCGCCTGGATCGACACCGGCTGCCACCGGATACTCTCCGCCTCGCCGGAGCTGTTTTTCAGCCTGAAGAACGGCCTGCTGGCCATGCGCCCCATGAAAGGGACCGCCCCACGGGCAGCCCATGCCGCCGCCGACCTGGCAGAGCGGGAGCAACTGGCCGCAAGCCCCAAGGAGCGGGCCGAGAACCTGATGATCGTCGACCTGGTGCGCAACGACCTCTCAGCCATCGCCGAGACCGGCAGCGTCACGGTGACGTCGCTCTTCGATGTGGAGACCTATCCCACGGTACACCAGATGACCTCGACCGTCACGGCCCGCCCCAGGCCGGGCACAGGGCTTACGGACATCTTCAGGTCGCTCTTTCCCTGCGGTTCGGTCACCGGAGCCCCAAAACGGCGCACCATGGAGATTATCCGCGACCTTGAGCAGGAGCCGCGAGGGGTCTACTGCGGCGCCATCGGCTACCTCTCCCCCGGCCGGGAGGCGGTCTTCAGCGTGGCCATCCGCACCGTGGTGCTGGACATGGCGGCGCAGACCGGCGAGCTCGGCCTCGGCAGCGGCATCACCTGGGATTCGGAGGCCGGTGCGGAATACCGGGAGTGCCTGACCAAGGGGGACTTCCTGCAGCGGGAACCGCCCGGCTTGGGCCTAATCGAGACCGTGCGCTGCGACAGTGACGGTTTTCTGTTGCTGGAGCGGCACCTGCGGCGGCTGGCAACATCGGCGGCGTATTTCGGCTTCCGCCACGACAGCGGCAGCCTGCGTATCAGGCTTGCCGAGTTGCGCAAAAAATTGCGCGGGGTCCACAAGGTGCGCATCCTGTTGGCCGCGGAGGGAGAACCGGCCCTGGAGGCCGAACCTCTGGCGCAGCCCCCTTCGTCCGATTCGCCCGGCATGATTGCCGTGGCGCATATGCGGGTGGACTCGTCCGACCCGTTCCTTTTCCACAAGACCACCCGCAGGGAGCGGTATGACGAGGAGCGGCGGCGGTACCCCGATTGCGTCGATGTGGTGTTTCTGAACGAGCGGGGCGAGGTAACCGAGGGGAGCTACAACAATATCGTCATCTCGCGGCATGGCGAACTGCTGACGCCGGCCCTCTCCTGCGGCCTGCTGCCCGGGGTGCTGCGTGAGGAACTGATCGAGGCTGGGGGCATCCGGGAGGCGGTCCTGACCCCGGCAGACCTGCAGGACGCCGACACCCTCTGGCTGATCAACTCGGTGCGCGGCTGGCGGGAATGCAAACTTGCGCCATCCGGACCGGTGGCGCCGTGACGCCGGGAAGAATCGGATTCAAGTAATAATAAAATATATTCCCCTACAAGGAGAACAGACATGCTGACCCAGATCGAATCCGCCCGCGAGGGCATCGTCACCCCCCAGATGGCGGCAGTGGCCGCGGATGAAGCGCTTTCGGCGGAGTTCGTGCGCAGCATGGTGGCAGAGGGGAGGATCGTCATCCCCTGGAACCATAACCGCCGGCCCAGGGCAACCGGCATCGGCGCCGGCCTGCGCACCAAAGTCAACGCCTCGATCGGCACCTCATCCGACATCATCGACTACCAGGCCGAGGTCGCCAAGGCGCGGGCAGCCATGGAAAGCGGGGCCGACACCCTGATGGAACTCTCCGTGGGAGGCGACCTGGACCGGGTGCGGCGCGAGGTGATCGCCTGCGTGGACCTGCCGGTGGGCAACGTGCCGCTCTACCAGGCTTTCTGCGATGCGGCCCGCAAGTACGGCGATCCGAACCGGCTCGACCCGGAGGAACTCTTCGACCTGATCGAACGCCAGTGCGCCGACGGCATGGCCTTCATGGCAGTGCACTGCGGCATCAACCTCTCCACCATCGAGCGCCTCAGGAAACAGGGCTACCGTTACGGCGGCCTGGTCTCCAAGGGGGGCGTCTCCATGGTGGCCTGGATGCTGGCCAACAATCGCGAGAACCCGCTCTACGAACAGTTCGACCGGGTGGCGGCCATCCTCAGGAAATACGACACCGTGCTCTCCCTGGGCAACGGCCTCAGGGCCGGGGCCATCCATGACTCCAGCGACAGGGCACAGATCCAGGAACTCGTCTTCAACTGCGAACTGGCCGAACTGGGACGGGACATGGGGTGCCAGATGCTGGTGGAGGGTCCGGGGCACGTGCCCCTGGACGAGATCGAGGGGAACATCAAACTGCAAAAGCGGATGAGCGGCGGCGCGCCCTACTACATGCTGGGACCGATCACCACCGACGTGGCACCCGGCTTCGACCACATCACCTCGGCCATCGGCGCGGCCCAGTCGGCCCGTTTCGGCGCCGACCTGATCTGCTACATCACGCCGGCCGAACACCTGGCCCTTCCCACCGAAGACGACGTGCGCCAGGGGGTCAAGGCCGCCAAAATTGCCGCCTATGTCGGGGACATGAACAAATACCCCGACAGGATGCGGGAACGGGACCGGGAGATGTCCAAGGCACGCCGCGACCTGGACTGGGAAAAACAGTTCCGGTTGGCCCTCTATCCCGAGGATGCCCGCGCCATCCGCGCCAGCCGGGTTCCCGAGGACAGCGCCACCTGCACCATGTGCGGCAACTTCTGCGCGTCCCGGGGCGCAGGAAAGCTCTTTGCAGACGATCTGAAACAGGATAAGATTTAACTTGAATCCGTGACGCCGGAATGTCGCAGTGTCCGGAAGAGCCGGGGCCCGACCGCCGCCCGGCAGCACCAAACCACCCACTTCGCCGGTCCTCCGTCGGCCTGGAGCGCATCTTCTCAAAGGCAAAGGCAGAGGCCTTTCGGACCAACGGAGACATGGAGGCGTCACGGATTCAGGTTTAACCGTCCCGTGAACAGGGGGCAGAACGATTTCAAAGCAAGGAAGAAATCACGCCATGTACAGCTCCATCACATCGCTGTCCCTGCGGTTGCAACCGGGAGACGACATTCGCAGCTCCCTGTCCAGCCTGCTCCTTGACCGGGAACTGCCCGCAGCCTGCGTGCTCAGTTGCGCCGGCAGCCTGAGCCGGGCGGCCCTGCGGCTGGCCGGAAACGGCGGCGGCACCATTATCGAGGGGCCGCTGGAGATCATCTCCCTCTCCGGCACCCTGTCGCCCCAGGGGCCGCACCTGCACATCGCCTTTGCCGACAGTACCGGCCGCGTGCTGGGCGGGCACCTGCTGGACGGCTGCAACGTCCTGACCACGGCGGAAATCGTCCTTGCAGTCCTGCCGGAGGTGCGTTTTTCACGACGCCGCGACGCCGCCACCGGCTATGCGGAACTGGTCATCACAGCCCCGGTAGAAGCGACACAGTGAAAAGCTTCCTCGTAGCCTTTCAGTTCCTGACCATTATCCCGCTCCCCTTCAGGATCGACTGCGAAGCACAGGACCTGGGACGCTCAACAGCCGTCTTCCCCCTGGTGGGGCTGACCATCGGCGCCCTCTTGGCCGGGCTCAACTGGCTGATCGCCCCCTGGCTGGCCCGGCCCCTGACCGACGCCCTGCTGATTACCGCCCTGGCCGCCATGACCGGCGCCCTTCACCTGGACGGCCTGGCCGATGTGTGCGACGGTATCGCGGCCCGCGGCGGCCGGGAACGCTTTCTGGAGGTCATGAAGGACTCCCGTGTCGGCGCCGTTGGCGTCGTCGGCATCGTCCTCGGCCTGCTACTGAAATGGCAGGCCCTGCTGGCGGTGCCGGCCGGCCTCAAGATTCAGGCCCTGCTGTTCGTCCCCGCCCTGGCCCGCCTGGCCCAGGTCCTGGCCATGACCGGAGCCCGCCATGCGCGCCAGGACGGTTTGGGCGCAGTATTCATCCAGGGCGCCGGCCATACCCAATTGATCACAGCCCTGGCCCTCACCCTGGCGTCGGCCTTCGTGATGCCGCCCCTTATCGGCCTGGCAGCCTACGTTGCCGTCATCCTGGGGACCGTGGCGCTGCGCGGCTATTTCCAGCGCCGACTGGACGGCCTGACAGGCGACGTTCTGGGCTGCATCAACGAACTGGCCGAGATTGCGGCCCTGGCGGTCATTTCGGTCAGGCTCCCCTAGCAGGTTGTTGAAAAACAGTCATCTCGCCGCCGTCCTCGAAAGCCCCTTCGTGCGGCGTAGCCCTGCTACGCCTCCTTGGTGCTTCCTGCGGGTGCGACGATCTGACTATTTTTGAGCAACCTTGGTTGTGTAGGAGGTTGTTGAATATAGCCATCGGGTTAAGACTGTTGAGGGATGAAGGATGAGGAAAACCGCTTTTCTCAACTCTCAACTGCCTTACTCTGCATACCTTTTTGAAAGGATATACCCGTTCATGACCCCGGCGACCCGCATCTACCTCATCCGCCACGGCCAGGTGACAGGCCACGACCAACCCCGCTACAATGGCCAGACCGATGTGGGCTTGACCGATGCCGGCCTGGAGCAGTACCATGTTCTCAAAGAACGCCTGGCCAACGCCCCCCTCTCGGCCTGCTACACCAGCGATCTGTCGCGTTGCGCCATCGGCGCGGAGATCATTTGCGGCCGGTTCGGCATCGAGCCGGAACACCGGCCCGAGCTGCGCGAACTGAACATCGGCGTCTGGGAGGGCCTCACCTGGCAGGAGATCACCGAGCGCTGGCCCCTGGAATGGCAGGCCCGGCTGAACGACCTGGTCAACTACCGGGTGCCCCGGGGGGAGAACCTGCTGGACGTGGAGGCGCGGGTCATGCCGGTCATCAAGGAGATCGTGGAACGCCACAAAGGCCGGGAGGTCCTGGTAGTGGGACACGGCGGCGTCAACCGCATCGTGCTCCTGAACGCCATCGGCGCACCCCTGGCCGGGATGTTCAACATTGAGCAGAACTACGGCTGCCTGAACATCATCGATTACCATGGCGACGGCAGGGTCACGGTCAAGCTTCTGAACGGGTAGACGGCTGGGCAAATAGTCAATATGCGGCGTTGCGCTCCCCCTTCATCCCTGCGGCGTACCAAGGGGGGCGCCTCACTCTTCAGGCATCGCAAACCTTGCAGCCGGAGCTTTTTGCCCGGCCGCTTATTCGATTAGCTTATTCGATTATTTTGAGAGAGGATAACTATGGCACGTCCCAAGCGACCGGTGACGGTCAAGCTCCCCTCGGCCGCCGAAGCCGCGGCCCGCATCGAGGCCATGCGCCGGCAGTCGGAGGACAACGCCAACTACCGGACGAAATCCCTGAAGATCCACGGCCCGGTCTGCGCCAAATGCGGCCGGGAGTTCGACCAGGCCAACCTGAACCAGTTGACCGTCCACCACAAGGACGGCAACCACCACAACAATCCCGCCGACGGCAGCAACTGGGAAAACCTGTGCATCCATTGCCACGACGACGAACACAGCAGGGATATGCTGGGGAACTACCTCAGCAAGTAGGTCCATTTAGCCACGGTTACGGAACAATGAGACTGTTATCTTCAACCATCTTCCTGCTGCTTGCCCTGGCGGCGTCGGCAGCCCCGGCCCCTGCCCAGGACCAGGATATCGCCCGCCAGATCCTGGCGGAGATCAACCTGGCACGCACTGCGCCGCGCACCTATGCCGGCTATTTGCGCGAGTTCCGCGGCCTGTTCCGGGGAAAATACTTCGTGCTGCCGGGAGACGACACCCGCATGATGACCAATGAGGGGGTGAAGGCCGTGGACGAAGCGATCAAGGCCCTCTCCCGCCAGAAACCCCTGCCGCCCCTTGCCTGGTCCGACGGACTGGCCGCGGCAGCGGCCGAACTGACTGCCGCACAGGGCACATCCGGCGCCACCGGCCATGGCGGCGACATACGGGATCGGATCGACCGGCACGGAAAATGGAACCGGCAGATCGGCGAGAACATCGGCTACGGCCCCACGAAGGCCCGGAACATGGTCATGCAACTGATCGTCGACGACGGGGTGCCGGACCGGGGTCATCGCAAGAACACCTTCGACCCGGTGTACCACAGTGCCGGGGTTGCTTGCGGTCCCCATCCCGGTTTCGGGCACATGTGCGTCATCGATTTTGCGGACCGGTTCAGGGAGTGAATTTAAGTAACCGGGATGAATAGGATAAACGCCGATTTGATTCTAAACCTGATTTATATTCTGATTTTGACGTTATCGGCGTTCATCCCATTCATCGGCGGTCACATGATGTTGACTATGATTTCCAAATGCCGTTCATCCCGCCCAACCGCTCAGACCATTGGAAAGGAGCCCAACATGCGACGTTACCTCTTGCCGTTACTCCTGGCCGTCGTCCTGTACACCTGTTCCCCGGCCCATGCCTGGAATGACGCAACGCACATGGCCGTGGTGAAGGCCGCGGGCCTGGACAACTACGCCTATCTTGCCGTGGGCGCGGATATGTCGAAGGAAAAGTCCGGCGGCCATGAAGAATGCAACCATTACTGCAATAACGGGAGGGGGGCCAAAGTCACCGCAGATATGGTTCTTCGCCAAGAGAGCGACTACAACCGCCTCTGCGCCGGGGAAGGACATCTCTACGGCGCCATCGTCGCCGCCCTTACCCAATACCGGGAGAGAAAGAACAGAAACACGTTCGCCCGCTATCCACTCGGTTTTGCCGTCCATTATATGGGCGATCTCTCGATGCCGCTCCACAACACCGAGTATGACGATTTCAACAAGGCCCATCACCGGGCCAACGACGGCGTGGTCGAGGGGAGCGAAGACGAGGCGACGGATGCAAAAGTGGCCAGGATAGCGGGGGAAATCAAGAAACGAATGGTAGGGAGACCGGTTTATCGGCTCCCGCGGGCACAGGACGACTTCGGGAAGTTCAAGCGCGAGCTGGCGGAAAAGATCGCGGAGATCGCCAATAAATCAATCGCACTCGGCTACGCCATGCAGGATTCGAGACCGCAAAGAACACTCATGAGCCAGGATGAGGCCTATGGGCAACTCGCGGAGAGCGCCGCCCTGCTCAAGGCGGCGTACACGGCGTTGCAATAAGCCTGAAAATAGCATTTAAACCGCAAAGACACAAAGAACGCGATGGAAAATCATTCTATTGTCTTGATCTAGGAGTCTTTCGCCTGTTCGGTTCGAATCGAGATTTCATAACCATCTGAATTTCTTTGTGCCCTTTGCGTCTTTGCGGTTATTAACTGCCGGCTCCAGATTTAATCGCCAATACCGATAGCAACAATTGCATCCGACACTACTTCTTGCCCGGCCAGTAACTCCCCCCCACCAGGGTTGCCGTGATGCTGCCGACCCTGACCTTGGACTTCATCTGTACCGGTATGCGGCGCTCATCGTCGGTCAGCCAGATATACATGTCGCCGGTACGGGCGAAGATGCCCTCCGACTTGAGCAGCGGCTTGATCACAACGGTCTTGAAACTCCCCAGGGGGGTCTTGACCACCTCCCGCCGCAAAACCTGCACCTCGGTGTTCCACAGCTTTTTACAGTCGAATATCTCGATGTAGCAGGAGGTGCCCACCTGAAGCGGAACGGATCGGAAATAAAAGAAGCTGGACAGGGTGTCGTAGGTCCGCGTGGTGATGCTTCTGGTTGTTTCGCTGTTTTTCAGCAGATCCCTGGTCGTGACCTCAAGCTTCCGGTGATCGAACACCGCATCCTTCTCAAAGCGGGTCCACCCTTCGTGGATGCGCTCGCGGTACAGCCGCGGCACCCCGATGCTGGATGGCGGAGCGCCCGAGATCAACACCGACTCGATCCGGTCGTTCACCGGGAAAAAGACCTTTAGCCAGTCGGCGGATCTGGCAGTGGAAACGATATGCACCTCAGTGCCTTCGAGGGTCACCTCCTGCACTGCCCGGCCGGCCGTAATGCCCATATAGGAGATCTCAAACTCCAGCCGCTCCGGCATGGAAAAGGCCGCTGCGCT
>Ga0187771_10004107_pt1 | contig 10231 bp, 7 predicted proteins | sample 0116_SJ02_MP15_1_FD_133139 | JGI IMG/M metagenome (GOLD analysis project Ga0187771, IMG submission 133139) | Tropical peat soil microbial communities from peatlands in Department of Meta, Colombia - 0116_SJ02_MP15_10_MG | ecosystem: Environmental > Terrestrial > Soil > Wetlands > Peat | place... | reverse complement strand
GGAGCGGCTCCCGTCACGCCCGGACCACCTGCGGCGAGAACGGCGGTTTGGTCCTGGTTCCCGACGTTCGCCATCGCGGCGCCCTGCAAGCCGGGGATCTGCGTGAGAACTTCGGTCTTATCGTTCGAGATGTTTTGCGATGAGCTGGACGAAGCTGTTTGCGAAAGATTTCGCGATGAAGCTTGCCGGCCAATATTTGGCACAGGGTTGGAGCCGCTTTGACCGATCGGGCCCGAAACCACACCGGTATCCTTGAATACCCAAGTCTGGCTGTCGGGCTGCGTGGTCGTTCTGCGCAAGGGTACAGTATTGTCCCGCTGTTGGCTCGCTTGCATCGATTGCGCCGGCCCGGCGGCAAGTTCGGCCTTGATCGCGGCCAAACGATTCTTGAATTCGCGCGCGTTTGGGACCCGATCCTCGACCTTATCGGCCAGAGCCTGCCCAATAAGATCCGAAAGGTGCTGGTTCGATCCGGGGCAAAGCTGCAGGAGCGGCGGGAAATCAAACGGAACCGCGGGACGGCCCGAAAGCGCCTCGTGCAAAGCCGCGGCAAGAGCATACAAGTCCGAGCGCTCCTCGACCTTGCCTCCGTACTGCTCGCGCGGCGAATAACCGGGCGTGCCCACGAGGGTCATAGTGGTCTGCTGGAAGAACCGGGCGATCCCAAAATCGATGAGTTTGACCTTGCCGCCGGGTGTCACCATGACGTTGCCCGGCTTCATGTCGCGATAGATGACTGGAGGATTGAGGCCATGCAGATACTCGAGCGTTTCGAGGATTTGGATCGCGATATCGATCGCTTCCTGCTCGGATAGCTTACCGCCCGCCACTTTGATGCGCTTCTCGAGGGTATCGCCCTCGATAAACTCCATCACGAGATAATGGCTCTGCTGCTCGCTGAACTTGTCGTAAATCTGCGGTATGTGGTCATTCCTGAGCGAGGCGAGCATATCGGCTTCGCGCTGAAAGGCAGCGACCGCGGCCTGTTGCTCGTCAGGGTCGGCAAAGTTATCGATCATTGCGGCCACTGCGCACAGACGCTTGCTGAGCTTGAGGTCCTCGGCCAGATAGACGCTTTTCATGCCGCCACCGCCCAGGGGTCTGACGATCCGGTAGCGGTTTCCGAGTACTTCAGTTCCGGTTTTCATTGTTTCCCTGGCGATAGCTCCGATTCTTGCGGCGGCCGGATTAGCCGCCTGCGCCTTATGACTCCCAGGATTGGATCTTTTTTCGTATGCACCAGCGCCCACCAGTATCGAGTTCGATGGCCTGTCTCGCGAGCCATCCAGCGTACGCGACGGCGGGTCTTTCCCGGCCCGAAGGCGGGGTTTCGACCGCTCGGAACCCTCATCTCTGGGCAGAGGCTGTCCGTGGACCTTCCGGGCACAAAGCTTACCTAGTAACCGATAACTCCGAAAGACTTCCAAGGCAAGAAAAAGCAAACCAGAACGTCATTTGAGTGTCCCTGGCCTCGCCTACCCAGCCTTCCACGGCGGTCGCGCAGACGCCGGATCAGTCCTCGGCTTCTACATCTCTACTGGACCGGCAAAAAAATCTCTGGTTGCGAGTCTTACGCTGCGAGAGACGAAGGGTTCGGCCGCTAGAGTTGGGGGAAAGAACAATGACAACCGCAGACTCGCGAATGCTGGGCAACCGCTATCGAATCATCAGGCGTCTTGGAGGTGGAGGAATGAAGCTCGTCTACCTCGCAGAGGACTTGAGGCTGGGACGGATGTGCGCCGTTGCCGAGATGATCGACAACTTCACAGATCCCGTCAAACGCCGGCAGGCCGTGGAAGCCTTCGTGCGTGAAGCAGAATTGCTGGCCGCCTTGAAGAACTGGCATATCCCCCGCATCTACGATCGCTTCGAGGAGGGCAATAACCACTACCTCGTCATGGAATACGTCGAAGGCATTACGCTGCAGGAGCGGGTCAGGGCGGCAGGAGGAAGGCTGTCCGAGCAAGAAGCGGTCGATATCGCGATCCAAATCCTCGAGACGCTCGAATACCTCCACGTCCGTAGCTGCGCGATCATTTATCGCGATCTGAAGCCGGGTAATGTGATGCTGACGTCGGACGGGAACGTCAAGATGATTGATTTCGGCATCGCGCGCCTGTTTCGGCATTCGCGCATGACCAAGTACGGAACGGAGGGTTACGCGCCGCACGAGCAGTATGAGGGCAGATCGGAGGAGCGCTCGGATTTGTATGCGCTCGGCGCGACCCTGCACGAGGTACTCTCAGGCCGCACTCCGATACCTTTTGACTTTCCGCCGCTGACGCGGCTGCGGCCGGGATGCAACAAGAAGCTCTCGGATTTGATCGCCCAATCGCTCGCTTTCAATGTTGCGGATAGAGTTGCCAGCGCCCGCGAATTCAAGCGCCGCCTGGAAGCGATCAAAGCGGAAATCTCGTCGAATCCTTTGGCTAAACCGCAAATGGCAAATGGTGCGGGCGCCGCATCTTCACCCTGCGTAATCAGATCAAAAGGATCGGTGCCCGAATTTCTGACGAGCACGGCATCCGCCCCGCGGGCAAGCGCTCTACCATCGCATCTGACCTGGGTTTTTGACGAAAATGCGCCAAAGGTCGCCGTGTTGCGTGACAGCCCGCCGCCACAGACCTGGATCGTCGAAGAAGGTCGGCGTAGCGAGCAGCGTCCCTCCCGGGGGCGGCAGCCGGAATCGCCGCCATGGCCGGCGTTGGCGCAGCGCTCTTCTGCACCCTCATCGCATTGATCGGGACTCGCTAAGGCGGATCGTTCGCTCCGGGCCGGAATATCGCGCGACAAAAAACCGAGATGCGAGTCGACGTAAGACTCTTTGACTGCAGGAACTCGCGGATAAATCTATCGTTTCGTCCTGAACCGATTTGCTCTATGGTAACGGCGCATCGCCGTGACGCAGGAGCTGAAGGATCTTCTCCCCGGGGTTATCGCAGGGGATAAAGAATCGTGGGACGCGTTTGTCCGGACTTACAGTCCGCTGGTCTACCGGCTGCTCGGGAAATTCAGCAGCCTGACCCCAAACGAACGTGAAGATCTTACGCAGGATGTTTTTCTTTTGCTGCTCGATCGGGGAGTCAGACAGTTCCGCGGCAGCACCGCCTACGAGTTCGCAGCTTACATCCGGATGATCACGCAGAACGAAGCCAAGAGTCATCTGCGGCGTCATGGGCGCCGATTCGAGCTGCAGGTTCTCGATCAAGAGCGCGACGAGGATGAGGATCGCCCAGTCATCGACCCCGCCGCCGACCGATCCTCGGATCCCGAGGAAATGACGCTCGACGCGGAAAATCGCAGGGCGCTTTTAGGCTGCATTCAAAATATTCCCGAAATTGACCAGGAGATCTTCTGGATGAGGCAGCGCGAGGATTCCTACCAGGAAATCTCACGAATGCTCAACCTGCCGACCGGGACGATCGCCTCAAAGTTCCATCGCGCCAAGTCGAGTATCGAGGAATGCCTTAGGCGCGCGGGAATTTTGTGAAAGCGACGGAAAAATCCGGCAGCTCGGCAGTCTTTATTCTTGGGAAGCTGCGCCGCATAAGGGTGAGGAGCGCGCGGGTGAAGCCTTGAAAGAGTCCGACTCGAAACTGATCGCCACGCTTGGACGACTAAAAGGGTCCGAATGCCCGTCCGAACGCGAGTTGGGCGAATTCGTGGGCAACTCCCTGGCGGCCCAAGAGCGGCAGACGGTCGAATCGCATCTGCGCTCGTGCCCGTATTGCATCAATCGCGTTGTGGAAATGCGCGAGACTGCTCTGTTGCTGCTCGAAGGCGAAAAGGCGCCCGATCGGCTCATCGCGCGACTCCAACAACTAATCCCGAACAGGCCGCAGGGTGCTCTCACGCCCCAGCCAGTGCTCAAACGCTGGTTTGCCGGAATCGCGCAGACGCTGGGGACCACCCGCGATCGTCTCTCGGATTGGATCACGCCGCGGTTTGTGGTCGAGGTAGTCGCTGCGTCGGCGGTCGCGATCGTGCTCGTAATGGTGATAAGTCCAGGCCACCGTGAAAAGACCGGCGCCGAGAGACAATATGCAATGGCGCCGGCGGGCGCAGGTCTCGGTAGCTCAGAGACTGCGGTCGTTACGGCATTCCGCGAAGGCGTCACTTCGGTCGCGCTAAGCGCGATCGTGGCAGCATTGAACCACCCGCCCCTGCTTTCGGCGCTGAGCGCAACGCGCGGGGCGGCGAACGACGCGGGCTATGCTAACGCTCTCGACGCAACGGTCGCACTCGTAACCGACGAAGGTACCGTGGGCCTGGGCTCGATCATCGGCGCGCCGGGTCAGGTGTTGACTAACTGGCATCTGGTTAAGAACAGCCACGGAGTCGCCGTGATGGTTCCGCTGAAGCCAGATGAGGGCGCCCGAAGTACCGCTTCCTATACCGCCTTAGTCACAAAGCTCGATCCAGCATCGGACCTGGCGATCCTGACAATCGAACATCCTCCTCCGGGTTTGAAAACGATCCCGAAGGGCAAGGCCGGGACGATTGAACCCGGCTCGGAGGTCCAGGTGATCGGCAAGCTCGAGGGAAAGATAGCGCTCATCCCGGCGACGACAGCGGCGTTGCGTCCCGACTACCAATGGCTGGATGCCGGAGTCATTCATCGCACCACCGCTATCGAAGTCCTGATGGAGTTCCCGCCGGAGATTTTCGGTGGCGCGATACTCGACTCGCGGGGCAGGCTAATCGGCGTCTATTCGTATGCACAGCAGGGCGGCGGGAGAGCGTACGCCGTCAGCGTCGAGGTTGCACAAACGCTTCTGAAGCAGACCGCAACCGCGTCACAACCCGCCGGGGCTGCAGCGACATCGTCATATCGAGCGCAGTCATTCGGACCATACATCAAGGGCGTATACCTGAAGAGCGTCGAGCCACCACCCGACATATGGTTCGTCTACGCGACGGCGGGTTCGTTACCATTGTACAGCGCGAGCGGACGCATGAACCGCCTGGCGATCGATACCATCGTCAAGCCGCAAGGTCCTGGATTGCATTCGTTGACCTATTACTTCGACAGCAAATGTGACGGACAGATCGACCTGGTCGGCTACAGCGACAATGGCAGCACGATCGAACGGTACGAGCGGCCAACACAGAAGGTTTCCGTTGCCTCGTTGGCACCCGAGATGGTCAGGGCGCTGCGGGCCCACATTATCCCCTACCCAAAGCTGCACTTCTGCGGACAGGCGCGGCGTTGAGATTGACGGCGCGCCGCAGGCGCTGCAATGGTCAGGGCCCTTCTGAGATTCATCCGACATCGCGATATGCTCATTCGTGATCTCCTATAGGACTCTTCGCTCACGCGAACCGTGGTCGCGCACGACCACGGCCATGTCTCCTGTCTCCATCTCCAGCTAAAGAGCCGCGCCGACACCGGCCCGAGAGTCTTCGGCACTAACTTGTGGCATGCGAAGTGTATCTTCGACGAAGCGCACGCCCCGCTCGTAGACCGAGTCGAGGGTGAGCTTCGTGGTGTCGATCAAAATCGCCGGAATCTCGTGGAAGGGAGCAAGCAGCGGGTTCCTCGCCTGAACCGCAAAATGGAAATCGAGTGTAGCCGCGTACTGCAGCCTCATGAACGGCAGGGTCTCGTACTTATCGGCTTTGGGATCATCCTTGATTCGCGCGTACGCCACTTCGGGCTTCGCCGCGAGGTATATGACCCCCGAGGGACACTCCAGGTTCTCAGGTTGCAGGAGTTGTGTGGTGCCTTCATACGGCACACCCTGAACGGAGCTGAACACATAGCTGTCCATCCATCCCCTCTGAGAAACCAGTGCTGTTCCCTGATGGCGCCAGTCGCGAATGAGATAGTTGGTCAGACGCGCATCCGCTGCGAAGAGAAGACGATCCGTGTGCACATCGCCAAAGGGGCTGCCGTCACCGGAGCGCGTGATACCAGGCTTGACGAAATCGTGAAATGGAAGCCGGAAGAAGCGCGCGCCAAGCCTGCGAGCCAACCGCGTCGCCAACGTTGTCTTCCCCGAACCGTCGAGGCCGCTGACTACTATCCACGGCGCTTTCGAGTTGCGCACGGATGATCCCGGTTTAGCGTCAGAATTTACCCCCAAAAGACCCTTATGGCTACGCGATACCCCACCGGCCGGTTCGAGTCCTGAATGTGCGATGTACATTGACTTGCCCTCTCGTCCCTTGTGATTCGGCGCTTCTGCATGAAAGGACTCCTGGCCTCGCAGTTTTTTCTGCTAATCCGCGACATTTCCGCAGCCGCGGCGGCTTGCACAGCGGCGTCGGTACAGGAAGATTGTAGAAGTGAAGGTTGCGATCGTCGCCGCCGAGATCGGTCCTTATGCCAAAGCCGGGGGCCTCGCCGACGTTATTGGCGCACTGCCGCAGGCGTTAAGTCGCCGCGGTGTTCAGGCTTGTGTCATTCTGCCCGCCTACAAGATGCTGCTTGACAAGATCAGGGGGGAACTGCTGGCGGAAGGCTTGAGCGTCAAGCTCGGAGCGGCGCCCGAAAAGTTCCGTATCCTGCGGGCCGACGGCGCTGCCGGTGTTCCGCTCTACCTGATCGACCATCCGGAATTCTTCGGCCGCAACGGAATCTATGGCGAAAACGGCGGAGAATATCCTGACAATCTTCGCCGTTTTATCTTCTTCGCACGCGCGGCAGCCGCCGCCGTGGAAATCGTGCGTCCCGACGTGGTCCACGCACACGACTGGCATGCGGCGGCGCTCCCGGTCATCATGCGGGCGGATACCGCGCTGCGCGAGAAATTTTCAACGACTGTCGCAGCTTTCACGGTCCATAACGCCGAGTATCAGGGCCGGTTCAACGCTCGCGACTTCCCGCTGCTCGGCCTGGACAAGTCCTGGTATTCGACCGAATGCCTGGAGTTTTACGGCGAAGTAAACCTGATGAAGGGTGCGGTGGTTCTGGCCGACGGAGCTTCCACCGTGAGCCCGTCTTACGCTTACGAGGTTGCGCATGACCCGGCGATCGGTTACGGACTCGACGGGGTGTTCCGGGCCAGGGGCGACAATTTTATCGGCATTCTGAACGGCGCCGACTACGACGAATGGGATCCAGCCAAAGACACCCTGATCACCGCTCGCTACTCACCGCAGCATCCTGAAAGCAAGCAGGAGTGCCGCCGCGCGCTGCGCGAGGAATTGAAGCTGCCGCATCGGAACGAAACACCCGTGGCCGGGATCGTGTCGCGAATGGCTTTCCAGAAGGGGCTCGATTTGATCGCGGATGCGATCGACGCAGTTGTAGCTCTCGATGTGCAGATCGTGATGCTTTCGAGCGGTGACCCCAAGCTCGAAAGATTCTTCCGCGACGCGCAGCGGCGCTACCCGGACTCGCTCCGCATGGTTTCGGCCATGGACAATAGCCTCGCCCATCGCATTCAGGCGGGCAGCGATATGTTCCTGATGCCCTCGCGATTCGAGCCCTGCGGGCTAACCCAGATGTATGCGCTGAAATATGGGACGCCGCCGGTCGTCCACGCGACCGGCGGGCTTAAGGACACTATCACCGATTTCGATCCTTCGAGCGGGCGCGGTAACGGTTTCGTCCTGACCGATTTCCGTCCTGAAATGCTGATCGGCGCGCTGCGTCGCGCGGTGCAGACCTTCCGCCAGCCGCCGTTATGGCGCAAGCTGATGGACAATTGCTTCGCTGCCGATTTTTCGTGGGACCGCGCGGCGCGCCAGTACTTTGACTGGTTCGAGCGGATGCGCCGGGAGCGCGCTACGGCCTGAGACACACATGACAGAGACACAAACTATCGCCTACGCCGACGGGTCATGCCTCGGCAATCCCGGCCCCGGCGGATGGGGGGTCGTGATTATCCATGCAGACGGTTCGACCCGCGTGCTTTCCGGCGCCAACCCGGCCACCACCAACAACCGGATGGAAATAACAGCCGCGATCGAAGCGTTGCGCGCGTTCCCGCCGGGCGCCGAGGTCACGGTTCGGACTGACAGCCAGTATGTGGTAAAGACGATGACGTTAGGATGGAAGCGGCGCGAGAACCTCGACCTGTGGCGCGAACTTGACGCCGAGGTCGCGCGACGCCTGGTCCGCTGGGAGTGGGTGCGCGGCCACGCCGGCGATATCCACAACAACCGTGCCGACGAACTCGCACGGACGGCGGCCGGCACTGCGATCAAAGTCGTGGAGCCCCCGTCAGCCGCGAGGTCACGCCGCGCGTCAACGCACGACGAAGGCGAGGAACGAACGATGGCTGAACTAGAACCGCTGCTGCGTCCTGACGAGGCCGCCCGCCATTGCTCAGCCTGCGGACGGATCTTCGTGACCGCCGACGATTCGCGCTACTGCTCCCTCGCCACCTGCCAGATCAGAGCCCGCCGCTCCGTAAACGCCTGAGGAATCCGGTGGCCCCGAAAATCTTTCGCCGCACCAGCCCGCAGCGCGCGTTTGACGGTCGCATTGATTCACACCACAGCAATCCCGCTCGAAGCCCCTGGAAAAGCTCTGATTGACGAGACCGTAGCGAAGTTCGAAAGTACGCCTACCATACGTTGGGAATAACCGCCTCGGTCTCACGGATGTATCCAGCGTAGTCGTCACCGAACTGCGCGAGCATATCGGCTTCCTCATCGCGGATTCGCCGCCTGGTCACCGCGATCCCGCTGACCGTTACGATGGCCAGCGTAACCGGCGCGCCGTACTCGAACGGCCACGCGAACAACACCAGAAATTCACCTAAGTAAATCGGGTGGCGGATATAGCGGTACAATCCGTTACGTACGAGCGCCCGGCGCGTGCCCGCGCTCTGTGTCGGCGAGAAAAAGCCGAGCTGAATTCGCGCTCCCAGCGCGAGCCACAATCCTCCCAGTTCGATCAGCAGGCCCAGAACGCACAGCCATCGCGGCGCATCTCCCCCGTACAAGTACGTGCGTTCGAACGGCGCGCCAAAGAAGATTGCCAACACCGGCAGCTCGCTCATCATCCGATGAGCGAAACGAGCGGGGTCGATACCGAGAGCACTCTCGTCACGCACCAGCAGGTCGGCGAACCGAAACGCGGCGTAAGCGATCAGGTACGCGGCGGCATACGGGCGCTGGCTGAAGTATTCGCTGATGCCGAGCCCGAGCGCGACCGCGCCTAAAATCGCGGCCAGGAAGATTATGAGTTCAGCCAGCCGCGTCGTGAAATCGCGACGGGCGGGCGGGGACAGGCCAGGCTCACGCTCCAACATTGCGCCCGATGGGGCTTTGAGCGAACCCGTGGGTGCCTTGAGCGACCCGGTCGATTTACGCGATCCGGCTTCGGTAGAGGCTGAGATGTCGTTCGCGGGCATAGTGAGACTCTTTCAGGATGTGATTTGTGAATCAAAGCACGCTTCCGTGACGCTGTCGTTGAGAACCAGGCGAGCTGGAAATTTCACTCAGTCGGACTAGGTTTCGAGCGTCTCGGCAAGTTTCCGCAGATTCGCACGCGAGCCTATCGCGATCAGCAGGTCGCCCGCCCGCAGCTCCGTCCCCGGACCGGGCAGCAAGGAAATTGGCGTGTCGTCGCGCTTGAGCGCAACAATTCGTACGCGCTCGTTTTCCTGCTCGACAGTGGCGATCGTCTTGCCGGCGAGCGGACTGCGCAGTGGAACCAGCACTTCCTCGAAACCGATCTCCTCGCCACGCCCTGGGAGGATGAGATTGAGAAAATCCACCACGGACGGACGGGCGATCGCATTTGCGATCCGCACCGCACTCCACTGATACGACGAAATCGCTTGGTCGGCTCCCGCGAGCTGTAAATGCTTGAGCCCGATTTCAGATTCGGCGCGTGCGTGAATCCGGATGCCAGGGTTTTTGCTGCGCGCGGACAGGCTGATATAGACGTTGTCGGGATCCGACGCGGTCGCCACGACGATATCCGAGGCGGATTCGATGCCGGCCTGTTCGAGCACGTCCTCCTCGAGCGCTGAGCCCAAAACGTAGAGAATATTTTCGCGAATCAGTTCTGCTTCGCGAGCCGGATTCGTTTCGACCACCACTACGGTCATCCCGTTGCGGCGCAGCTCGTCGACCACAATCGTGCCGAAGCGCCCGTACCCGCACACGATAACGTGGCCGGTCTGCTGATTGATCCTGCGGTTCATCGCGCTCCTCCCGATCATTTCACGCAACTGGCCCCCGACTACGATCTCGGTCACGATCGCGAAAATGTAGAAGGCGGTACCGACACCGGTGAAGATCAACACCATCGTGAAGATCCGTCCGTTCG
>Ga0187771_10004106_pt1 | contig 10233 bp, 6 predicted proteins | sample 0116_SJ02_MP15_1_FD_133139 | JGI IMG/M metagenome (GOLD analysis project Ga0187771, IMG submission 133139) | Tropical peat soil microbial communities from peatlands in Department of Meta, Colombia - 0116_SJ02_MP15_10_MG | ecosystem: Environmental > Terrestrial > Soil > Wetlands > Peat | place... | reverse complement strand
TTGTGCAGGTCTGCGTAGGGGGGTTCGAAGACGTCATTTGGGCGACCGGGACGAGAAACATGAAGACGAGGGCGACGGCAAGCGAGATTCCCAGGACAAGAGCGCGTCTCACGGTGTGAGCTGCCCACGAGGGGGCTATAGTTCTACTCCGAAGAACGGGGCCGCCGAAGGGCAATCCTGCCAAATCGTTCAAGAAAAGAAGAGGGGCGGATAGGGAAATTACATCTTGGAGATAGACTACCTAACTCCGCACTCTGAACGTCAGGGAACCTTTGCACTTCTCGTTTGAACAGTGGATAATCGAAAGCTCTCGGTAATAGTGCAAGAAGCTACCGCAATCAGGACAGGAAAGAACCGTGTGGAGATTTCTAACAGCTTCGTAGAAAGCTCTAACCTCGCTGATAGCAAACTGGGTTGCGAAAAGGTTGTTGTGGGAAAGTAGGTTCCCCACCAAGATGGTCTTTTCGAGATCCAGAAACGCGGTTTCTACACGCCCCTTGAATTCCGCGTCGTTGATCATTTTCAGAATCCTCGCTCTCGCAGGTGGAAGGAGGTCTCTTACCTCATAACGAGGCGACATCTCGAATCGAACGAAGACTTCCATCTCCTCACACAGATTCGCGAGGATCCATTCGAGATATTGTCGCCCTTCGTTGGCAGCGGCTCCCTTGTCACCGTCGCTTAGTTTCTGCTCAATAGACTCCGTTCTGGGCCTGTTGTTGACGATCCGAGGGCCAGAACTAAGATTCCACCCGACGATTTCGATATTCTTGAAGTCGTTCTCCTTCCTGTGCGCCCGCTCTTGGGCTATGAATTCCTCGTACCAAATGCCATCGTGGGTTGTCACTACCAGTTGCTTGTCTGAGAACTCCTCTAGCAGGAGCTGCGCGAGCCTCCCCCTGTGACCTGAATCAAGTGTGGTTATGACGTCGTCCAAAAGAACTAGAGGTATGTCAGTGTTAAACTTCCTAACAAAAGCAAGAAAGATGCAGATTCCAAGCGCGTCGAGGTGTCCTTCGCTCTCTAGTCCGCGAGGGTCCTGTTGGCTCTTACCTAAGGTGTCAATTAGGAGATTAGCGCTCGCCCTTCTGGTCGGAACGATATCTAATCGAATGTTTCTACTTCCCTCGTTGGGGTGGAGTTTGGCGGAGAAATTGTTGACATCGTCGCGTATAGCGAGGTAGATTTCATGAACTTTTGTCTTCTTAGCGGAAGAAAAAGAGCTGTAAATCTTCTCAGCGATTTCATGGCGTCTCGCGGCGCCTTCATAGCCCGACATCAAAGTCTGGTAAGTGCGTACCTTCCCCTCGACATTACCAAGCATCTCAACAAATTCTAGCAACTTTCTTTCTTCCTCCGTCAGACCAATTTCCTCGAATTGGATCTTTGCTTTGGTCCTAATCCTCTCCAGGGTAGAGGAAACGCGATCCGAGCGCCGTTTCAGGTCTGTGGCTGAAGCGGGTTCAATGAGGTTCTTCGCGCGAGTGACCTGGGATGCGAAATCAGCAACAAACAGGCGATGCTCCTTGACACGTCTGGCCAAAGTCCCTCCTCCTCTTAGAGAACCCATTCTACTCAGGATGTTGTCGAGTTTTTCCCCTACCTCTTCTAAGTATGCCTCGACCAACCTTGAATCTTGTCTCATAGCAGAGGCCTCACTCGACAACTCAGTCAAGGTCTTGATTCGCGACTCCAGAGTTCCTAGGAATGAGTCACTGTCAATTGGTTGTCCGCAAAGTGGACACTGAGACATACGTTCGGCTCCTACTATCTCCTTGCCCAGACCAAGCAACTCGAGCATCTGTATGTTGGATCTCGCGTTGGTCACAATCAGTCTGTTCGCTCTTCCTACGAAATTTGACAAGCGCCCCAATTTCTCCTCGGTGATGAGTGGTTCTTCAAGCAGATTGAGGAGTTGTTCCTGATTCCTCGCCAAATCTATTCCCTTTGCCTTGAACTTGATCGACTTGTAGAGATTCTCTGCGTATCTCTTTATGATGTTGAGATTGTCTAAGCTAGGAAACCCGAATTCCGCAGCCTTGCGGTTCAGTCCCGGTAAGACCTGATCGAGCGACGAGACTTCTTCTCCTAGGGTCTGAGACAATGAACGGAAAAGATCGTCTATTGCCGCGAGTTTCACCTCCTCGTCGCCTTTCATATCATCCCGAACGCGCTGCATTTCTAGCTCCATAGTGTCGAGCCCCTCAAGACCTATGATGCTCGCTATTGCACTGTATCTATCTGCGGGATCGTCATTGATGAATTCGAGTATCTGAGACCGTCGCAGGATGAAAGTTCCATTTCTGGCAGCATTCAACTGAGCTTCCAGTGATTTGTTTCCTACGGGAGAAGTGGTCATCGTCCTAGAAAGGATGACGTTTCCTGGGTCGAAGGTCAATTCCACCTTGACGTCCTTCTTGGTATAGTGGATGTGCGGACCATGCTTCGCGAGGGAGACACCCTTGGTTCCCTGAAGGTGAGAGACACTTCCCGTAAAGAAGAACTCTACTGCTTCGACGATAGAACTCTTTCCAGTTCCATTGTCTCCTTTTATGAGAACGCTCTTTCGGTCTGTGTTGAGCGCAAGCTGCGGAATCCCCCTGAATCCGTGAATTTCGATTCTACTAATCCTTGCTTGCATTGGAGTAGACCTTTTCTATCAATTCGCGGAGAGTGGTTTTGTCAACACTTCCACTCTGAACGAGTTCTTTCAACCCCTTGAGGAAAGTCTTCTCGATCATTTTGTCTTCTGATAGGGACGCAAAGAAGGATTCGAAAATCTCCTCTGCCGCTGCCATTACCGTTTCACATTGTCGTAATCGCCTGCTGTAGTTATATGGTTTGGGTCCGTTTCCTTCTCAAACCCTATGAGAGACCGGGAATGACTACTTCTGGTCTATTCGCCAGTCTTCTCTTGGATTACGCTAGTAACTAGCCCCGGCACTACTGTTTACCTTTCGCCACTCAATCAGATCTGCGGCTTGCCATCCTCAAGTCGTATGATGTTAGCCACCTGTTCTTCTAGGCCTCCTACATGGCTAACGATGAATATCTGACTGAAAAGCCGACTCAGGTTTATGCTGAGGTATTCGACTATCCCCGAGCGTCTGGTTTCGTCAGAACTCCCGAGGGGCTCGTCAAGCCATAGGAACTGAGGCGTTGCTCCCTTCGCTTCGGGAATCAGTGCGAGCGCAAATGCCAACCTCATAGCCAATAAGAACTGGTCTTCGGTTCCGCCGGAGAACACGTCTTTCGGTCTGTATTCCCCAGCTTCGGGGTCGAAGACCTGAACACCGAAGTCCTCGCCAAGCATGACCGCCTTGTAACGACCCGAGGTCAGGCTCGGCAGAATTTCCCCCATATAGGTCTCCACGCCAGGGCGGAACCTATCGCGCCTGGATTCCGCTGTCGCTTCAATCCCATCTTTTGCGGCTTTCACTATCTTCAGTCCGCGCTCAAGTTTGTCGACAAGTGTCCGCTGTGATTCCAAATCTGTTCTGATGTTCTTGTGGTCGGTCATGTATTGTTCGTTGTCCAAAACGGTCCTGTTGTCAGACTCGATTTTAGCTTGGTTCCCTGAAATCTTTCGGCCGACCTCTTCCTTCTCTACCGTTACATCGTTTAGCAAGTCCTTCGAGAATTCTACGCCAGTTGGGAGTGATGGCAGAATTATGCTCTCGGCGTTTGCCCTCAGGTCTGATATCTGCTTCGTTAAGGATGACTCGTCAACCTGGCCTTCCAGTTCAGTAAGCCCTCTTCTGAGCTTGGCAGCACTCGACTCGGCAGACCCTTTCTTTTGTACATCCAAGGAGAATTGCTTGAGAACCATGCTGGCCCTGTCGAGCGGTTCAATGTCGACGCCAACCTCGCTGTATCGGGGTACAGAGGCCAAGCCCGCGCTCAGAGCGTTAATCGAGTCTGTCCGTATGCCTTCTAGCTTCGATAGGTCTTCCCTGAGGCTCTTCAGCTCCTTTGTTTTGCCCTCGTAGAGTTCGAACCTTCCCAAGAGGCCTTGTAATTTGACTAGCTTGCTCATCTTACTAATGTTCCTTCCAAGCAGGAACAGTAGTACGAACCCTATTACGACAGCTACCCATGGCAGGATTGGGACGGACAATGCAAATGAGACGACAGCAACTACGAACGCGGAAGCTGAACCTCCAGCATACGGCATAAGTGAGCCTCTCGATGCTTTCGACTTCTCTATCGCAGACCTATCGTACCCGCTCAGCTCTGCTTGCAAGGAGGTTACCTCGGCAGATACTGTCTTGTCGAGTTCGTTCAGCCGGCCTATTTTGAAGTCCTCGCTTTGGACGGCTGACACCAAATCTGAAATCTTTGTCATCCCCTGGTCAGAGGGGAGGTCGGAGTACTTCGCCAGTTCTTCTTGGGCTTCTTCGACCTGTCGCCTGTAGGTTGCAACGGCTCTCCGATGGCTATCCAGCTGGGCCTGCTTGGATTGCGCCTCTGCCAAAGCGTTCTGTCGCAGAGTTGACATTTCGTCATACTTGATCAGTTGATTGTGGAGCGCATCCAGCTCCTTGTACTTGGTTGTCATGATTTCGACTTCCCCTTGGAGTCGAGTTGTTTCCTCCTTCAACGTGAGGCTCTGCGACTCTCTTCTCTCATACTCCTGCAAGTCGCGGGAGAGCTCTGCAAGTTTGTCCCGCTGTGTATTGATTAAGCCAGGTCTGCTTGGCCCTGTCCCCTCCAGGTCCTTCCTCTCTTCGTTAAGTTCCTCCACCGCCTGATTGAAGCTTTCAAGGTGCAGGAAGGCGTTGATCACCTTCCATCTGTCGCTTCCCTGCTGGACAAGGCGGTCCAAATCCTTCTGGGCTACAATCGTGCTGCTTACCATCTCGTCGAACGAAATGCTCCCCAGTAGCGAAGTTATGGACGCCGTGACCTCCCTGCTTTTTGTTGCGGTCACCTTCCAGCGGTCTTCGCCGATGTGCTCCTCCAGAATCGCTTTGTTGGTCCCTGCCCGTCGAATCTCTCTCGTCACCTTGTACAGCTCCTCGCCGATTGTGAACTCGAGAACGATTTTCGCGCGATTGGTCGTATATGCGAGGAGGTCCTCGTCCTTCGCATGCCCTGGTGGCTTCGTCACCCTGCCGTATAGCGCATAGAGCACGGCGTCAAGGATGGTGGACTTTCCAGCTTCATTGAGGCCCGAGATGACGGTGATGCCATCCTTGAAGTGCAAAGGTGCATCGAAGTCCAGTTTCTTGAAATTGCTGGCGTAGAGCGAAATCAGCTTCACCAGGCGCCCGCCTCCTGTAGCTTAGCCAGACTGAGTTGCAGGGCCTCTGCCAGGATGGACCTTTCTTCCTCGCTAGAGGCCTCCATGCGCGTTCTGAAATAAGCCTCCAGTTCCGCCAGAGGGGTAACCCTTGGCCCAGCATTTGGCCTCTCGCCCGTCTGCACCGTGAGCTCGTCTTCGTCCACGAAGCAGTGGAACACCTTCCCTTGACAGTACGCCACTAGCTCCGACCTCCTGTACCCCGTGAGGCTGATGGGCGTCGCGACACCGTGAATCTTCAGTCTCAGCACCAATTCCTTGTCGAAGAACTTCGAGGCCTCCTTCTGCAGCTGCTCTACGGGCTTGTCCCCCTCCGGATACGCCAGCCTTACTGTCAGGTAAGGACGAGCGTCGGTCTTGACGAAGTCCTTTGAGACAATCCCTCCCTTGTCGAACTCAATCCACATGAACCCCTTCTCATCATCCTCTTCCGCGAAGTCGACCCTTTCAGTGCTCCCCGGGTAGATCACTTCTGTTCGACCTACTCTCTTGGCTTGGTGATTGTGAAAGTGGCCGACAACGAGCAGATTCGCTTCCTTAGGGATTGACGACGTCTTAATCATGGGCTCGTCCCCCGTCCAGCCGGAGAACCCTTGTACGGGGGCGTGGGCCAAGATTATGTTGAAGTCGCCACCGAGTTTCGTTTGGATGGCAGCGAGAGGGTCGTTCCCTCCTTCGTGAAGGGGATTGTGCCCGACGCCAGTTATTGAAGTCATGCAGGTGTCTAGCTTCAGCGTAATCGTTTCTGGCGAGGACGGGTTGGCGAAGTAGTGCATGTAGCCCGAGTTTCCATAGACGGCGAGGGGGGAGACCCCTTCCTCAACGCTCTTGGGTGTGTCGTGGTGGCCGCTGACGGCAAAAACCTTGACCCCATGCTCGGAAAGGGCCCTGAGGTCGTTCATGACCGCAGCTCTCGCCGAATTGCTCGGCCTCATTATGTCAAAGAGGTCCCCACCTATCAGGAACAACTCGGGCTTTTCTTTTTTCGCGTAGTCGACAACCTCCTCGAAGCACTTCAGGTAGTCGCGTTTCCTCTGGAACCTGTCGGTCCCGAACAGCAGGGACGTAGCATCTAGATGGTTGTCAGCTGTGAGAATCGCCCTGACCGTCAGCTGAACTCGCCTTTGAAGGGCTCGCGCTTCTCCTTCGAAGCTGCGGAATCCGAGTTGTCTCGAGCCGCCTTTCGGGCTTCTTCGAGTTTCTTGACCACGTCGACGTCTGCCCCTCCTTCCATGGTTGCTCGCTGACGGACCCTTACCATCACAGGGGCCCTAGTGACTTCGCCCACGATGACAGACTCGCCGGGGTTCAGTCCAGGTAGATCGTTAAGGAGATCCGCGCTGAGCCTCTCCGAACTCTGTTCTACTGCGCTCTGGTCCTCGGGGTTGGTGAGCTTCATTATCAGCTGACTGTTGCACTGTGAAAGGCTGTCCGGGTCTACCTTGGAAGGCCTCTGGGTGATCAGGCAGAGAAACACGCCGAACTTCCTGCCTTCGGCTGCTATCTTGTTCACCATCAGTGAAGCGTATGTCGTGCGCTGCGGCGGGACGAACTTGTGTGCTTCCTCTACTATGACGAAAATCGGGAATTCGTACGTCCCTTCTTCGGCTGCATCATACGCCCCCTGGAGGATCTTCGAGGCGATGTAGTTCATAGCCCTGTCTTCCAGCCCAGAGAGATCGACAATCGAAACGTGGGAGGGCCCCAGGAGCGATTCAATCTTCGTCGTCGAAGTTCCGAAGACTTTCAGGTTCGTGAGCGAACGAACGTACTTGGCCCCAGCGTGGGCGTGACCCTGCCACTCCCTGTCGGGCTTGCCGTCGTCCTTGACCGCCCATGTAGGGTTCTCTAGCTGTTCCAATAGGTCCTGGGGAGTGTACATCTTCTCCTTCAGCAGGTCCAGAGACTGTCTGATTGCTTCGCGAATGTTCCGAGCGTTGTCCGGAACCCCAGCGACATCGCAGACCTCCTCGTATGAGAGGTCTGAAAAGGAAATCTCGTAGTCCTCAATCCTTCCCACTTTCTTCGGGTTTCTGTTTGTGCTCGAAGGGTTTCTGAACACGGTAACCCTCTCTGAAAACTCGTGCTTCCTCCCATCAGGGGTGAGAGAGAGCCTGACGTAATCGGCATGGGGGTCTAGCACGATTATCGTCGCGCCCTTCTTGATCAGCTCTTCAATCAGTACGCCGGCAGCGTAGGACTTGCCAGCCCCGGTCTGCGCGATTATTGCAAGGTGGCGGCGAAAACCGTTCAGCGAGAGGTAGACCGGGACGTCACTGCGGGTGATCAACTCCCCTATGAAGAGCCCTTCCTCTGGAGGGAGGGAATAGAAGCGAGACAGCACGTCGTCAGGAGCAATGAACACGGAGTTCCCGGGAGTCAGAGCCCTTCTTGGCTGGAGGATTTTTCCATCGGTCGGTGTTAGGAAACCCAGGACCCGAGCTTGACCCCAAGTCCGCACGTCAGCTATCTGGGCGGCGATAATCTTGTGCAGAGCTTCCACGTCGACGCCCTTCCCGAGCGCCTCGCTAACAGACACGATCCTCTCGACCTGCGCTACCACAGGGACCTCTACGAGCTTTCCACCGACGAGTTCCTTAGAGAAGACCATGACATACTCCCACTTCGGGGGATATTCCTCGTTCTGCGAGGCGAAGTAGAACTCATTCGAGCTGGCCTCCCCGACGATGAGGCCGACTTCCTTCTGACTAGGGGTATTTGACACGCCTGTACCCTCTCGTGTGTATGATGGTGAAGTCGAGTTCCTTCTCCAAGACGGAGCTGTATATGCTGTCCATCACATCATTGCTCAGCCTCACCTTTTCGTCCACCCGCTTCAGCCAGATGTTGTAGTCTTTCAAACCTCCGTATCCGCTCATGAGAATGCTGATTATGGGGTTGAGATTCAGGAGAAGATCCCTTCCTCCCGAGAACTCGGAAATTGTCGTGTCGCGCGAAAAGACCCAGCTCGGAGCGTCCACTCTTATCGGCGTGTCTCGCCTGTCTAGGAGGACGTGGAAGGAGACCATAGTGGGGAATGTTGGAATGTTCGAAAGGACCTCGCAGGCCCGACCCGTGAATGCCTTCTGGTCGGGGGACTCCAGTAGGCCCTCCTTGAAGTGCTTAGAGACGTAGCTTTCGGGATTGCTCGTTATCTCTTCGACCAGGGCGTGGGACCTTCTCGAGACGCTCAGTTCGATGGGTATAGTGTGACCGGGCTGTTCGACGTAGGTGCGAATGAGTTGATGATCTGTCCTTGCGGCGAAAGCCTCCCACATTATTTGCTCAACTTTTCGTAGCTTTTCGCCGTGCTCATGTTTGAGCTTCTTGAACGACTCGAAAGCCTGGTCTGGCCTGTCGAAGACGTCTTGGAATACGCGGGTTATGGCAAACTTGGGCGGCTGCGGGATGTCTAGCTGGCTGAGCTCACGCTCAAGTATCTCGTGGAGCAGATAGTCTCTCAGGAAGCTCGAGCGGCTGTCCTTACTTACTCCCAGGAGAAGGACGTTCCTCTTCTTGCATAGGGAAAGCAGCCTGTGGTAGGTCTCGAAGTAATCAATCATGAAGCCACGCATCCCTTCCGCAGGCTGGTCCCTGGGCAGGTGAGAAAGCCGGCCAAAGAGAGATCCGTCCATCAACACAACAACGTTAGAGAGGTCCCCTTCCTCGATTGCCTTCGTCGCCGCCTTGAACTCCAACCATTCCATCTTACGATTGACGAAGACCTCTATGTCCGTGGACTTTCCTTTGCTCAGGAACGCGTCCACGTCGACGGTTTTGAATGTCTCTTTTCCGTAAATCGCCAAAGCCCGAGCTACATAGAAGACGGCACCGGATGCGAATTGTCTAATCCCTCTGCTCCCATCCACCGCGACGACTTCCTTCTCAGGGGCAGTCACTTCGACGACGGGGTACCAGTGGCGGCGCAGTGCTTCTCCAAGGTCCGAGTCAAGTTCAGAGGTCCTTCCCTGCATAATCTTCTGTCGGAGCTGTGACCGCTTCTCTCTCACCTGAGCAATCATCTCATCGAGATACTCGGGAATAGTCCCCCACCGTGTCCTGACCGACCTCGATTTCTCTTATGAAGTTTCATAGAATCCTGCCGCAGATAAGCACCAATGTCCGAAAGTGTCTGGCTTCCTCGGGAATAGAGGGAAGGACAGGTGGGTGAAAAGAGGGCGGAAGGTAAACAACCACCTCGCGAACAGGCAAAAAAAGAAGAAGGGCGGAGAGGGAAAATATCCGCAATGGCAACCCTGTCAGGGCTGTACCGCTGGAGTCTCGTAGATGAGGTCCAGCACCTTCTTCACCCGATCTAAGACGCGCATGCAGAGACGTCCTACGTGCTGGGGATTGCCTGAGCCAGCCTGGCTGGCGATGTACGTCCAAGAGAAGCCGTCCGCAGGGTTTCCATAGAGTCTCGTGAGAGTGGCGGCGACGAGCTGGGCTATGGTCTCCGCCTCAGGCTCCTGGCCGTGGCCGCTCTTGGGCTCAAAACTTCTGTGGAGGGCGTGGGCGAGTTCGTGGAAGAAGACGGTCCAGTCCTCTGTGGCAAGGGTGATGATCTGCCGCTCGTAGTCGGTCATCCCGTAGACGCCTGCCGAGAGGCGCAGGTAGTTGACGCGCATCCCAAACCTGCTTGCCACTTCGAGGAGAGGTGGTGGGTTTCTGGGCGAGTAGGACGGGAGTTCCTCGCCTTCAGTGTCCTCGTACCTGAAGACAGGGATAGCCCTGAACCCGACCAGCACTTCCACGGTCTCTCCCTCTTGGTCGGCAGTCTCCGGGGGCTTCTTTACTAGGACCGGCCCCAGGATCCTGAACGACTTCGCGCCGGGCTTGACGTAGCGCCCGACGTCCTGCCACTGCTTGTAGCCCCGGGCGTCTGCGGTCCCCGCAAGGACCATGAGGAGCTGGTTCCCCATAGACCACCT
>Ga0187771_10004105_pt1 | contig 10233 bp, 6 predicted proteins | sample 0116_SJ02_MP15_1_FD_133139 | JGI IMG/M metagenome (GOLD analysis project Ga0187771, IMG submission 133139) | Tropical peat soil microbial communities from peatlands in Department of Meta, Colombia - 0116_SJ02_MP15_10_MG | ecosystem: Environmental > Terrestrial > Soil > Wetlands > Peat | place... | reverse complement strand
CGGCGCGCCGCGCGTCCGGCGGGCTCTGATCACCGAAGACGAAGCGCGCGTCATTTCGGGGCTATCGCGACTGGGGGAAGTGACGGTCGGGTATGTCCGAAACAGCGAGGCCGTCGGCAGGCCCGTTCTCGCGGTGTGGGGCCTGGCCGCGGAACTGCCCGATGGAAGCCGGCGCTACGTCAGCGCCGCGGTCAACCTCGATTGGCTCGAGAGACAGGTCAGTCAGCTTCAGGCGCCGCCCGGCGCCGAACTGCTTGTGCTCGACCGGCACGGTGTTGTGGTTGCCCAAAGTCCCGGGTCGAACCATCTGAAGATCGGCCAGCCGGTCCCCGAGTATGAGCGCAAGCTGGCCGCGGATGGCAACTTCGAGGGAGAGCTTGAGGCCGGGCCGGACGGAATCAGACGCTACTACACGGTGCGGCGGGTGGACTCCGCCAACGGACTGGCCGTCATGATGAAGCGCCGGTCCGATACCGTGTTCGCGGCATCGCAACGCCGGCTGATGCTGAATCTGGCAGCGATTGTTCTGATTTTCAGCGCCGTATTGGCCGTCTCCTGGCGGAACGCCCGGAAATATGTGGGCGGACCCCTGAAGAAGCTTCGCCAGGCAGCCAACAGACTCGCGGCCAGGGATCTGAGCGTGAGGACCAGTCTGGATTACGGGGGTGAGATCGGCTCCCTGGCCGAGTCGTTCGACGTAATGGCCAGCGCCCTCGAATCGGAGGGAGCCCGGGTTGACAGACTCATCGAATCCCTGCGGGAATCGGAGCACCGGTTCCGCGAGCTGGTGGAGACGGTCCAGCTGGCTGTTTTCATGACGGACCGGAGCGGCACAATCACGTTCTGCAACGACTACCTTCCGGTGCTCACCGGCTGGACTCGCGAGGAAGTGGTGGGCCTCAACTGGCTGGATCTGATCGCTGCCGAGGATCGGGAGCGGGCCTCCGCGAACTTTGAAGCGCTGCGGGACGGGAAACAGGATCCGTCGATGACCGAGTATCTGGTGGCCAGACGGGACGGAAGACGGCGCCTGGTTCAGTGGAACAGGACGATTCTGCGCGATGAGCACGGCGTGCCGTCCGGGATGTGGGTTTTGGGGGTGGATGTAACCGAGCATCGCGCGCTGATGGATCAGCGGCAGCAGTCGGAAAGGCTGGAGAGCCTCGGACGGCTGGCGGCGGGCGTGGCTCACGACTTCAACAATCTGCTGACTGTCATCAACGGGTTCAGCGATCTGGCCCTGCACAGGAGCGGCGAGGACGCGGCGCTGCGAAGATCGCTTCGACAGGTCCGCGAGGCCGGCGAGCAGGCCGCCGCCCTGACACGCCAACTGCTGACGTTCGGCCGCGAGCAGGCCGGGCGCCGCCAGCCGGTGATGGTCAATCAGGTGATCAGCGAAAGCCGGACCATGCTCGAGCAGATCGCAGACAAGCGGATTCAGCTGGTCTGTTCCCTGTCGTCCGAAGCCGGCTGCGTGCTTGCGGACGAGGGTCAACTGCAGCAGGTCCTGATCAATCTGGTTACCAACGCCGTCCACGCGACTCCTGACGGCGGTACGATCCGCATCGAAACCCGCAAAGCCCGGCACCCCGACGGGAAGCCCGGAGACTGGCTGCTCCTCACCATCAGCGACAGCGGGCAGGGTATGAGCCCGGGCACTCTGGCGCACATCTTCGAGCCATTTTTCACTACGAAGCCGGCCGGCAAGGGCACCGGGCTCGGCCTGGCGATCGTGCACGGAATCGTATGCCAGGCGAACGGCCACATTGCCGTCGAGAGCTGCCCGGGTTCAGGAACGACATTCCGAATCTGGTGGCCGCAGGTGGCGGCGCAGAAGTTCCCGGAGGGGGACGCGAAGCCGGTACGTTCCTCCCCGGGCTCAGAGACGATTCTTGTGGTGGAAGACCGTGACGATGTGCGGGATCTGCTTCTCGCCATGCTCAGGAAGTCCGGCTATCGCCCGATGGCGGCTTCGACTCCCGATGAAGCGCTGCACATGGCCGATGCATCCGCGGCTCCCATCGATCTTGTATTGAGCGATGTGATGCTGCCGGAGATGAATGGGGTTGAACTGGCGAAGCGCCTGACGAAGCGGTGTCCGGGCCTCAAGGTTCTTCTGATGTCGGGTTATGCGGGGGATGCCATCCGCAGCGAAATGCTGGCTGCCGGATTCGAGTTTATCCAGAAGCCGATGACGGAGGCCGTTCTGGGACAGAGGATTCGGCGGATCCTTGATGCGGGGCCGGTCGGCGCAGGACAGGAGCTGAAGGCATCATGAGCACCGCGGTCGAAAGCAGCCCCGGCCATTCCCGCACCACGGGCCTCGACTGAATGCCGGTTTGTCACTGACGGAGAGGGCTCGATGGCCGGAAATCGGGAATTGAGGATGCTGTCCCGCTTTCTATGAGGTTAGCGTCCTTGTGGAGCGGCAGGCCGCGGCTGAAGAGTCTGTGTGAGAACTCCGGTTCACGGGTATTCGGCTGCGAGCGTGGTCCGGAAAATCCGGTACAGACAGCCTTTTTCGCGCCGTCCCGGCTCTCACGTAGAAGTTTTGTAACGCGAAAAAGGAGTCTGTCCCGGTTTTCCTCAGCGGTGACTCAGGAGCAAACGCCCTGAGCGCAGTTCCCACGCAGTCTCTGAAGCCGCAGGTCCTGGCGCGGCGAACGCCGCGCGTCCCTGGGGCCGGAAATCGGGAATTGAGGATACTGTCCCGCTTTCCCCGTCCCGCTTTCCCCCCGCTTTCCCCGCTTTCTCCGCAGGTCCCTGAGGGGAGTCGGTAAACTGGAGGTTCCCCCCTTATATGCCAATCGACAAGGTCTACGAACCCCGTCCCTTCGAATCCCGCTGGGCCCAGTGGTGGGTTGAATCCGGCCTTTATAACGTCGACATTTCGAAGCTGGATCCGGCGAAGAAGATCTTTTCGCTTGTCATCCCGCCTCCCAACGTCACGGGCTCGCTGCACATGGGCCATATGCTCGAGCATGCCGAAATCGACGTCACGATCCGGTGGCACCGGATGCTGGGCGAGACCACGCTCTGGCTGCCGGGCACCGACCACGCGGGCATCGCCACTGAAATGATCGTGTCGCGGCAGTTGCAGGCGAAGGGCATCTTTTACCGGAAGGATCTGACGCGCGAGCAGTTCGAACAGAAGGTGTGGGAGTGGAAGGCGGAATCGGGCGGGACGATCAAGCGCCAGATGGTCCAGCTCGGGGCTTCGTGCGACTGGTCGCGCGAGCGGTTTACTTACGATCCCGGGCTGTCGCGCGCGGTGCGTGAAGTGTTCGTCTCGCTGCATGAGCGCGGCCTCATTTATCGCGGCGAGTACATGGTCAACTGGTGCCCGGAGTGCAACACGGCGATCTCGGATGTGGAGACCGTGCACGAGGAAACCGCCGGCCATCTCTGGCACATCCGCTACGGCCCGCTTGTGGTGGCGACGACGCGGCCGGAAACCATGCTCGGCGACACGGCGGTCGCGATCAACGCGAAGGACGAGCGCTACTTCCATCTGCACGGCAAGACCGTGAAGCTGCCGCTGATGGACCGCGAGATCCCGATCATCCTCGACGATATGGCCGATCCGGCGTTCGGCTCGGGCGCGGTCAAGATCACGCCCGCGCACGACCCCAACGATTTCGCGGCCGGCAAGCGGCACAATCTTCCGCTCATCCGGGTGATCGGGCCCGACGGGCGCATGACCGCGGCCGCGGGCAAGTATGCCGGGCTCGACCGTTTCGAAGCCCGCGAGCGCATTGTGGAAGACCTGCACAGGCTCGGCCTGCTCGAAAGCATCGAAGACCACACGCTTTCGATCGGCAAGTGCTCGCGCACGAAAACCGTGATCGAGCCGCTGGTTTCGAAGCAGTGGTTCGTGCGCACGAAACCGCTTGCCGCGAAGGCCATCGCGGCGGTGGACGAGAAGCGCATCGAGATCGTTCCCGAGAACTGGGTCAAGACCTGGAACGAGTGGATGCACAATATCCGCGACTGGTGCATCTCGCGCCAGCTCTGGTGGGGCCATCGCATTCCGGTCTGGTATTGCGCGAACAGCCACGAGACCGCTTCGCGGCAAGACCTGACCGCCTGCCCGAAGTGCAACGGCCCGGTGCAGCAGGATCCCGACGTTCTCGACACCTGGTTCAGCTCCGGCCTGTGGCCGTTTTCGACACTGGGCTGGCCGGACAAGACAGAGGATCTGAAAACCTTCTATCCGACGACGCTGCTCATTACGGGCTTCGACATCCTGTTCTTCTGGGTGGCGCGCATGGCGATGCTGGGCATCGAGTTCATGGGCGAGGTGCCGTTCCGGCAGGTTTACTTACATGGGCTGGTGCGCGATGCCGAGAAGCAGAAGATGTCGAAGACCAAGGGCAACGTCATCGACCCGCTGGTGGTGACCGAAGAATACGGCACGGACGCGGTGCGGATGGCGCTGCTCGGAGGAGCGGCGCCGGGGGCGGATATTGCGTTCACGACGGAGCGTCTCGAAACAGCGAGGGCGTTCGCCAACAAGATCTGGAACGCGGCGCGATTCATTCTGATGAATGCAAACGCGGCTGAAGCCGCGTGCACATCATTCCTCGAGGACCGATGGATTTATTCGCGGCTGAATGCCACGGCTGACGAGATGAATCAGGCGATCGGCAAATACCGCTATCACGAGGCGGCGAACATCGTCTGGCACTTCATCTACGACGATTTCTGCGACTGGTACATCGAACTGAAGAAAGTGCGCAACCAGGGGTGGGAGCATACGCTGAAGGCCTTCGACGGGGCGCTGCGCCTGCTGCATCCGCTGATGCCCTTCATCACGGAAGAACTGTGGCACCGGATGGGCGAGGGCCGGGAGAACGAATCCATTTCGCTCCAGCCCTACCCGCAATACGACGCGGGGCAGAGCGACGCGGAGGCCGAACGCGAGATCGCGTTGCTCCAGAACGTGATCGTCGCGGCGCGGGGTCTCCGGGCCGATCTCTCGCTCGATCCGAAACTGCCTCTCACCGGCATCCTCTCGCGAGAGATCGACTTCCATACCGTGGAACGGATGACGCGGGTGTCTTTCCGGGTGGGCGAAGTCCCGAAGTCGGGAGCCGTGCGCGGCACTCCGGATTTCGACCTTGCGCTCGAAGTCCCGGCCGCGCAGCTCGAAGCCCAGCGCAAGCGCATGGAAAAGGAGCGCGACCAGCTTGAAAAGAACATCGCCAACTCCGAGCGCCAGCTCGGTGACGAAAAATTCCTCGCGAAAGCTCCGGATCACATCAAGGAAAGCATCCGCACGAAGCTGGAGGAATACAGGAAGCAGTTAGCGAAACTCAATGCTCTCTGAGATCGTAAAACTGGCGCTGGCGGAAGACATCGGCACAGGCGACGTCACTTCGGAAGCCTGCGTACCCGAAGACCGCCAGGCGAGAGGTAAGTTCATCGCCAAAGAGCCGCTGGTGCTTGCCGGGACCGAAGTCCTGCAGCAGATGTACGACAATCTGACCCTGCACCGTCACAACGGCCACGAACTCCAGCCGGGCGATCTCATCGCCGAAGTGGAAGGCAAGGCGCGGCGCCTGCTCGCCTGCGAACGCACGGCGCTGAACTTCCTGCAGCGCCTTTCCGGTGTCGCGACGCTGGCCAGGGCTTACGCCAGGGCTGTCGAGGGAACGGGCTGCAAAGTGCTCGACACGAGAAAAACCACGCCGGGCCTGCGCCATCTCGAGAAAGCCGCCGCGGCAGCAGGAGGAGTGACCAACCACCGCATCGGCCTCTGGGATGCGATCCTCATCAAGAACAACCACATTGAAGCGGCCGGCGGGGTCAGGCAGGCCTTGAACGGAGCGTTCGCGACAGGCCTGCCGGTGGAAATCGAAGTCAGAACGCTGGCCGAGCTGGAAGAAGCTTTAGCCGCCGGAGCGAGGCACTTACTCCTCGATAACCTTACACCGGAACAGGCGCGCGAATGGGTAACTCGCATCGCCGGGCGCGCTACCATCGAACTAAGTGGGGGCATCAACTTAACCAACATCCGGGCCTACGCCGAAACCGGAGCCGATTATGTCTCTTCGGGGGCGATTACTCACTCCGCAACGGCCAGGGACATCAGCTTTCAGCTGATCTGGGGACGCTGAAGCCGCGTGTACATATGATCCACCGTCTCGAAATCACCGAATCGACGATGCTGGATGCGGCGAGGCTCGCCGCCGAGGGCGCGCCTCACGGCACGGCTGTCGCCGCCGAGCGCCAGACCAGAGGCATCGGCCGCCACCGCCATTCGTGGGATTCGCAGACGCACGGCCTCTATCTGTCGGTGATCCTGCGGCTGCCGACGGCGCAACCCATCCTGACGATGGCGCTCGGGCTCGCGGTGCAGCGCGCGGTCAACGACCTCGCGTTCGTTTCAGCCGACATCCGCTGGCCCAACGACGTCATGCTGAACGAGCGGAAGCTGGCGGGCATCATGGTGCAGGCGGCCAATGAGGCTCTGATCGCCGGGATTGGCGTCAACGTCAATCAGCCTTCATTCCCGGCGGAGATCGAAGCCATCGCGACTTCTCTGCGGATCGAAACCGGCCTCGAACACGATAAAGAAGCGCTGCTCGGCCGGGTCCTCACGGAAGTCATGCGCTGCGCGGCGCTGCCGAAGCAGGAAGTGCTCCGGCAGTTCGAACGCAACTCTTCTTATCCGACCGGCAAACATGTGGAAGTCGATGGTCTCTATCGCGGCATCACGGCCGGCCTCGATGAAAACGGGTTTCTGAAAGTCGCGACGGAAAGTGGGGTTCAGACGGTGTTCGCGGGCGGCGTCAGACCGATTTAGCGGCGTGAAAATGGGCGGTGTGGCGCGGCGCCGGCCGCGTTGGGTTGTTGAGACAAGGCTCGGCCACGGGCTCTGCTCGCTGACTGACATCGCGGGGACAAGGCTGACCGCTGGTGCTGAACGCGGAAAAGGTGTCAGCGCGGAGTCCCTGGGTGGCCGGTGCGCTGCGAGTGCAGCGAGTGGGGCCTCGGCCTTTTCAGCAGGCCTTCAGGAGTTCTTCCGCCCAGATGGCGCCGTTCGGGTCTTCTTCGTGCTTGAAGTAGACGTAAGCGTCGCGGCCGAGCGACTTCACCCGCTCGATGATTTCCGCTCTTGCTTCCGGTGAGTAATCGCCCTTGCGCAGCCGGAAGTAACCGAAGCCGGCAGTCAGGACTTTGGGGATTTCGAACTTGTCGGATTCGGCGAGGCAGAGGGCCATGTTGCGCTGCTCGAGCCGGCGGTAGACCTCATCGGTGAGCCAGGAGGTGTGGCGGAACTCGAAGGCGAAGCGGATGTCGGGCGGGAGAAGCGGCAGGTAGCCATCGAGGCGGGCGAGGTCGATTTTGAACGTGGGCGGGAACTGGTAGAGCACGACGCCGAGCCGGCGCGCGGCGCGCAGGGGTTCGATGGCCTTGAGGAACGCCTCAGTGAAGCTTTCGGCGTTCTGCATCTTCATGATGTGGGTGAGGTTCTGGTGGGCTTTCAGGCTGAAGGCAAAGCCCGGCGGAGTGGCCGCCACCCAGCCTTCGAGCACTTTGGCCGAAGGCAGGCGGCGGAAGGTGTAGTTGATTTCGACGCTGTTCAGGCGCGTCGCGTAGTACTCGAGGAAGCGCCTGGCGGGAACGTTCTTCGGGTAGAAGGCCGGCTTCCACTGCGGGTAAGCGAAGCCGGAGGTTCCAGCGTAGACAGCCACTTTTATCTGGCCGCGGGCGGCGCGCCGGGAGCCGGCTGAGGCGGTCCGAAGTAGGAATCGTCGATCTGGACGCTGGCGCTCCTGCGCATGTTGTCCATTGCCTGCCGCGCGATCTCGGGTTTGAGCCGGTTGGCGATGGTGGTCTTCACTTCGGCGAGCGGTTTGGTGCGGTGGTCTTCGACCTTGATGATGTGGTAGCCGAAGGGCGACTTGACGGGTTCCGAGAGCTCGCCGACCTTCAGGGCGAAGGCGGCCTGTTCGAAGGGCGGCACCATCATGCCTTTGCCGAACTCGCCCAGCGAGCCGCCGTTCGAGGCGCTCGAATCGTCGGATTCGGCGCTGGCGAGCATGGCGAAGTCTTCGCCTTTGACGAGCCGGTCGCGGATCGATTTGGCCTTCTCGAGAGCTTCGGCGTCGCTGAGTTCGGGCTTGCCGGACGGCGCCGGGCCTGGGGCGCCTTTGACGTGGATCAGGATGTGGCGCGCTTTCACGACGTCGTATTCGGCCTTGTGGTCGTTGTAGTACTTCTCGATCACGGCGTCGTCGACCTTGACGTTGTCCTGCATGTACTGGAACATGGCGCCGGCGAAGATGGTCATATTGCTGAAGGCGACCTGCTTCTTCACCTTGTCCGTCTGGTCGATCTTCTCTTTGGCGGCTTCGTTGGCGAGCAGACGGAGCTGGATGTACTGCTCGGCGAAGGCGCGGCGGCCGGGGCCAGTGCGGACCTGCTGCTGCAACTGCGGCGGCAGGGAGGCGATGATGTCGTCGAAGTCGGCGGCCGTCAGCTTGATATCGCCGATGGTCAACACCACTTTGGTGGCATCGGGCGCCTGAGCCAGAACGGGAATAGCGATGGATAAGGCCAGAATGGCTACGCGATAATTCACCGTACTATCGTAACCCGGCCTTCAGCCGAAGCGTACCCCGGCTTTCAGCAGGCCGGTTCGATAACGGCCGACATGGAGCCTTTCGAGCGGCTGAGGCGCCAGTCGGGACCGTAGGCGTGGACCTGGTCGCGGCCGAACTCGGCTTCGGGGAGTTCGCAGGTGATGAGCACGGTGCGGCCGCTGGCGTCGACCTCCTGAGCATGCTGGAGGGCCTGCTCGGAGGAGAAGATGAAGATCTTCTGCAGCATCTCGATCACGTAGTCGTAGGTGTGGTCGTCATCGTCGATGAGGACGAGGCGGTAAAGCGGTACCTTCTCGTCTTCAATCGAAGATCCGGTGCCCGGAGTGGTGACTGGACTCGTGGCGAGCTGCGACATCCCGTTCGATTTCAGTATGCCATTTCGGCCGTCATCCGGCGGGGCAAAGGCCGCGGTAAAAGGCGCAGGAGCGGCACTGCGGGCCCTGCTTCAGCTCAAATGCGCCGAGATCGAAGGCAAGCTGGTCCTGTGCGGTGCGGAGGCGGGCGATGAGATGGCGGACGGCGGCGTGGTCGATGGGGATTTCGATAAGGCGGTTGAAGCGCAGGAAATGCAGCCAGGCGTGAGAAGCCCGGCGGCCGAAGGCTCGTTCGAGCGCGAGCGCGTAGAGCTGGAGCTGGGGCGTGTAGGGAGCGGGGTCGGCGTGCGCGTCGGTTTTGTAGTCGACGATGTGGATCTCGCCGTTCAGTTCGAACCAGAGATCGATGACGCCGCGGACGAGGGTGCCGTCGATATCGAGGATGAAGTCCCATTCGCGGAAGATGCGCGGCGATGAGGCGGCGGCGCGGCCGAGTTCGCTTTCGGTGAAGACGGCGGCGAGTTCGCGGGCTTCCGGAGTGTAATCGCCGGGCTTGCCGGCGAGGAGGTTGTGGACGAGCGTGCCGAGTTCGGCGGCTGGAGTATCGGAGGCGGATTCCGAGTTGCCGATGCGGCCCTGGTTCCAGCCGATATAGCGTTCGAGGTAATAACGGCGCGGGCATTGCGCGAAGACGGCGAGCGAGGTGACGTTGACGCTGGAATCGTGCTGACCGGTGACGGCGGGTCTGGGGATGGTGATGGGTTCGCCGTCTTCGATGCCGGACGCGGGCGCGTGGAGCAGGGGCGGATCGGCGGTGAGCGCTTCGGGCTGGTAAAGGTCTTCGACGAGTCTGGCCCAGTTGGCGGGTTTTTTCCTGTCGGTCGCCGCGCAGGAGAGGATGAGGTGGTCTTCGGCGCGCGTCATCGCGACATAGAGGAGGCGGTTCGATTCCTCTTTCTCGCGGCGGCGCAGTTCGGCTCTGTTGGCGCGCTGCCAGGAATCGGCGATGCCTTCGTCATCGTGGGGATGGGCCCACTTGATGCCGAGGCCGATGGAGGGTGTGAAGGTGACGGAGGCGGAATCGCGCTGCGTTCCCTTCTCCATGGCGGCGATGATGGTGACCTTGAATTCGAGGCCTTTGGCGGCGTGGGCGGTCATGACCTGCACGCAGTTGCCCTGATCGGCGTCGGCGAGTTCGGATTCGGTGTTGACGGCGCGCTGGAGGCTTTCGATTTCGCGCAGGAAGGCGTTGAGGCCGCGGCCTTCGCCGCGCGTGCGGGCGAGGCGGAGAATGCTCTCGATGTTTT
>Ga0187771_10004104_pt1 | contig 10235 bp, 6 predicted proteins | sample 0116_SJ02_MP15_1_FD_133139 | JGI IMG/M metagenome (GOLD analysis project Ga0187771, IMG submission 133139) | Tropical peat soil microbial communities from peatlands in Department of Meta, Colombia - 0116_SJ02_MP15_10_MG | ecosystem: Environmental > Terrestrial > Soil > Wetlands > Peat | place... | reverse complement strand
GGCTCGCGGCTCTTCAGGATCGATACCAGGTCCTCCATGGCGCGGACATTGTTGGCCATCGGCCGCATGTCGCCCTGCGCGATCACCCGCTTCATATGCTCTTCCGGCTCGGCGCGGACCCAGATCGTGAAGCACGAGGCGAGCAGCAATTCAAGCGTGCCCGGCTCGGTGACGATGCTGCCGCTGGTGGCGATGACGAAATGCTGGTACCGGTGCAACACATCGTCGAGCGCCTCGCGCTCGGCGCGGCGAAAGGTCTCCTGGCCGAACATGTCGAAGATTTCGCTCAAGTTGGCGCCGCTGCGCCGCTCGATCTCGCGGTCGAGCTCGATGAAGGGCACGTCGAGCCGCTCGGCCAGCATGCGGCCGAGCGTGGACTTGCCGCCGCCGCGCAGGCCGATCAGCGCGATGCGCCGTCGCCGGTCGTCCGACGGCTCGCTGAAATGCTTGAGCAGCAGCTCGCGCGCCTCGGCGAGCGCGGGCGCCGGCAGCCGCTCGAGGAATAGTGACAGCAGCACCAGGTCGAGCGCCGGCTCCTCGCCTTCCTGCACGAGCTGGGTGACCGGCAGGCCGATGGCCCGTGCGATCCGCCGCAGCAGCACGATCGAGCAATTACCCAGTCCGGCCTCGAGCTGCGCCAGATAGCGCTCCGACACGCGGGCGTGCTGGGCGAGCGCCTTGCGGGTGATGCCGCGCTGATGCCGCAGCTTGCGCACGCGCTCGCCGAGCCGGTGCAGATAGGCGTCGGCGTGGCGGCTCGGGGCGGGCTTGGCGCGGCTCGGCTTCATCGCTTATCGGTTAACATGCATTATAATGCGAGGCAAGGGGATCGCGGTGGTGAATGCCTTGTGGCTGCGCATGGCGAGACGATCTCGCTGAAAGTGCTTGTTTTCTCGAAAAATAATCGAAACGGGCCACGGCTGGGTGTGGAACCCGCAGTCCGCCACGCGGTTTTGCTGTTGTGCGTCGGCAGCGAGCATGCTAGCAAGCTGCAAAATAATGCATACAGGGAGATAGGCGGCGGCACCCTAGGCCGGCGCCAGCTTGACCATGCGAACCATCGATTTCCAGACCGAGCCCGCGCGCTACCGCCACTGGCGCATCGAATGCGACGGCGAGATCGCCTATCTGATCATGGACGTCGATCAGGCTGGCGGCCTCGGCGATTACGAACTCAAGCTCAACTCCTACGATCTCGGCGTCGACATCGAGCTCAACGACGCCGTGCAGCGGCTGCGCTTCGAGCACCCGGAGGTGCGCTGCGTGGTCATCAAGTCGGGCAAGGACAATGTCTTCTGCGCCGGTGCCAATATCCGCATGCTCGGCAAGTCGACGCACAGGCAGAAGGTGAATTTCTGCAAGTTCACCAACGAGACGCGGCTCGCCATCGAGGACGCCTCGGAGAATTCCAAGCAGATTTATCTCTGCGCCATCAACGGCAATGCCGCCGGCGGCGGCTACGAGCTGGCGCTCGCCGCCGACCACATCATGCTGGTGGACGACCGCCGCTCGGCGGTGGCGCTGCCGGAAACGCCGCTGCTCGCCGTGCTGCCAGGCACCGGCGGACTCACCCGCGTCACGGACAAGCGCAAGGTGCGGCGCGACCGTGCCGACGTGTTCTGCTCGATCGAGGAGGGCATCCGCGGCACGAAGGCGGTGGAATGGCGGCTGGTCGACGAAGTGGTGCCCAATTCGAAGTGGAAGGACGCGGTGGCTGCGCGGGCTAAGGAGATCGCCGTGCGCTCCGACCGGCCGAAGGATGCCAAGGGCATTACGTTGACGCCGCTTGAGCGCAAGATCGAGGGCGACCGCGTCTCCTATTCGCATGTCGAGGTCGAGATTGATCGCGCGCGCGGGCTTGCCACCATCACCGTGCGCGCGCCAGCGCAAGCCGTGCCGGCCTCGGTCGAAGTGGCGCACGCGCTCGGCGCCACGTTCTGGCCGCTCACGGTCGCGCGCGAACTGGAAGACGCCATCCTGCATCTGCGCAGCAACGAGGCGGCCATCGGCGTGCTGTTGTTGCGCACCGACGGCGACGCTAAAGCGGTGCTTGCGCACGACGACTTCCTCGCCAAGGCCAATGGCGACTGGCTGATGCGCGAGATCCGCCACTATCTCAAACGCGTGCTCAAGCGGCTGGATGTCACCTCGCGCAGCATGATCGCGCTCATCGAGCCGGGCTCCTGCTTTGCCGGCACGCTGGCCGAGCTCGCCTTTGCCGCCGACCGCTCGCTGATGCTGATCGGCACGCGCGAGGGCGACAACCGGCCGCCGGCCGCGATTACGCTCGGTGCGGCCAATTTCGGATTCTATCCCATGGGCAATGGGCTCACGCGGCTTGAGACGCGCTTTCTCGGCGAGCCGCAGACGCTCGAGACGCTCAAAGGCAAGGTCGGCGCGGCGGTCGCAGGCGAGGAGGCCGCCGAGTTCGGCCTCGTCACCGTCGCGTATGAAGACTTCGACTGGGACGATGAGCTGCGTATCTTGCTCGAGGAGCGCGCGAGCTTCTCGCCCGACGCCCTGACCGGCATGGAAGCCAACTTGCGCTTCGCCGGCCCAGAAACCATGGAAACCAAGATTTTCGGCCGTTTGACCGCCTGGCAGAACTGGATCTTCCAACGGCCGAACGCGATTGGCGAGCAGGGTGCGCTTAAGCTCTACGGCTCGGGCGTCTCGCCGACGTTCAACAAGGAACGAGTGTGATGCGATCGCGCGCCACGCGCTCCGTCGCACAGAATAAGGAAAGGATATCGCCATGAGCATCGGCGCAGTCGACTACGACGGCCTGATCCCCAACAACGTCGCGCTCGGGCAGGACCCGCGCGTCAAGCGCGCGCTGGAGAAATGGCACCCCGGCTATATCGACTGGTGGAAGGACATGGGGCCGGAAGGCTTCCAGGAATCGCTGGTCTATTTGCGCACCGCCGTGAGCGTCGATCCCAAGGGCTGGGCCAAGTTCGACTACGTGCGCATGCCCGAATACCGCTGGGGCATCCTGCTGGCGCCGCAGCATGAGGGGCGCAAGATCCCGTTCGGCATGCACAAAGGCGAGAACGCCTGGCAGGAGGTGCCTGGCGAATACCGCGCCATGCTGCGCCGCCTGGTCGTCATCCAGGGCGACACCGAGCCGGCCTCGGTCGAGCAGCAGCGCCATCTCGGCAAGACCGCGCCCTCGCTCTACGACATGCGCAACCTGTTCCAGGTCAACGTCGAGGAAGGCCGTCACCTGTGGGCGATGGTCTATCTGCTGCAGAAATATTTCGGCGCCGACGGCCGCGAAGAGGCGGAAGCGCTGCTGCAGCGCCGCTCTGGCGATCCTGACACACCGCGCATGCTCGGCGCCTTCAACGAGAAGACGCCGGACTGGCTGTCGTTCTTCATGTTCACCTATTTCACCGACCGCGATGGCAAGATGCAGCTCGAAGCGTTGGCGCAGTCCGGCTTCGATCCGCTGTCGCGCACATGCCGCTTCATGCTGACCGAAGAGGCGCACCACATGTTCGTCGGCGAGACCGGCGTCACCCGCATCGTGCAGCGCACCTGCGAGGCGATGAAGCAGGCGGGCATCAGCGACCCTTACGAGATCGACAAGGTACGCAAGCTCGGCGTCATCGATCTGCCGACCGTGCAGAAGAAGGCCAACATGCATTTCTCGCTGACCCTCGACCTGTTCGGCAGCGAGATTTCGACCAACGCCGCCAACGCCTTCCACGCCGGCCTGAAGGGCCGCTACCGCGAAGACCGGCTGAAGGACGACCATCAGCTCGAGAGCGGCACCTATCCGGTGCTGCGCCTGATCGATGGCAAAATCCAGAACGAGGATGCGCCGGCCCTGTCGGCGCTCAATATGCGGCTGCGCGACGACTACGTCGTCGACGCCAATATCGGCGTCGGCCGCTGGAACAAGGTGATCGCCGAGGCCGGCATTCCCTTCGAGATCAAGCTGCCGCACGTCGCCTTCCACCGCCACATCGGCGAGTTCTCGCAGATCCATGCCGACGTGAACGGCAACCTGCTCAGCGAGGACGAATGGGCGAAGCGGCGCGAGGAGTTCCTGCCCGACAGCGAGGACAAGGACTTCATCGAGAGCCTGATGCAACCGGAGTTCGAGGCGGGCAAGTTCGCGAGCTGGATCGCCCCGCCGCGCGTGGGCATCGACAACAAGCCGGGCGACTTCGAATACGTGAAGATCGCCGACGCGTAAGCACTGACTCTCCACCGTCGTGGCCGGGCTTGTCCCGGCCATCCACGTCTTAGCCAAGAAGAAAGTCGTGGATGCCCGGCACAAGGCTGGGCGTAACGGAGGATGCTTAGCGCCCCGCCGCCAAATCCTCATCCCTCAGCTTGAATCGCTGAATCTTCCCCGTCGCCGTGCGCGGGAGGTTGTCGCGCAGCTCGATCCAGCGCGGATATTTCCAGGCGCCCGCCGTCTGTTTGACGTGACTCTTCAGCGTCTCCAGCAGGCCGTCGTCGGCCACGTAGCCGCTCTTCAGCACGATGAAGGCCTTCGGCTTGATCAGTCCGTCGGCGTCTTGCTTGCCGATCACGGCGGCCTCCAGCACCGCCTCGTGTGAAATGAGCGCCGCCTCGACGTCGAACGGCGACACCCACATGCCGGAGACCTTGAACATGTCGTCGGTGCGCCCGCAGTAGTAATAATAGCCGTCGGCATCGCGGCGGAATTTGTCGCCGGTATGCGTCCACTCGCCGACGAAGGTGCGGCGGCTCTTCGCGCGCTGGTTCCAGTAGCCTTCTGCGGCGGAGGGCCCGCGCACGATCAGTTCGCCGATCTTGTCGGCGCCAAGGTCACGGCCCCTCTCGTCGACGATGCGCGCCTCGTAGCCCGGCACCGGCTTGCCGGTCGAGCCGTAGCGGATGTCGCCGGGCCGGTTGGAGAGGAAGGTCTGCAGCAGTTCGGTCGAGCCGATGCCGTCGAGCACGTCGACGCCGACCACTTCGCGCCAGCATGCACCAATATGCGCGGGCAGCGCTTCTCCGGCCGACACGCACAGGCGCAGCCGGTCGGAGCCCATGCCCTTGCCGACCGCCGGATGCGCCAGCAGGGCGGTGTAGAGCGACGGCACGCCGTAGAAGATGCTCGGCCGATGCCGGCGCATCATCTCCAGCACGCTGTCTGGCGAGGGCCGCTCCGGCCACAGCGCCGCGGTGGCGCCGACCGAGAGCGGGAAGGTCATCGCGTTGCCGAGCCCATAGGCGAAGAACAACTTCGCCGCCGAATGCACCACGTCGTCCTGCCGGATGCCGAGCACGCCCTGGCCGAACAGCCGCGCGGTCGCCACCAGGTTGGAATGGACGTGCTTGACCCCTTTTGGATCGCCGGTCGAGCCGGAGGTGTAGAGCCAGAAGGCCACTTCGTCCGACAGCGTCTCCGCGGTGAACGGGGTTGCATCGGCGGTGGCGATCACGTCCTCGAACAGATGCACTTCGCGGCCGGAGAAGGCGGCCATGTCGTCCGCGATGGCGCCGACCAGGATCACGCTGCGCAGATGCGGCAGGCGCTGGATTATCGGCCAGATCGCCTGCGCCAGCGGCGCGGCGACGACCAGCGCGGTGGCGCGGCTGTCGGCGAGGATGTAGGCGTACTGCCCGGGATTGAGGAATGTGTTGAGCGGGATGGCGATGCGGCCGGCGCGAATCGTGCCCCAGAACGCCACCGGATAATCGACCGTGTCGTGCAGAAGCAGCGCGACGCGTTCCTCTTGGCGGATGCCGAGCGCGCTAAGCGCATTGGCGAAGCGGATGGAGCGCGCTTGCAAGTCGCCGTAGGTAAGCGCACGGTCGGGATCGATGAAGGCGATTTTATCGGCCAACCCACGCGCCACATTGGCGTCGACGAAATCGGCAACGGCATTGTAAGGCCTGCGTTCTGAGAAATCGTCCACGCCGGCCTCCATGGTCAGCTTTCGAACAAGCGCGTCACGAGGCGTCGCGCCACCACGCCGGCGACGCGCCGGCGGTAGTGGCCGGGCGTGAACGTCGTCTTCATCGCCATGATCTGATCGCGCACCAGCGCGTCGAGGCGTTTGAACACCTGCGGCCCGAAGTCGCCGCAGAGCTTGTCGGTGCCTTCGAGCAGCACTGGGCGCGGATTGGTGCCGGTGAAGGCGACGCGCAGATCAGTCAGTTTGTCGCCTTCGCGCTTGAGCGAGACCGCCACCCCGGCCACCGGATATTCGATCGAGCGGCGAATGCGGATCTTGTCATAGGCTGCGCGCAGGCCGGGCGTATTCTTTGCGTGCACCGCGGTGACGATCTCGCCCGGCCTGAGCGACAGGAAGAACTTACCGTCGCCTTGCGTTTCGCCCACCGGCACGTCCTGCCGTGCGAAGCCGATATAGAGCTTGTTGAGCGGAATGGTGCGTTTGCCGGCCGGGCCCGCGATATCCACCTCGGCGTCAAGCGTGAGCAGAGCGGGCGCTAGATCGCCGGCAAATGTGGCAAAGCAGACGCTGCGGCTCTTCGGTGCCACGTGGCACATGCTGCCGGTGGTCTTCAGGCAATGGTTATTGGCGCCGCGCCACCATTCGCTCTGATTGTAGAAGATGCAGCGGGTGTCGAGGCAGAGATTGCCGCCCACCGTGCCCATGTTGCGCTGAGTGGGGCCGGCGATATGCGCGGCCGCCTGCGCCACCGCCGGATAGTGCGCGAGAATCGCCGGATGCGTGGCAACGTCGTTCAAGCGCACCGAGGCGCCGAGCTCAAGCCTGTTTGCGTCGGCCTTGATGACGGCGAGCTCCGCCACGCCGTTCATGTCGATGAGCACCGACGGCGCCACGATGCCGCGGCGGATGTTGACGACGAGATCGGTGCCGCCGCCGAGCGGCTTGGCTTCCGGGTTGGCGGCGCGCGCCGCGATCGCCTCATCGAGCGTCGCCGGACTGAGCACGCGGAAGTCGGGCAGGGCGTCCATTAGCCGCCCCCATTCCCCTTACGCCGCTGCTTCTCGATCGCCTCGAACAGGCGGTCGGGCGTCACCGGCAGGTCGTTGAAGCGGATGCCGATGGCGTCGGCGATGGCGGTGGTGAGCGCGGGCAGGAAGGCGGCAAGCGAGCCTTCGCCGGCTTCCTTGGCGCCGAACGGGCCGTGCGGATCGTTGCTCTCGACGATGCCGACTTCGATGGGCGGCGAGTCCTGGATGGTCGGCACGCGGTAGTCGAGCATATTGGCGGTGAGCATCAGGCCGTCGTGATAGGCGGCCTCCTCGCTCATCGCCTGGCCCATGCCCATCCACACCGAGCCCTGCACCTGGCCCTCGACGGTCAAGCGGTTGAGCGCCTTGCCGCAGTCGTGCGCGACCCACACCTTGTCGACGGTGACGACGCCGGTCTCCTCGTCGACCGTCACCTCGACCACCTGCGCCGAATAGGAATAGCCCATGGTGCCGCCGATGGCGGCACCGCGATATTTCTTGCCGCCGTGCGATTCCGGGATGGTCGAATAGTTTCCGGTCACCGTGATGGTGCCGGAGTCCTTTAGCGCCTCGGTCACCACCTCGTCGAAGGTGGCGCCCTTGTCCTGTCTGCCGGCGCGATAGACCTCGCCGAGGCATTCGATGTCTTCCGGCTTGGCGTCGAGCTTGCGCGCGGCGGCGTTGACCAGCAGCGCTTTCAGATTGCGCGCGGCATCGAGCGCGGCGTTGCCGACCATGAAGGTGACGCGCGAGGAATAGGAGCCATTGTCCTTCGGCACCACCTCGCTGTCGCCGGTCAGCACGCGCACGCGGCCGAGATCGAGCCCGAGCACTTCGGCGACGGTCTGTGCCAGGATGGTGGTCGAGCCTTGGCCGATGTCGGCGGCGCCCGACAGCACGACGATCGAGCCGTCGAAATCCAGCTTGATCTTGACGGTGGCGTGCGGCTCGCCGGTCCAGTTCACCGGCTTGGAGGCGCCGGAGATGTAATGCGAGCAGGCCATGCCGAGGCCTTTGCCCTTGCCGAGCTTGCCCTTGCGCGTCTTCCAGCCGCTCTCGCGCTCGACCCAGTCGAGACACTCGGCCAGGCCATAGGAATTCACCATCAAATCGTTGTCGGTGAAGGTCGGCGCCGTGAGCAGGTTGGCGCGCCGCACCGCGAAGGGATCGAGCCCCAATTCACCCGCCATCTGATCGAGCAGGCTCTCGAAGGCGAAGCGGATGTCGACCGTGCCGTGGCCGCGGAAGGCGCCGCAGGGCGGCGTATTGGTGAGCACGCGGCGGCCGACATATTTGACATTGTGCAGGTCGTAGATCGCGTACAGCATCGAGCCCGCGTACAAAATCGTCACCACCCCATAACCGGAATGCGCGCCGCCGCGCTGGTCGCACTCGCATTCGACCGCGGTGATGCGGCCGTCCTTGCGCATGCCGATCTTCAGCTTGATGTCGGTCTCCGGCCGGCCGCGATGGGTGATGAAGGTCTCCTCGCGGTTGGTGACGATTCGCACTGTGCCATTGGCCTTGCGCGCCAAGAGCGCCGCGATCAGTTCGATATTGAGCGTCTCGGTGCGGCAGCCGAAGCCGCCGCCGACATGCGGCTTGATCACGCGGATGCGCGACATATCCATGCCGAGCGTTTGCGCCAGCATCAGGTGCACGTAATAGGGGACCTGCGTCGAGGCATGCACAGTCATGCGCCCGCGCAACGCATCGTATTCGGCGACGGCTGCATGCATCTCCATCTGGTTCTGGCAGACCTCGGCGCAATTGTAGGTCCCCTCGCGCACCAAGTCGGCCTCGGCGAAGCCTTGCTCGGTCGAGCCGAGCTCGAACAGCACGTCGCGCTCGACATTGCCCGGTTTCTTCTCGTGCAATTGCACCGCGCCGGGCGCGAGCGCATCCTTGGCGGTGTAATAGGCCGGCAATTCCCGCACCGTGAGCTTGATGCGGCGGATCGCCTCGCGCGCGGCGGCATCGTCGTCCGCCGCGACGGCGGCGACCGGCTCGCCGCGATAGCGCACCTTGTCGCGCGCCAGCGGAAATTCGCTGCGTGCGATCGGCAGTACGCCGAACGGCTTGTCGCAGTCGGCGCCGGTGACGATGGCGCGCACGCCGGGAACCTTCAGCGCCTCCGCCATGTCGATGGCGACGATCTCGCCGTGCGAGTAGGGACTGCGAAAGATGCGGCCGGCGAGCTGGCCCGGCGCGAGAAGGTCGGCGGTGTACTTGGCGCGGCCGGACACCTTCTCCGGCCCATCGATCATCGGCACATAGCCGCCGATATTGTGCGCGGGGAGGGGCTTGTTCACGGGCTCACTCCCTGCGCCTGCAGCGCGGCGGCGTATTTCACCGCCTCGATGATCTTCACGTAGCCGGTGCAGCGGCAGATATTGCTGCCGAGCGCCTCTATGATCTCGTCATCGGTTGGATTGGGATTTTTCCGCAGCAGCCCGGCCGACGCCATGATGAAGCCGGGCGTGCAATAGCCGCATTGCGAGCCGAGCTTCTCGTGGAAGCCGCGCTGCACGGCGGACAACTGCCCGTCGTGGCCGAGCGACTCGATGGTGTCGACGCGCTTGCCGGCGACCGTCGCCGCCAGCGTCAGGCAGGACAGCGCCGGCTTGTCGTCGATAAGCACGGTGCAGGCGCCGCATTCGCCGCCGTCGCAGCCGGTCTTGGTGCCGGTGAGACCGACCTTCTCGCGCAGGAAATCGAGCAGCAGGATGTTGTCGGCAACCGCATCGGCGCGGCCACGCCCGTTGAGCGTGAACTCCAGAAGCCGGGTCAAAACGTTTCTTCCCTGATCGGCGCGTTGTCGAGCGATTCGCGCCTTCGTTGTTTGTGCGGTTACGACACACCAGCCAGGGCGGCCTCTCCAGACCCATTCTCGGGAATGGCTAGGACGATTGCCCGCGCTCAGCCGAAGCGGGCAATGACGTCGCCGGGAATGGCGACGGCGTGGATCTTTTCGGGATTCGTCTTGTCGCGCGTCGCCCACACCCGCGTTTCTGCGCCGTCCACCGCCAATTCGCCGCCGATGCTGATCCGGTGCTCGACGTCGAAGCTGGAGCGGCGGAACTCGCTCACCCGCGAGGCGATCTCGATCACGTCGCCGAAGCGCGCCGGCTTGAGGAAATTGGCGCGCGCGTCGACCAGCGGAATGCCGATGATGTCGAAGGTGTCGGCCAGTTGATGCGCGGTGACGCCGAGCGCGGCCTCGAACAGCATCCAGGTCGAGATGTCGAACATCTCGAAAAAGCGGCTGTTGAACACGATGCCGGCGGGGTCGCACTGGCCCCAT
>Ga0187771_10004103_pt1 | contig 10236 bp, 10 predicted proteins | sample 0116_SJ02_MP15_1_FD_133139 | JGI IMG/M metagenome (GOLD analysis project Ga0187771, IMG submission 133139) | Tropical peat soil microbial communities from peatlands in Department of Meta, Colombia - 0116_SJ02_MP15_10_MG | ecosystem: Environmental > Terrestrial > Soil > Wetlands > Peat | place... | reverse complement strand
TCTTCCGGGTGCCGAGGGAAACCTGGAATATTTCCTGCATGCAGTTTGGCGAGAAGCCGGTTAGAATTTATGCCAATGAACATCAAAAAGATTGGGATCGTTTCGAAGCCGAAGAAGCTAGAGCTCAGTGAAATCGTGCCGCCTCTTCTCAAGTGGCTGGGCGAGCGCGACATCGAAGTGTGTATCGACAAGGAAACGGGCGCCATTATCAACAACGCCGAACTCTGCCTGATGCGCAACGAAATGGCCAGCAAGGTGGACTTGCTGATCGTCCTGGGGGGTGACGGGACGCTCCTGGCCACGGCGCGGGCGCTGCACGGCAAGCCGGTGCCTATCCTGGCGGTCAATCTGGGGGGGCTGGGGTTTCTGACAGTGATTACCCAAGAGGAGCTTTACCCCACCCTGGAATGTGTATTGCGGGGTGAGTACCGCAGCGACCGGCGCGTGCAACTCGAAGGCTCGTTGATCCGGGCCGATGAAGTGATTACCTCTTTCCTGGCGCTCAACGACGCGGTGCTGAACAAAGGGGCTATCTCGCGCATCCTGGACTTCGAGTTGCGCGTCGACGGCCAGTTCGTTTCCTCCTATAAATCAGACGGGTTGATCGTCTCCACGCCCACCGGTTCGACCGCTTATTCCCTTGCCGCGGGCGGTCCCATAACCATGCCTAGCGTGGAGGCATTTATCGTAACTCCGATTTGCGCGCACACCCTTACGCATCGCCCCCTCGTCGTTCCCGACACGGCCAACATTGAAATAGCCGTGACAACCCTCCGCGAAGCGGCCTACCTCACCGTGGACGGCCAGGTGGGAATCGCCACTCACAGCGAAGACCGGGTGTGCCTGAAGAAAGCGGAGTCTTACGTGGAACTCATTCAATCCGCCGACAAGGACTACTTCAGAATTCTCCAGCAAAAGCTCAGGTGGGGAGAGAGGTAAGGGAGGTGCGGAAATGGCGTTGGCTGCAAACAGAGTGCAAGAGGTGCGCGCGGCCACGCGCTTGGCGCAGGTGCGTTACGCGATCCGCGACTTGGCGGTGCTGGCCGACGAGGTGGCGCGCCAAGGCAAGGAAATCCTGCCGCTTAATATCGGCGACCCACTTCAGTTCGACTTCCGTACGCCGCCCCACCTGATCGAGGCCGTGGCGAAGGCGATGCGCGATGGGCTGGATGGGTACGGGCCCTCGCTGGGCGTGCCGGAGGCGTTGGCCGCCGCGCGCGCCGAGGCCGAGTGTAAAGGTATTCGCAACATTCAAAGCGTCTTCATGACCGCAGGCGTGAGCGAGGCCGTGGATGTTTGCCTCGCCGCACTCCTCGACCCGGGCGAAAACGTTCTGACGCCCAGCCCTGAGTACCCACTCTATTCCGCCGTGCTGGCCAAGGTCGGCGCGCCGCTCAACTCCTACCTGCTGGACGAAGCAAATGGCTGGGAACCCGATCTGGAGCACCTTTCTAGGCGCATCTCGGCCGGCACGCGTGCCGTCGTCGTCATCAATCCCAACAACCCTACCGGGGCGGTCTACTCGCGGAAAACCCTGGAGGCGATTGCGGAACTAGCCCGGCAGAACAACCTGCTGATTTTCGCCGACGAGATTTATGACAAGTTAATCCTGGACAGTGACCGGCCACACACCTCCATTGCCGCGCTGGCGCCGGATGTTCCGGTGGTGACGTTCAACGGCCTTTCCAAGGCTTACCTGGTTCCGGGCTGGCGAGTGGGGTGGGCGGTGGTGAGCGGGCCTGCTGCGGCGCTGAAACCTTATATCGAGGGAGTGCACAAACTGTTGCGGGCGCGACTTTGTTCGAATCATCCCCAGCAGTATGCCGTGCGTCCGGCGCTCGAGGGGCCGCAGGACCATCTCGTGGCGGTGCGAGAGAAACTTCGCCTCCGGCGGGACCTCACGGTGCAATGGTGCAACTCTACTCCGCGGATAAGCTGCGTGAAACCCCTGGGGGCTTTCTACGCTTTTCCACGGCTGGAGATTCCGGAGAGCGATGAGGATTTCGTGCGCAACCTCCTGCTCGAAAGGCAGGTACTGGTGGTGCACGGCAGCGGCTTTGGGCAGGCGCCGGAGACGCAGCATTTCCGCATCGTCTTCCTGCCGGATGAGCCAACCCTAAGGCGCGCTTACACAAGCATCGCCGAATTCGTGCGCGAACGGTATCATTGAACGGCGGGTACCATCGTGATTTGAGTGTAGCGGCCTTTAGCTCGGCACCTCCTGGCCTGAAGGCCAGCGCTGCGAGTCAAAGCAGGGTGCTCCTGAAAATGGTGCGAGCCTTTGGTTTACTTTTTTCAAAATCCTTTGTAGAATCTGGAGTTTGCGCGTATCTCAAGGAGGCAGAAAATGGCGTTGCAAATTGTCGAAAAAGAATCCAGTGGGGTTACAGTTCTGGCGTTGTCGGGGCGCATAACGCTGGGCGAAGAGAGCAATCAGCTCCGGACGAAGATCAAGGAGATTCTGGGCCAGGGAACAAAACGCCTGGTCCTGGATCTTGGGAATGTCAGCTACATCGACAGCGCCGGCCTGGGCACGCTGGTTGCCGGCTACACTTCCTCACAGAGTCAGGGAGCCAGCATGAAGCTGGCGAACCTCACGAAGAGGTTCCGCGAGCAGCTGAATATTACTAAGCTTGTTACTGTCTTCGAAGTGCACGATAGCGTCGAAGGAGCGGTAAAGTCCTTCGCGGCCTGATGAGAGATGGGCGCTTGTCTGCGGGCAGCGCGCAACTCGACATCGGGGATTGGAAGTGAAGGGAAAGACCTCACCGAAGTAAGTGGACGGCCCTCTCCGAAGAGAGGGCACGATCCTCTCCGCAAGGGAGAGGGCTGTCATCCGGAACCAGCCATCTGGCACCCGCCTTTACCTGCCACCCGAAGCCTGACACCTGACACCTGCTTCACATTCCCGCCGGGTTATCCAACCAGTAGATGGCGAGCCCCGAGAGCAGCTTGGGATAAAAGTCGGTGGACTTCTGTGGGAGCGTCAGGCCCGCTAGGGCATTATCGCGCACGGCCTCGACAGGAGTGGGGTTCAGTGCGAGGCAAAGTTGCGCCTCGCCCTTATCGACTGCCCCAGCCGCAGCGAGGAATTCCCGGTGATAGGTCAGGTTCTTCTCCTCCCGCACCGCCTGGCGGTCGATGCCGAGTATTTGCTGGAGGACCAGGCGATGTAGCAGCATGACGTCGAGGCGGCGCAGGGTGGGGGGAAGGTCGTCGAGAACGCCATCCACGTTGAAGTCGCCGCGCAGACGGAGAAGCGCCAGCTTCCCCCGTCCAGCGTAGGCGCCGAACGTCGGCCCTTCCCGCCCCGCGCGAGCCAGGACTTTAAGGAAGCGGCTCGCCCAATTGCTGTCCTCGCCTTGAGCCAGGAACTCTTCCGCATCGAAAATCGAACAGGCTTTGGCCAGGAACTCCGCCCAATCGAAAGCCGGCAAGCTGTGAACGACGCGGTGAGTCGGGAGGATCGTGAGGCCGTCGGCTTCCATTCGAACGAAGGTCATCATCACGTGCTCTGTCCGGATATCGGAGACACCTCGGGATCGGCAAAAGTCCCGATAGGCGAGCGCTGTCTCGTACCGGTGGTGGCCGTCGGCAATGACCAGCTTCTTGTCCGCCATCGCCGCCGTGATTCGCTGGATTGCCTGCGGCTCAATTATCCGCCAGACGGAATGCAGCGTCAGGTACTCGTCGGTGACTTGCTTCCACGGTTTCTGGCACACTGCCTCGGCCAGCAGGGATTCAACCTGCCCGTTGGGATCGCCGTATAAGACGAAGATCTGGCCGAAATGGGCGCGAGTGACCTTTAACAACTCCAATCGGTCGGTCTTGGGCGCCGAAAGAGTTTCCTCATGCGGGTGGATGATCCTCTCTGAGTAGTCCTCCAGCCGACAAACAGCGATAAAGCCGCGACGCACTTTTTTGCTCCCTGGCCGGCCCGGAACCTCGTATTCCTGGTCATAAGGGTAGATCGCGGGTTCGGAATCCGAAACCAGGATGCGATTCTCGATCCACTCCCGGAAGCACTGCGCCGCGCGAAGGTACACGTTGTCCTGGGGATTGTCGTCCGCGTGAATCAGGCCCCGGATCACCCGGACGAGGTTGAAGGGGCTGGAACCGTAGTAGAGCGATTGCATTTCCGGAGAGATCTTGTCATAGGGCTGCGTCACGACCTTCGAAAGGTCCTGTATTCGTGATGGATTGTAGTGAAGCGCGCGAAAAGGGTGAATTTCAGCCATGAACGTAGTTCCGTGTGAGAGAGTAACTTACGTTGCAAAGTTATCACACTGGGACTGAGCCGTCGAGAGATCTGTCGGGGGACGGGCCTTCGCCTGCCGAAGGGCTATGGGCGCCCAGGGCGTGCAGCCGGCTACGGCCCGCAGGCGGGTGACGGGGTCCCGACCTCGGTCCGATAGCCCATCCTGCGACGGTTTCACGCAGACTCCAAAGCCCCGCCCTTCTGTCCCCCTCAGTCAAAACAGAGGGGAGTGACGAGAACGCTGAGCTCGTCGGGTTAGGGCAAGCCCGACCCCTACAGGGGTGACGCTAGGGAGAATTGGGACTACACTAACCAGTTGCTAGCTTCTTGTCCAATCGTCAGAGCTAGAGAGGCACAGAAAATGGCTGAACTTCGACTAGACCCGGTGGCGCACCGATGGGTGGTGTGCGGAAAACGGCAGGTGATGGCGGATTTCGACGACTCGATAGCCCTCTGCCCTTTCTGTCCCGGAAATGAGCACTTCACGCCACGCTCTATCCAGGAACTCAGAGGCAGCGACGGCGCATGGAGCGCTAGGGTGTTTCATGATCGCGCGCCCCTCTTCCTTGTTGAGGGAAAGGAAGACCGGCAGGCCGTGGGCATGTTCGACCGGATGAACCCGATTGGCGCGCACGAGATCGTGGTAGAGACTCCGCAACATGGGGTGACCCTGGCGGAGCTTCCGGTCTCTCAGATGGAAAAATGCATCGGTCTTTATCGCGACCGCATCCTGGACCTCAAGCGAGACACCCGGCTTCGCTACGTTTCTGTTTTTAAGGACCAAGGACTTGTGGCCAGGAATGAACATGGTCATAGCCACTCTCAAGTGTTAGCCTCTCCCGTTTTGCCGCAATTCCTGGAAATAGAATTCCGGTGGAGCAAAATGCATTTCGATAAGAGGGAGCGTTGCCTTTTTTGTGACTGCATTCAACAAGAGATGGAAGAAGGGAAGCGGGTGGTGGACCAGAATGGTGATTTTATCGCAGTCTGTCCCTTTGCTTCGCGGTCGCCCTATGAATTGTGGGTGTTGCCGATGCAGCACTCCTCTTCCTTTGAAAAGGATTTGGCAGAGCCGGCCCGCGTGAAATCGCTTGCTTCGTTTTTGAAGCCTTGCCTCCAAAGGATTGAAAAGATTTCTGTAATATTGCACTTCGTCATCCACACCGAGCCCAATCTCGGAGCTCACAAACCGACCAGGGATTGGTGGGGGACGGTGCCCGAGGACTTCCATTGGCATATGGAGCTTCATCCGGATGTGGAGGGTGAACGCCGATATTTGGGCAATGAGGGTTTCTATTTCAATCCGATTTCAGCTGAGGAAGCGGCGCTCGTACTTCGCGCTCTTGAGCCGGAATCAGGGGCCACGCCGCCGACTCTGTAGCGCTGCTTCGTGACCGTTGCTGTGCTGTGAGCGTCCATCTTCTCCGTGTTCTCTGTGGTTGGGCAATGAGAAAACACAGAGGTCACTGTGACCCTCCCTATTCTCTGTGTTGATGCTTTAGAGGCACGGAAGGCGCGGAGAAATTCATTTACTGTGGCCCTCGGGTTGACCTGTGAACCGAAAGTGCGATGGAAAGGAATGTTGATGACAACGTATAGGCGTGCCCTGGGAGGAATCCAATTGGTCGTCTTCGACTTGGACGGCACGATCGCCGACACGAAGAAGGACCTGGCCCTGAGCGTTAATGCTATGCGGGAGTTTATGGGGTTGGGCCCTCTGCCTCTCGATGCTGTCACGTCCTACGTTGGTCATGGAGTGACCGTTTTGATCAAGCGGGCGTTGGGGGACCAAGCCGGCGACGGCGAGGTGAAAAAGGGGCTTACTTTCTTTCTGGACTATTACGCCCATCACCTGCTCGATAACACGATCGCCTACCCCGGGGTACATGAAGCTCTGGAGGGTCTCGCGAGTCAAAGGCTGGCCATTCTGACGAACAAGCCTACCCGCTTCAGCCGCGAAATAGTTGCCGGGCTTGGACTCGCCCCTTACTTTTTTGAGATCTACGGCGGTGATAGCTTTCCCCTGAAGAAACCTGATCCGATGGGAATAAATACCTTGATGAGTCTCATGTCGATCCCCGCAGAGAAAACGCTCATGGTCGGAGATTCCGACACGGATGTGCTCACTGGCCGCAACGCGGGAGTCTGGACATGCGGCGTTACTTATGGGTTCGCACCGCAGACGTTGGAGGAGGTCGGTCCAGATCTGCTCTTGGACGATCTTCGCGATCTGCCTCCGCTCCTGGCTAGGGACTAGGGGCGGCTTACTGCCGACTGCCTACTATTCACTGAGCGGCCCCAACTCTTCCGGGTGGCCAGGCATCCAAGAATTGACAGACTTCTGAATGCAAAAGATGAAAGGCATATCGGACGGACCGAAGCAAGCAGGGTTGGTCGGACGTGTAGCGCCCAGCCTTTTGCTCGCATCCTGTTGCCTTTTCCTTGCTACCCCCTGCCTGGCGCAGCAGCGACCCCCCGCTCCGCCGGGAAAGGGGCCACCAGTGCAGGCTCCGGACAATGAAGGCGGTGAACAAAGCGAAGCGCCACTTCCCGGCGACTGGGCAGCGGAGCTTTTGGACGGGATTTTGAGCGCCCCGAACGCGGAGGCGGCAGACTCGCTTTTCCGCGCCGCATTCGCGGCAGGGCAGAGCATCGTTCCGCAACTGGCCGCGGCGCTCAAGGATGACCGCACCGCCGAGTATGCGGCACAGTCGTTGGCCTTTATAGGGGGCGACCAAGCGATGCAAATCCTCTGGAGACTTCAAGAGGATAAGCGCGATCTAAACCTGCGGCGCTTCTATTATGGTGCCTTGGCTGAATACGACACCGAGCAGGCCAATCAAACTCTCTTCCAGGTCATCGACAAATCGGACGCAGAGCCTGACCGCACAGTGACCGAGGCAGCAATCCTAGCCCTCACGGTTCGGACCGACGCTAAGTTCGTGGATTTGATTCGCCAGGCAGAGAAAAAGACGAACGATTTCGTCATCCGCGACGATCTGGAAAACGCCCGCGACGTCATTCAGATTCGTTCCAAATACTTGGCCACCCCGGAAGGCAAGAAAGCGGGTGGGTCCGTCAATGATGCTGTCCGCACTTATTTCATTCCTGCGCTGCAGCACCCTCCTCCATCCCCCTCGGATGCGGGGGTCCACGGTACCCCTGCGAAGCCGGAAGTGAGCGTGGAGATTCAGAACCTCACCTTCGCGCCAGACCGGCAACGCGCACTGGCTGCGGTAACGCTGGAAGACCCCACTGCCGTCGCTAAATACGACTTGGTTCTGCAAAAGCGCCTGGGGAATTGGCAGGTGGTGAGCGTCTGGCTGGGTGCTGAAACTGAAAAGCCGGCCCCCGCCGTGCCCAGCAAACCCTCAGCAGAGTAGGGGGACCGCTTGTCCCCTGTAGGTTGGTCCGCGGCAGGGAAGCCCTACGCATGCGTGATGTTGTAGGGGCGGCCTTTGTGACCGCCCTGGGCAACCACAAGGGTTGCCCCTATAACGCCTTCAGCGAGCCGTGCAGGGCAAGCCCTACCCCTACAACCTTTTCTAAACTCGGCGTCTTAAGTAATTGCGCATAATCGGCGCAGCGTGTCATTAGGTTTAGTCCACTTTGCGAACTCGGCTTCGACGGCCAGAGCGACGTCGGCCAAGTTGCGAAAGTAGCGGTTATGGATACAGAGCCGGCGCGTCAGTTTCCAGATACGCTCTGCGGGATTCAACTCCGGACTGTAGGGCGGCAGGAAATCCAAGCGGAAGCGTTCCGCCTTCTGCTGCCGCCAGTCCCCATGCAGCCGAGCGTGGTGATAGCGGGCGTTATCGGTAATCACCACCACCCGTCGAGTCGTGCGCGTGCTGAAGGCACAGAGCTTCCGCAAGAACTCCCAGCAGGTCAGGGCATTGAACTTGCCCACCTCAGGCCGAAAGAAGAAGCGGCCATCGCGCAGGCGGACGGCTCCATAATAGCCCACGCTCTTGCGGGTGGGCGGGTGAAGCAGCATGGGGTCCTTGGTTTCGGGCGGGACCCACATCTGACAGCGTGAACCGTGTTGTTGAAAATGCACTTCGTCCATAGCCCAAAGGTCAAGCGTGGGATCGAGGCTTAGCTCCTGGAGTTTTTTTATGCGTCTTCTGTCGCTCCGGATCGGCGTGGGCAATCAGGGGGCGGGGCTTGCGCAACCGAAAGCCCCGCTGTCGGAACAGACGCTGGCATTGCCGCACCCGCAACTGAATGTGGAAGCGCTGCTCGATCCAGGCGCTCAGCGTCTTCCCATCCCACAGCGTACCGGTCAAACCCAACTCGCGAGGGGTCTGGCGCAAGGCCCGGTCAACTTCCCGCAATTGCGCTTCGCTCAGACGTCGCGGACGCCCGGTGCGCTGGCCCTCGGTCAGCCCCGCAAAGCCCTGGGCCTCAAAACGCCGCACCCAATACTCGACGGTACGTGGGGCATCTCCGAGCAGGCGGCTGACCTCTGGACAAGTCGCGCCCTGCGCCACCAAAAGCACTCCATGAAGACGGTGATCATAGCGAGATTCTTCCGAACGACGAATCTCGTCTTGCAGCCCGAAAATCATAGTTCTGGCATCAGCAATTTGCAGTGGTTTCATGCTTACATGAAACCACAAATCTTTCGCATGCGCAATTACTTATGACGCTGTCTTTAGAAGGAATACCCGATGCCAGTAGAAAGGGTAGTGTTGTTCTTCTTACCCGTCGGCGGATTGCTCAAGTAGAGGTCGATCACGCTGGCGTTCACCAACAGTTTGTTGGTCAACTTGAAGGAAACGACCACGCTGGTATCAAAACGGTATTGCCCGCCGTGAACTAGGTCCGCGTAAAAGTGCAAGTAATGATCGAGTCGAAGCCGCTTGGAAAACTGCTCGCCCAGTGTCTCTCCCACCAGAAGGTCCATGGTTCGCGTAAGGAGCCCGTTGAAAAACTTCTCCTGCGCGTAGGTCGGGCCGCCGAGGACGCTAAAAGTCGTACGCGCATTTTTGACAAGGTCGCGCCCAAAGCCGCCGCCGTACGTCTGCTGAAGGTAGAGGTCTTGTGTTGAGACGTGATTGAGCTGGCCAAAGATAAACACAAAGTTGTTCGTTGAGAATAGGTAGTCCTGCCGCAGATTTGTGGTCAGGGTGCGGGAGGTGACCGTGCTGGTGACAGGGAAGGGTGGAGTAAGGGCCTTCGCCTCGGCGTGGGAGAAAAGCGTGGTGAAGTCGAAGTTCGTGCGCCAATGGGCCTCGAAAATGGGGGTCTCCGGACGTTCGCGGGTCGCAGTGATGCTTGTGGTGAGAGTGGTCGATTGCTGATTGCCATTCTGGAGGCTGTATCCCAGGCTAGCAGTGCCCTTCCACGCTTCCCGGATTCCCGGGGCTCGTTCCAACTTCTGATAATCTTCGGCGGGCATGATGAGTTCTGGTTTGGCAGCGGGGATAGTCTGTACCTGGCCGTTCGCTGCCTTGACTTGCCAGTCGCCGGAGGGCAGGAGCTCCAGCGTGCCGTACACGGGTTGCTGCCCTTTGATGACTACTGCAACGGGCTTTTCCACCGAATAAGTTGCCACCTGGGCCATGGGGATTGATACAACCCCGAGGTTGGCGGTTTTCAGTTGCAGGGCTCCTCCCTTGATCGTGACCAAAGTGCCGGTTACCCGGTCTCCGTTTTTGAGCGTAAGCACGTCAGCGCGTCCGATCCCAGTCAGGCAGATTAGGGCCAAAAGACTGGTGAGCGTTAATCTCAAGTTCCACCTCCAGAAGGGAATAAGAGTTCTGCCCTTATACCCAGCCTAGCACGCCGGAAGAATTCTGGCCACTGTCGGAAATGTCGGGGTGATTGCTTCCAGGCTTTCTTTCTCGCATAATCAAGGACCTAATGCGATACGTCACTGTCGGAACGGCCGGGCATATCGACCATGGCAAGTCAGCGTTAGTGCTGGCGCTGACGGGCATTGACCCCGACCGCCTGGAGGAAGAGAAAAGGCG
>Ga0187771_10004102_pt1 | contig 10236 bp, 3 predicted proteins | sample 0116_SJ02_MP15_1_FD_133139 | JGI IMG/M metagenome (GOLD analysis project Ga0187771, IMG submission 133139) | Tropical peat soil microbial communities from peatlands in Department of Meta, Colombia - 0116_SJ02_MP15_10_MG | ecosystem: Environmental > Terrestrial > Soil > Wetlands > Peat | place... | reverse complement strand
GGTCTTGTCAGTTGTGCTGGCATTTCTGGCCGGACAACGTGCCGGCGAAGCCCCGCCACCCTTGTTCCGTCGGCTCACTTTTCGCCGCGGAACAGTCTTTTCCGCTCGCTTCGCCCACGACGGACAAACAATTCTTTATAGCGCTGCCTGGGAGGGAAGGCCGGTGGAAATATTCTCCACTCGGCCGGAAAGCCCGGAATCGCGCTCCTTGGGGCTCGCCGACGCGGACGTGCTGGCCATTTCCTCGAGCGGGGAAGTGGCTGTGGGGCTCAATCGCCAATTCGATGGCCGAGGCCCGACCAGCCTCAGCGGAACCCTGGCTCGGATGCCCCTGGCGGGCGGGGCGCCACGTGAGGTTGTGAGCGACGTGGAGTGGGCCGACTGGTCTCCGGACGGCTCGAATCTGGCAGTGGCTCGAGGGGTAGAGGGGAAGTGCCGCCTGGAGTATCCCATTGGAAAGGTCCTCTATGAGACGCAGAGTTGGATCAGCCACATTCGCGTCTCGCCCAATGGGAGCAAGATTGCCTTTCTTGATCACCCCGTGCTTGGTGACGATGCAGGCGATGTCGCTGTGGTGGGTCTCGACGGGAAGAAGAGTACTCTCTCGTCGCGTTGGAACAGCGTGGATGGTGTGGCGTGGTCCCCCACGCGGGATGAGGTTTGGTTTACCGGTGCCAAGACTGGGTCCGCGCGTTCGCTTTACGCTGTCACGCTCCAAGGTCGGCTTCGCTTGGTGGCCCGCGTTAATGGTGGCCTGACACTCTGGGACATCTTTCGAGACGGGCGCGTGCTGATGAATGGAGACTACGACCGTGTGGGGATGGCGGGGCTGGCCCCGGGAGCGCATACGGAGCGCGACCTCTCTTGGCTGGATTGGTCTTACCCGAGGGACCTCTCCGCCGATGGGAAAACAGTCCTCTTTGAGGAGGACGGTGACAGGGGCGGCCCGGATTATTCGGTTTACATGCGCGGCACTGACGGCTCTCCTGCCGTCCGCCTGGGCGACGGCAGCGCGCTGGCCTTGTCCCCGGATGGGAAATGGGCACTGACTTCAAACGCCCATCGCCCGCCGGAGCAATTGCTCCTCCTGCCGACCGGAGCGGGAGAACCTCAAATTCTCACTCACGATGCCATTGACCATCATCGAGGATGTTTCTTCCCTGACGGCAAACGTATCCTATTCGTCGGTAGTGAGCCCGGCCATGGCCGGCGGTGCTATCTACTGGAAATAGGAAACCCAAACGCCATCCCGCACGCTGTTACACCTGAGGGCGTTGTGGCCCTCGGTCTTACCCCTATCTCGCCGGACGGAAAGTCTTTTGTCGCCCGCGATATCCGCAACGAAAAGGTGTTCCTCTATCCGGCGGCCGGCGGCGAACCGAAGCTCATAGAAGCAATCGAACCGAGAGAGACCATTTGTGGTTGGACGGGCGACGGACGCTCGGTTTATGTGATGAAGGTTGGAGAGCCCCGAACGAAGGTGTTTCGCCTGGAACTTTCCACCAGGAAAAGAGAAATCTGGAAGGAGTTCGTCCCTCCCGACCCGGCGGGTTTCCGCGGTATAGGCTATGTTCGAGTCGCCCTCGATGGAAAAGCCTACGTTTACTTGTACGTGCGCTTTCTTTCCGACCTGTATCTTGTCGAAGGGCTGAATTGACGCGGCTCGACGGTAGGCACGTCGCCGACGACACCTCCACGGCCGGCGCTTTGACGATAAAACGGCCTAAGCTTACTTTTGGCGCGTCCCCGACACTTGGTCACAAAAGTGGCAAGCCGAATAACCAGCCAAGTGGGTTGTGGTAGGTAAACGCTAGACCGTTGATCGTGGGTAATCTTCGCCCGAGCTCTCGTTCGCATTCCGCGAATGGCATTTTGCCAGGCAGAATCCTGAAGGCACGAAGCGGAATCACCGCACGCCTTCCGAGCGCGGCGCGATCCACGCACGATGGCAGAAGGTGACAGGAGGACCGCCACTGCGGGTTCCTCAGGATACCCCCGCCGGCATGTGAATCCGGCTTCACATCGTAATGTTGTGATGTCCGGCGCTCGGGGGTTCGCGTGTCAGGGCGGAAAGTTCATGCGGCGAAGGAGGTTTTGAAAGAGCGGGTCAGAGCACGCGGGTAAACAGTCACGCCCTGCCAGTCAAAACTAACCCGCGCAAGCCCGCTTGTCACTCGTCACTGTTCTTTGGCTTCCGGGGCAGGGAGCCTGCCGGAGATTCTCTCCTCTTGTTTTTCCCGTGCTTGTGTCTGAAGGCGCCCAGCCTCGGCCATTTCCTTCTCCGCCTCCGCGCGCCGGCCGGTCTTCAGATAAGCCTGCCCGAGCTGATAGTGCAGGTTGGCGCTGTCGGACTGGAGCTCGACTGCCTGCCTAAGATAAGGAATGGCTTTGGCGGGCTGTCCCTTCCGGACGTAAGCCTTGCCGACTCCTGCCAAGGACTGGGGTAGTTGGTTGTTCAAAGTTAGCGCCTTGCGGAAACATTGCATGGCGCGGTCTGGGTCACCATGGTCCAGATAGATGGTCCCGCGGCTTTCGTAGCTCCAGGGTTCGCGAGGGGAAACCGCGATTTCGGCGTCGAATTCCCTGGCTGCCTTATCCAGCATTCCCAAGCGCTGATAGACGACGCCGAGGTTATAGTGGGCAAAGGGCAATTGCGGATTCAGCGCCACTGCACGCTCCAGTTCGGCTTGGGCCTTCTGATGCTGGTAAAGATCCATGTATGCCTTGCCCTGGAGCAAGTGCATGTGGGCTGTATCCCCTCCCACACGGACTAACTGCTCGAACGCATGGGTGGAGTCTTGTGTCCGCTTGAGCTTGCCGTAGCAAACCCCCAGCACAAAGAGGAAGTCCATATTGTTCTTCTCGTCGCTGAAGAGCGGCTCGAGGGCCTGCGCCGCGGGGGCGAATTCATCTTGCAGGAAATAACTCATTCCCAACAGATAGCGCGCCTGGGAATGTTCCGGATAGGCCTGGAGAACGCGCTCGAAGTGGGAGGCAGCCTTCTGGAAATCCATCTTGTGGTAATAGACCAGGCCCAGGTTCAGGTCAATGCCCGCCTCCTGCGGGGCGAGCTTTTTGGCTTGCGTAAGAGCCTGGACCGCGGCATCCCATCGGCGCTGACGCATGTACACTACCCCGAGGTTGCTGGAAGCAGCGGCGGATTGGGGGTCAATCCTAAGGACCGCGCGAAAGCCTTCTTCCGCCTTGGCATAATCACCGGCGGCCAGGGCACCTTGGGCTTGCTTGAACAGCTCTCCAGGGTTCTGGGCCGGTGCTGCGTGAGCAGCCGCAGCGGCGAGCTGGCCAATCAGGAGACAGACAAACAGTACCAAGCGTCGGGACATATAGTTCCCGCTACCATTGCGCCACGCCTTAGGGCACATGCCGGGCTCAAGCCTGGCGCTACTGACTGGATGATAAGGCAGCGTGCCTGCGAAGTGCAACACGTGTGGGGAGCCGGCGAACTCCAAGTATTCATAAAACAGCGTCAAAAGGCGCAAAAGCATGAGCCGCGTCTGCATACAGACTACAAATTTCGGGAAAGTGCACAATTTAGGATATGGTTTTTGGGAAACCTGCCCGAGTGTCGCCAAGCCTTGGATCGTAAACCTCACATTTCAATAGGTCAAATCCTACGCGAGGTATTGGAAATTGGCAACCTCCTTGCTAGTCTATTCTTTCTTTTTCCTTTCCTGTCGGTAGTCTACATTTCCATAAGATCTCGGGTCCCGCGGGACTCAGACCATTAAGCAGGAGGATCACGATGAAAAGACTTCCGCTCTTTTTAGGTGCAATTCTGATCGTCTCTCTTGCAGGTTGGGCCCAGGACACCGCCACAATCGTAGGAACAGTAACGGACACCTCGGGGGCGGTGATTCCGGGCGCGAAGGTCACGGTCGCGAACCAGGACAAGGGTTTCACCCGTGAACTGGTTTCCAACGCCGGGGGAGAGTACTCGGCGCCCAAAATTCCCATTGGGGCATATGTAATCACGGCTGTTGCGCCCGGCTTTCAAAAGCTCCTGCGCTCGGGAATCATAGTGCAGGTAGGCCAAACTCTGCGCGTAGACCTGCAATTGAGGGTCGGCCAACTGACCCAAGAGGTCACGGTGGCTGGGGCCACCGCCAAGGTGGAGACAGAAACATCGGCGCTTTCAGACGCCGTTACGTCAAATCAGATACAGAACATGATGCTGAACGGGCGGAACTTCTCGGCGCTCTATCTGCTGGTCCCCGGCGCGGCGGCGGACGACACCTTTGATTCAACCCAGATCGGCATCGCAGGCGGAGCCTACATATCGTACAACGGCAACCGGATGGAATACGTCAATCAGGAGATCGATGGCGGGAACAATACCGACGAAGGCTCGGGGCCGGACTCGATTGACACCTATCCGAGCGTTGACAGCATTGCGGAATTTCGGGTTACCACTTCCAACTATGGCGCAGACATGGGGAGGCACGCGGGCGCGCAGATCGAGGTAGTCACCAAGTCGGGGACCAAGCACTTCCATGGCGATGCTTACGAATACGTCCGCAACGATCACCTTGATGCCAACGATTGGTTCATCAATCGGACCCCGTGGCCCAGCCTGGACGTCAATGCCAACTGCCATGGCAACCCTGCCGGGCCCTGCGATGCGCCTAAGACCCCGCTGAAGTGGAATGATTTCGGCTACACCCTTGGGGGCCCATTCTACATTCCGCACCTTTACAACAGGAGCAAGGACAAGACGTTCTTCTTCTGGTCTGAGGAGTGGCGTAAGTATCGCCAAGGCACGGTTATTAGTAACGGCGTCCCCTCCGTCCGCCAGAGGAGCGGCGACTTCAGCGAGTGCGATCCTACGTCACCGAACTTCAACTCGATAGTCAACGGCGGGCCCCCGGGCCAGGGGACCTGCGTCCTCCCCACCGACCCGGTTACGGGGAACACGGTAGATGCCGTCTCCGTCGATCCCGACGCAGCGATTCTTCTCAACTCTCTCGTACCTTACCCCAATAGCGGCCCCGCTAATTACACCAAGGCGGCGAGCACGCCCATCAATTGGCGGGAGGAGCAAATCCGCGTAGATCAGAACATCAGCGATAAGGCCGCGATGTTTCTCCGCTTCACCAACGACGCGTGGAATACCAACTGGGCTAGCACGGGGGGGTGGACGAATTCCAACTTCGACTCGATAAGCACTCAATTCTTTGGCCCAGCCAAAAGCGCGGTGTTCCATTTCACTTACAACTTCAAGCCCAACCTCCTGAACGAATTCGTTATGGGGTACTCGGTGGACCACATCCGTCTCTACCCGTTCGTGGGCCCGGGCTCCCCAGCGCACTCGATCGATAAGCCCTCCGGCTGGACCGCTAATAACCTCTTCCCGGCCAACGCATCCAATCCCCTGCTTCCCTCCATTTCGGTTTGCGGAGGCGGACCTTGCTTCGCCGAGGATGAGTACAACTATCCCTGGTTCAACTCCAACCCCGTCATCACCTGGAAGGACAATATTGCCTGGATGGTGGGCAGGCACACCCTGAAATTCGGGTTTTACTTGGCGAAAGACCGGAAGAACGAACAGTTCGGGTACAACACGCAGGGTTATATGACTTTTGCCAACACGGGGCCCAATACGACGGGTGACGCCTTGGCAGACATGTTTCTCGGTCGCATCGAGCAATACCAGGAAGGCACGACGACGTTGAACGGTGTTCCCGTAGGCGGCTACTCCAAGGGGCATTGGCGCGGCACCGACCTCGACTATTATTTCCAGGACGACTGGAATGTGAACCGCAAGCTGACACTGAACCTGGGGGCGCGCTATTATTACTTCGTTCCCATCCACGACGTCTCGCATCCGCAAACAGTCGATTCCGGGTTTGAGCCACAGATGTACAACCCCGCCGCCGAAGCCCAATTGAATTCAGACGGTAGCATCAATGCGGCCAGCGGTCACTTCTATACGACGTTCGGAAACGGCCTTGTGGAGTGCGGGGCGAACGGAATCGCAAGGGGCTGCCGCCAGCCCTACTACAACACGATTGCGCCACGCTTCGGCTTTGCCTTCGACCCCACGGGCATCGGAAAGACCTCCATCCGCGGCGGCTATGGCCTCTTTTACGAGCCTGGCAACGGTAACGAATCGAACACCGAAGGAGGCGAAGGCAATCCCCCCGTCTCCCTCAGTCCCTCGGGCTTCAACATTATCGGCTTCAACAACATTGTCCCGGGTTCGTACGGCCCGACGGGCTACACCGCCATCCCTTACCACGAGAAGTGGGGGCAGGTGCAGCAGTACAGTCTGTCCCTTCAGCACGAATTCCCAGGCAATAACCTTCTCAGTCTCGCTTATGTCGGTACCTTGGGCCGCCACTTGGGGACCCAGCGAAACATCAACGAGATTCCGATCGGAGTTACGACGGTGAACGTCCCCTCGCTCGCCGGCACCACCGGCTGCGATGCTTCGGGGAACTGCGACGTGCAGAGCATCTTAATCAACCAGGTCCAGACTGAGACTTCCTTCTTCGCGCCTTATCGTACTTACGGGACCCTCAACGTCAAGCAAAACTCGGCAGTTTCCATCTACCAAGGCTTGCAGGCCGAATATCGGCACACGATTGGACACGGCCTTACACTCCAAACTTCGTACACATGGTCCCATAACATCGACGACTCCACCAGCACTTACTTCTCGACGACCGTGGAGGACAACTACGATCTGCGCCGGTGGAGGGCGACTTCCAGCCTCAATAGGACCCATGTGCTGACCATTAACTACATTTATGATCTCCCCTTTTTCAAGCATGCCAGTAATGGCTTTGTCAGGCAGGGAATAGGAGGTTGGCGGATCAGCGGCATTACCAGCATGTTCACCGGGGAGCCGATGGATTTCGGCTGTGGAGTCAACGGTTTCAGTACAGGTATCGGCACGGGGGTGCGCTGCAACTCGATTGGAAACGTGAAGATCCACAAAGGCATGGTGGACGATGCGCTTTATGGGCCTACGCCGAGCTGGTTCGACCCCAACGCCTACACCCAGCCCCTCGAGTCTCAGCTCGCGGCGAATGACGAACCGGGAATGTTCGGCTACATGGGGCGCAACCCCTTGACCGGCCCCGGCGCCAACAACTGGGATATCGCCTTGTTCAAGGAGTTCAATCTGCCTTGGACCGGGGGTGAGCACTCCACTCTGCAGTTCCGCTGGGAGACCTTCAACACCTTCAACCATCCTCAGTGGAATGCCGCGAGCAGCAGTGGCGTCAGTCTCGGGTGCCCTGGGACCGTTTCGTTCGGTGAGCCGTGCGGGCCGGGGTTCGATCAACCAGGCTACAGTGTAGGCATTGGGGAGGTTAGCGCCGCTCGGCCGCCGCGCATCATGCAGTTCGCGTTGAAGTTTATCTTCTAGCCGGAATGCCTCAGTTAGCCTTTGTACCCTGGGCAGCCCAGCCCCTGGGCCGCCCAGGGCTCTTGTTTTCAATCGCCAGGTCCGAGCTTTGACTGGGCCGATTGTTCTCCGTAAGCTTGAAGATATGGCTCGAACCTTAAGCCCTTGGGCGTCCTGGAGCTTAAAAGCATTGGAGCCGGGAAGAGGAATTGCGTGCATGGGGAAAAGCCTTATATTCGCCCTGACCTACTTCCTCACCGTCAGTGCGGCGGCCGGGGCCCCGCAAAGCGCCCAGAAGACCCCTGGCACATCGCTTTCCCCCGCACAGCAGGCTGAAGCCGCGCGGATTTCCGAGGCCGCGAAGAGTGCCTTGCAGAGCGGCGACTACGCGGGCGCCATCCAAGGATTTGCAAAGCTCATCCAGATGGCGCCAGCCGTCGCAGAGCTTCACGCCAATTTGGGCCTGGCCTACTACTGGGCGGGTCGGCCGGGGGACGCCGTGGCCCCTTGCCGAAAAGCTCTGGAGCTGAACCCGCGTCTGACCTCTACACGCTATTTTTTGGGGCTTAGCTTGGCAGAAGCCGGCGCCTGCCAGGAGGCATTGGCCTATCTGAAAAGTGACTACGCTCGCGTTGCCGACTTACAACTGAAGCGCCTCATGGGCATGGACGCGGTCCGCTGCGCCATGACGCGCGACCAACCCTCCCAGGCCGTAGAGTATCTTGGCTGGCTGGAGCGCGACTTCCAGAACAATCCCGATGTCCTCTACTTGAGCACGCACGTGTTCTCCGACCTTTCCACGCGCGCCTCCCAGCGCTTGCTGCGCACCGCGCCCGGCTCCTACCAGGCGCACCAACTCAACGCCGAGGCTCTGGAAATCCAAGGGAGACTGACCGACGCCCTGGCGGAATACCGCAAGGTCCTCACCATGGCCCCTCGCCTTGCCGGGATTCACTATCGCATCGGCTGCCTATTGCTGGCGAACGAGCGTGGCCCAGGCGCCGTGGATGCGGCACGCAAGGAATTCGAGGAAGAGTTGCAGATTAGCCCGACGGATGCAGGGTCGGAATACGAGCTTGGGGAGATGGACCGGGAAGCTCGAAAATGGGACAGCGCGATTGCGCACTTCGGGCGCGCCGTGTCGAGCGAGCCCGATTTTGTTCCGGCACTCATCGGGCTGGGCAAGTCGTTGGTCTCCGGGAATCGCACTGGCGAGGCCGTGGCCCCGCTTGAGAAGGCCGTGAAGCTTGCTCCGGGCGATCCGGTTGCGCATTACCAGTTGTCGTTTGCTTACCGGCGCGTGGGGCGCGAAGCGGAAGCCCAAAAAGAACTAGCCCGCTATCGGGAGCTTCATGAAGAGCAGCAGCGGACCAGCTTGGCTATTCGTACCGCGATTCTCGGTGACATCTCGAGTCCGCAAACGGCTGAGCCGCCGGAGTAAAAGAAGTGGACAGTCATCAGTGGTCAGTCATCAGTTAAAGCCAAAAACGAAATTCGAAGCTCGCTGCCGCTTGGGATTGGGCTGACGACTGAAAACTGCTTCTTACCATGCGCACGACGCGTCGCAATTTCCTCAAGACTCTGGGCTGCGCTGGCGCTCTGCTCTCCAGCCCGCTTCGCTTGGCCGCACAGGGAATGGCTTCGCGCGGTGTTCGGCCCGCTCCGCGCCCCAAATTCTCCGGGCGGCCCTTTCCTATAACCTTCACGGACGTCGCACCGAGCGCGAGCCTTACAACTCCTCTCACCTACGGCGACGAGGAAACAAAGAAATACATCGTAGAAGCCAACGGCGGCGGCATTGCATTCTTTGATTACGACCAGGATGGCTGGCTTGATGTCTTCCTACTTAACGGGACAAAGCACGAAGGATTCCCTGCCGGCCAGGAACCCACGAACCACCTTTACCACAACAACCGGGATGGCACTTTCACTGACGTCACCGAAAAGGCCGGGCTCCGTCAGGCCGGCTGGGGTTACGGGGTTTGTGTGGGTGACTACGACAACGACGGCTACGATGACCTTTTCCTGACCTATTACGGCAAGAATATTCTGTATCACAATAATGGCGACGGGACCTTCACCGATGTCACGGAGAAGGCCAGGCTACTGCAGAAGGGCACCCGCTATGCTTCAGGCTGCACGTTTGTGGATTACGACCGCGATGGCTACCTGGATTTATTTGTTGCGCATTACATCGATATGGATCTGGCGACTACTTCTGTAGGCGGAGCCAATCGGTATTGCCTGTACCGGGGCGTGTCCGTTAACTGTGGCCCACTTGGGCTCAAAAAGGAGTTCTGCTCGCTCTACCACAATAACGGTGACGGAACCTTTACCGAGGTCACCGAGAAAGCCGGTCTGCTGAAACCGGGCGGCCGCTACGGCCTGACTGCGACCGCGTTTGACTACAACAATGATGGCTGGCCTGACCTATTCGTGGCCTGCGACTCTACTCCCAACCTCCTGTTTCGCAACAGTCATGATGGGACCTTTACCGAATGTGCCATGGAGTCCGGGGTGGCGGTGAACGGTGACGGCCAGGAACAATCCAACATGGGTGTCGCTGTGGGTGACTACGATGCCGATGGCTATCTCGACCTTTTTCTGCCTCACTTCAGCGACGACACGCCGATTCTGTATCGGAACCAGAGGGGAGAGTTCTTCGACGACCTCACTTACGCCGCCGGGTTGGCCGTCAATACCCAGTACGTTTGCTGGGGAGTTGGGTTCGTCGACCTGGACAATGACGGCTGGCTGGACATCTTCCATGTCACGGGAACCGTTTACCCTGAAGTCGAGAAGGTTTACCCGGAGTACAAGTTCAAGACTCAACGTGTGGTTTATCGCAACCTGGGAGACGAAAGTTT
>Ga0187771_10004101_pt1 | contig 10239 bp, 8 predicted proteins | sample 0116_SJ02_MP15_1_FD_133139 | JGI IMG/M metagenome (GOLD analysis project Ga0187771, IMG submission 133139) | Tropical peat soil microbial communities from peatlands in Department of Meta, Colombia - 0116_SJ02_MP15_10_MG | ecosystem: Environmental > Terrestrial > Soil > Wetlands > Peat | place... | reverse complement strand
TTCCAGTGTTTGGATGCCTCAGCAATTCTGCCGGAAACGTTCATTTCTTGCCGATCTAATCTTGAGGCCTGATGAAAATGAGGAACCGGTGAATTATTTGTGGCAAAACTCTTTGATACTCTAGCGATTGGTAATCTGACGCTGAAAAACCGAATAGTGATGCCTCCGATGGCAAACGACCTAGCGGACGCGGAGGGGAGGGTAACGGACCGACTAATCGCGCACTACACGCGACGCGCACCGGGGGTTGGACTCGTAATTGTCGAGCACTCGTATTTCACCCCGGACGGCAAGGCTTCGCCAAATCAGCTTGGAATTCATGATGACACTATGATCGACGGTTTAACAAAGCTTACAGAGTCAATTCACGCTAAGGGGACGCCGGTCTGTATCCAAGTTAATCATCCAGGGCGCGCGGGAAGTCGTGCAATCTCTGGCGTGGAGCCAGTCGCTCCGTCCGGGGTGCCTACGAACAGTTCAGGTGCCATCCCGAGAGAACTGGAGAGACATGAAATACTACGTCTCGTCCGCCTCTTTGGTGAGGCTGCTCAGCGAGCGCGTAAGGCGGGGTTCGACGCAGTTGAGGTTCATGGGGCCCACGGCTACTTGTTGAACCAATTCGTCTCCCCGCTGACTAACAGAAGAACAGATGAGTATGGGGGCTCCTTTGAGGGTAGAATCCGATTTCCACTTGAAATCGTCGCGGAGGTTAGGAAGGCCGTGGGACCAGATTCTCTCGTACTCTATCGTTTGGGCGCATCTGATGGTGAGGGACGGGGGGTCACAATAGGCGAATCGCAAACTTTCGCCCAAAAGCTCGTTCAGGCTGGAATCAACATAGTTGATGTGTCAGGCGGCCTCATCGGAGACGCACCTGAAGGAATGACCGCGCAAGGATACTTCTTACCCTTGGCGGAGAGGATCAAACAGGCGGTGGAGGCACCAGTCATTGGCGTCGGCGGAATCACGGATCCCGCTTTTGCAGACCAAGCAATCAGACAGGGCAGGGTAGACCTTGTTGCTGTTGGTAGAGCGCTGCTTGCGGATCCGGATTGGGCACTATCAGCAAAGAGAACACTAGGCGATGCGACCTAGTTTTGAAGAAAGCAGAAACCCAACTGGCAACCCAAACATGACTGGCCTATATGTGCCAGTAAATTGGCTAGGATCTCCTTCACCGCAACTCTACATGTTTCAGGTGGACCCGAACCCATCCGCCCACTTAACGAGTTCAAATCCGCTCTAGACTTCGTTCATGACGATGACAATGACTATTACTGAAAGTAGAAAATAGGCTCGGCTTTTGGTTGTATGGAGGAATTCTCACAGCGTCGCGTCAGCTCAATTCTAGGCTCTGTCCGTCGCTACCTTTGACCCGGAAACATTCACAGTTGTTTCAGATTCGTGTTGGCTTGCCGGTTCCGGGTTGCTCTGTGCAAGTGGTTCTGTGTCAATGGGTTCAGGCGGGTTCAAGAATGGTGGAACGGCAGTCTCCTCACGTTTTGGTTCGGAGAGCGGAATTCCTGCTTGATTGCAGAGAGTGGCGAGGCCAACTTCTTGTTCTTTGAGTTTCTCAGCATAAACTGAGCACGAACCAGTGTGCAGTGTCAGGCATTTATTGCAAAATATCTGACCGCATCCAAGGCAATAGTCATAGTCCCACTTTGCACTCGATACAAGTACTTCATGGCATATGGTGCAATTGTATACGTAGGTGTCCAACTCTTCTGCGAATTTCTCTCCAGCAACATTGTTCGGTTCCCTAAACTCCGGATGTCTGCAGAATTCGCAGTACAGATGGCCGTCGGTTAGCTTCTGCAGTTCTTGAGGGATCGCATCGCCACATTCGCAACAATAGTCCTCATAATCACAATTTACGGAAGTTTCAAATAGACTGCATTTTGGGCATTTCATTTCCACAGTTCTCCTTGCCGTCTGCCAAGATACTTTGGCAAATCTATCGCTTAGTCTTCCCTAGACATTTGCAGAGGATAAGTTCGATGTCACCGTAGCACCTCGAGCTGACGGAACACGACTGTTCCATGTTTTGTCAGCGCGCACAAACTCGCCTACGACTATTGAAACCTGACTTACACGTGGCTCAGCCTAATCTCAGTCACCTGTGTCACTGCGCCCGCCAAAGATAGATGTAACCGATGGCATGTGTCGGCGAATTCAGAGCTTTTGAAGACGCTAAATCCCTTGAATAGGCGGATCCACCCCTTTGAGGGGGTTGGGTGGTGTAATTTTGTGGGGACAGCATGTTACTCATCCCTACCGGGGGCGGAGAAAACGAAATCAAAGGCACTGAAACTTCGGAATCATCCTCTAAGCCGGCTTTTAGTCTCGCTTCAATCTCATTGCGTAGGCCGTGGGTAATGACAATCGATCATCGTGCGCGCTCGGTGGGCACTATCTCACAGAATAGACTGGATTCGTCGACTTCTGTAATTTGCACATCACCGGTAAGGTCATGGGTCAATCTTGAGAAATCTTGAGCGCCGACGGTTGTCGCTGTGAACCCATCCTTGCACACAATCATTCCTTCCTTTGTCTTTTCGTAGTCGATTTGCCCCAATAATCCGGCTTCAGACTGAAGCTCGAACCATTTCATTCGATCTCTCCAGAACTTGTTTGAATAGCTCGAAAAAAGGACCACGCCCCCAGGCCTCGTCACTCGTATGCTTTCAGAGATCAGGGCTCGCTGGTCTACATGAAACGCCGAGATTCCATTCTGAATGCAAACGACACGATCAAATGTTTGATCACGATAACCGAGGCTCACTGCGTTCATCCGGGAAAGAGAGATATTCGAAATACCATGAAGGAAATTGCGAGCAAATTCCAAACTGGGAGTAGAAATATCAATTCCGGCCACCCATCTCGCGTTCTCTGCTAATTTCGGAAGAATCCGACCATACCCACAGCCTAGCTCTAACACCAGATCGGCCGGATGAATTTTCTCCAATACATGACTCACTTCGGCATCGAGGTATTGCCTGACTCTTGGAGGTGCGATGTCATACGCCCGTTTGAGTCGAATGGCAGATAGCTTATGCGAATAATAATTGCTCATGAGAAACATCCCCATAAAACGCAAGTCATCAGAACCTGAAAACGTATTCGTTTTGTTTTCGCAACAAGATCACAATCTTCCCCATTCAAGATTTTGGCTTTTGAGAGACGGCCCCACCACTTCGTGCTGAGATCCCCGAAGTTTCTCTTTGGCTTCAGTATTTTCCCAATTCTGGTATCCGTTAGATGAGTGAATCCGCTGACACCGATAGGACGCAACCAGGTCCACGAAGTGAGTTCAACCGAAGCCACCGGATTCAAGTCCCACCACCCTCTGAACCTCAGACTGCGAGTTATGAGGGTTCAAACGGATACGGATTGCTTCGGTTCCCTACGCTGTTCACACCAATGTTCCTGAGTGAAGACGCCAAATCCTGAACCTTTGAACGCTTGAAGTTAAAGCCACAAGCCCCAGAAAGTTTTCCCGTACAACCTCCGAGGAGGCTCGCACTGCTGATACCAGACACCTCAGCGTACCGGGCAGGTCTTGCCAGTGGCAGCTTGTTTGTACCAGAAAACTGGGGTCAGAATCGTAGCATTATACAGGTTCCACAAGAAATGAGACGGACCGAACCCAAATATGTTAAGAACCCCTCGGATCAGCCAGCTTCCAAAAGGCGTGCCATTTGGATATGAAATTCGGGGCGCTTGTTCCACAAGGTTGGATCCTTGACCTTCCCGACGTTTCACCAACCGAACAGTTCTCTCTTATTCAGAGGGTGGCACTCGAAGCTGAGAGACTAGGATTCGACTCCATCTATTTCTATGACCACTTCAACACAATCCCCAAGGTAACCTCTCACTCGTGTTTCGAGTGTTGGACAACTCTTGCCGCACTAGCTGCCACGACGAGCAAGATTCGACTTGGTCAGATGGTTACGTGCAATTTGTATCGGAACCCCGCGGTTCTTGCGAAGATGGCGTCGGTGTTGGACGTAATTTCCGGCGGCAGAGTAGACTTTGGGATCGGCGCCGGTTGGTACGATCAGGAATTCACCGCTTACGGCATTCCGTTCGAGAAAGCAAGTATTAGAATCGCGAAACTGGACGAAGCAGTTCAGCTAATCAAGAAAATGTGGAGCGAGCCGTCGGCAGATTTCCAAGGGAAATACTACCGGTTGAAAGGGGCAATTAATTCTCCGACGCCGATACAGAAACCTCACCCTCCTATCCTTATCGGAGGCGAAGGGGAGCAGCTTCTGCTCAAAGTAGTCGCGAAGCTCGCGGATCGGTGCAACTTCAACGGCCCGCTTGAGAACTACAAGAGAAAACTAGAATTGCTTCAGAAACATTGCACAACCGTAGGGCGGAATTTTGGAGACATTGAGAAGACTATTCTAACGGATCTAGTGGTCCGTAGAACAACGCAGGAAGCCGAAGACTTTTTGAAACAGATGGAGGCGAACGGTTTAGTCTTTGGGAACTATCAAGGGGACGGAAGATTCGAACCGATCTCACGTGAACGTTACAAGGCGATAAACGTGGTCGGAAACCCTGACGAGTGCCTCGAAAAACTCAGAAGCTACCGCGAGCTGGGAGTCGAGTATTATATCTTCGACTTTCCGATGGCAGAACAAATGGAATCAATGAAGATATGCGCTGAACAAGTCATGTCCAAACTGAGATAGCCCAGTGTGGCCGTTCATTTGGAGAGGATGATAGTGCTCAAGACTCAATTAGGTTGGCAAAGTTCGTTATTGTGAGTGATTGAAAAGCTTCGAATATAGGGCAGTCAATCTGACGGTCTATCTGCGGTGAGCTCCTTGAAAATGAACGATTTGGAAACGCCTGCTCTACTGATTGATCACGAGATAATGGTCCGCAACTTGAAGAGAATGCAATCGCTAACTGATTCACACGGGGTCTCACTTAGGCCACACACGAAGACGCACAAGTGCCCGGAAATAGCGAAGCTACAGCTCAACGAAGGTGCGTCGGGGATCTGTGTTCAGAAATTGAGCGAGGCAGAAGTAATGGTCAAAGCAGGAATTAAGGACGTGTTCATTACGAATGAAATCGTCGAACCAACAAAGATCAAGCGTTTGGTGAATCTTCAGCAAAGTGCCTCTGTGAAGGTGGCGGTGGATTCGTTAGAGAACGCACAACAGTTAGGATGCACAGCTGCCGCTTCGAATCATGTCATCCCGGTTTTGATTGACGTTGATACGGGAATGAAACGTTGCGGCGTGCCAATTGGGCCGGTCGCCGTTAGATTGGCTGAGAAAGTGGCGAAGACGAGTGGCTTACGATTCGATGGATTGATGACATATGAAGGCCATTTGTATGAAATAAGGAATCCAGGAAAGAGAAAGGCTGCGGCCCAACGTACGATAGGACGCTTCGTTGAACTCGGAAAGAGAATCAGCCGGGAGGGAATAGACGTTTCTGTTCTCAGCTGCGGTTCAACCCCAACTGCTGTGGGCTCAGTTAACGTCGCAGGAATAACTGAGCTTCAGCCGGGAAACTATATCTTCAATGACTTAATGCAGGTCGACGCAGGCTCAGCCAGACTGCATGATTGCGCTCAGCGTATCCTGACAACGGTCATAAGCTCGCCGAGCGAGAGCAGATGCGTTGTAGATGCAGGAAGCAAGGCTTTCGTTCACGATCACGGAGAGTTTCCAAGAATCCTCGGGGATGCGAAAGGTACCCCAACTGACATTCACGAAGAACACCTAACGTTGAAGACGGCCTCCAAGTTCAGAGTTGGTACGAAAATACAATTCATACCCTACCATGCCTGCACCGCCACGAACATGTTTGATCAAATTCACGTTCTCAAGGGAGATACCGTCAGCGCTACATGGCCGGTGAGCGCCAGAGGAAAGATGAACTAATCTCAATACTTAGGGGCATTGAGGATTTAGCCTACATACTCTAACCTCCGCGGCGAGGTAGTAATTTTTTCGAAGCCATTCTTTGTGATTATGTAAGTGTCCTCGTCCCTGAATCCTCCGATTTTCGAATCGTAAATGCCCGGCTCAATGGTGCATACAACGTTCTCTTCCAACTTCTCCTTTGATCCGGGAATGAAGAAAGGTCCTTCTTGATCCTCTAGGCCAAGCCCATGGCCTGCGTGATGAGGAAAAAGCTTGGAATAACCTGCCTTGTCGAGAACCTCGAATACTGCCTTGTATACGTTTTTACAGACCGTGCCGGGTCGAAGCAGCTGTTCAGCCCTGCCTTTGGCATTCAGTATCACATCGAAGATCGCCTCCTGGCTTGCGTTCGGTTTACCTAAGACGTAAGTCCTAGCACCATCTGCCCAGTAACCATTTGCGACCGCCTGCAAATCAAGTACAACGCTGTCGCCCACCCGGAATCTTCTGCGGGAAGGCGGCCCTCCCACTTCGAGAGTCCTTTCGCCAGATAGCCAAGTGTCCCCCCTGGAAAACTCGAAAGGCCCATGCCTTAGGATTGAATCCGACATGACATCACGGCACAATTCAATTTCGGTCTTTCCAATTGCAATGCTTTCCTTAGCCACCTTGTACGCCAGCTCGAGTCGCTTGGTAGCTTCTCTGAGGTTTGCTAACTCGTCCTTTCCTTTGGTCTTCCTCATGGCTAAAATGAGGTCACTAACTCCTACCAAACGAGCTTTCGGGTCAACACGTAAAACGGCTTTGGAATAAGCCTGTGGGAAGTACCAATCGTCAATTCCTATCGCCTTACAGCCCTTCAGTAGCTTTCTCTCTTTCAAAACGGCGCTGAGTTCTTGCGCAACGAAGTCGCCGTATGCTATCATTCGCTTTGTGAGCGCGTAATCCTCGAATGTTTGAATTTCACCGTCAAAGACTCTGCGCGCATCATTCGCGCGGGATTCTCCGAGAAAGAGAATATCGCTGGCATTCCTCAAAATCAGGAGGGAGGGAGACCTTGCCCAAGGTGTCGAGTATCCTGTGAAGTAATGGATGTGACGGGGGTCCGTGGTGATCGCCGCACCAACTTTCTTCTTGTGCAATGCTGCGGCAAAGGATTCTCGCCGCTCACGTGGTGAGTCCTTAGTCAGAAGACTTGGCTTCAGCTAGAATCGCCAGCTTTTTTTCGTCCGCTCTTTCGTCGTAAGGCGGGAGAGGTGACATAGTTCATATTTCGCTTCCTGTCACCAGCGTGCAGCTCTGGGAATCCAGTCCTCTGTCTCCGGGCTTAGCCCGAGGAGTTTTCTAGGTGAACCCCACGATTCAGTAGACTCATGGCCTCGAACTTTGTTGCGGTACAGTTCCGCATATTTCTTCATCTTTCCTGTGTCAAGTTCAACTCCTAATCCCGGCTTCTGTGGAACCGGTAGGTGTCCGTTCTCGAATTTCATCATGCCTCCTTTAAGCACGTCATCACTCAGGAATGCGTACAACGTTTGGTTTGCGTAAATGAAGGCTGGTGACGCGGCTACTGCATGAAGGAAGTACGCTGTTGTGATGCCTAATTCAAAGAAGCTGTGGATTACTGCACCGATCCCAGCAGCCTCAGCCATACCGGCCGCAGCCTTGAATCCAACCAGTCCTCCATCGAAACGCGGGTCTAACTGAATTGCGTCGGCCGCTTCGTGTTTGATTACGTTCAAAGCATCATGGAATGTCCACGAGCTTTCATGCGCCAGAATTGGTGTTCCAACGGCTTTTCGCACTCGGGCGAGTGCGTCTAGGTTGTACATAAGGACGGGCTGCTCGACAAATTCTATATCGTATTTTTCCATTTTTCTAATCAGTCGGACTGCAGTTCCCGGCGTCCAAGCCTGATTCGCGTCGACCCTTAACTCGACATCATACCCCACCGCATCTCTAATCGCCTTGACGCTCGCTACATCATGCTTCGGGTCAATGCCTACTTTCTCATAGAGGGTGTCATACCCTTCTTTCACGCGACGTCGTGCTTCTGCAGCGATTGTTGGAAGTTTCGTGTGTGGGACCCAACCCCAAAATTTCACTTTGTCCCTATAACCCCCGCCCCATAACCTGTGTAGTGGTTGCTTGCAGGCTTTTCCGACTATGTCCCAGAGGGCCATCTCGATACCGCTATACGCCCAATTCGCGGCATGCAAATGGAAATGGGTCAAGTAGGCGCGGGCGTAAAGTTGCCTGCGAATCTTCTCAATTCTGAAAGGGTCCTCGCCTAGCAGCTGAGGCTTTACAGAATCAATCATAGACTTGCAAATTTCGGCTCCAGTTAGTACTGGGGATTCTCCAAGGCCAACTTGCCCGGAATCCGTATGCGCCTCAACTATCACGGATACGCATGGTATCCGCCCTATCACGTCTAAAGATGAGGGGTGCAGTCCCGTTAAGGGCACGGCTACAATAGTAGATTTTAGGTCTGTGATTTTCAAAGCCGAAATCTCTAATGTTCTCCGTAGCTTGATCGCAGATATGGGAGCACGTGTTTGCCATACATTTTCAGCGTCTTGATCTCGTCGGGGCTTGAAGTCAGAACGTAGAGATGTTCGAATCCCATCTTGATGTATTTCTCCAAATGCTTGATGTGTTCTTCAGGAGTTGTTCCAATCAGCCTGTAGCGTGCGATTTGTTCATCGCCAACGAATGAGCCGAATTCTTCAATTTCACGCGGGTCGAAAATTTCGTACTTGAGCATACCTGGGAATAGTGTCGCAGCCCAGAAACGGGCTGATTTCAACGCCTTATCATAATCTTCATCGTAGGAAGCCCAGACCTCGACCGCTTTGATTAGCTTTTCAGGGTCGCGTCCTGCCGACTTTGCGCCTTGCTCAAAAGCCGGGAAAATGATTTCATGATATCGCTCTTCTGGAAGGGGTATGGTTAGAAGGCCCTCAGCGTAGGCTCCTGCGATTTTGGCAACAGTGGCTCCGCTTGCTGCAACGTATATAGGGGGAGGAGAAGTGGGTTTTGTGTAGAGGTTTGCCTTTCGTAGATTGTAGTATTTCCCCTTGAAGTTAACAAAACTGCTGGACCAAAGTAACTTCATGATCTTGATGGCTTCTTGAAGGCGTTCCGCCCTTTCCTTGAAGGAAGGCCATTTGCATCCTACTGGAACTTCATTCATAGCCTCCCCAGTTCCAATCCCAATGAAGATTCTATCCGGGTACATTGTCCGCATGGTTGCGAAGGCCTGGGCGACGATTGCTGGATTATACCGAAGGATTGGACAGGTTACTGCAGTCCCGATCTCCACGCGTTTCGTACGTTCAGCTAACGCAGCCATCCAAACCCATGCGAAAGCTGAAGCCGCATTTGTATGAGCCCAAGGATGGAAATGATCACTTGTCCAAACTGAATCGAATCCAGCTTTCTCAGCTTCGACCGCATACTCTAACAATGGAGTTGGCTGATACTGTTCGTGAGGCGCGTTGAAACCAATCTTCAGCAATCAGAATACCACGAATCGTGCAACGATGGCAATAATAGAATATATTGTCTAACATCCAACTCTGAAGCGATGAGAGCTGGCTCCGAGAAACTGAAGCCTTAAGTTTAGCTTTACGGGGTGACGAAATCCGATGTCCAATCGTTTTCTCTGAACCGATTGGTGTTCGGCATCGGTTGACTTTCAAAATAATGCCCATCCATCATTCTTATAACCGACCTGGCGGCGGCAGCTCTCCGATCTTTCTTGAAAGCCCGCATAGGTATGTGCTGGTTATACGCGATAACGAAGTATGGATACGTAATGAGCCTAGCTGATGTTTACAGAGCCATCGACGATGCGCAACGACTCGGCTTTTCACTATTCGAGATTGAAGGAGTCGGTCCACAACTTCGAACGCTGGCGAAAGATAAGGAGAACATAAAGAATCGATGCAGCGAGGCAGGTCTGAAAATCGTCAACTTCGTCCCGGTGCTCCCAGACCTAACAAGCACGGATGAAGGGAAGAGAAAGGTGGCATTGGCAGATTTCCGGCTGGGATGCGAAATCGCAAGTTTCCTGGGCGCAGATATGATCGAACTTGACTCGTACTATCCACCACTATTCGAAGTCAAACCGTACGACATTTCTAAGGAGTTTAGTTACGCATACGGACCACCCAAAATGAAAGTGGAACCGAGGTTCGATTTTTGGCAGTACTTCAACGATGTGGTTGTCGACTCCGTCGCTACCTGCAATGATTTCGCAGCCGGCCTTGGGCTCAAAATGTGCATCGAACCAAGGGTATGGGAAACACTCTCTAACGTCTGGGCACTGGAGATGTTAATG
>Ga0187771_10004100_pt1 | contig 10241 bp, 5 predicted proteins | sample 0116_SJ02_MP15_1_FD_133139 | JGI IMG/M metagenome (GOLD analysis project Ga0187771, IMG submission 133139) | Tropical peat soil microbial communities from peatlands in Department of Meta, Colombia - 0116_SJ02_MP15_10_MG | ecosystem: Environmental > Terrestrial > Soil > Wetlands > Peat | place... | reverse complement strand
ATCCCAGCTTGCCTTCTTTGCGGGACCTATACCGCCAGATTCCTGCCGGGGATGTTGTGCTCAGACGCTTTGGTGCTGACATATTCCAAAACGGAACCGGCAACTCCGACAACCTCCCGATGGATCTTCCAGCCGGTCCGGATTATGTTCTAGGACCCGGCGATGGTGTGAACATCAATATGTGGGGAAAGCTCTCTCAGAAGATCACCGTAATCGTCGATCGCGGCGGCCGGATTACATTGCCGGAGGCAGGGACGGTCGTGGTCGCCGGACATACCCTCTCGGACGCAGAAGCAATAGTCCAGAAAGCCCTGAGCACCCAGTTTAAGAACGTCAGGATTGATGTTTCCCTGACGCGGTTGAGAACGGTTCGCGTGTATGTGGTGGGCGACGTAGAACGACCCGGCGCGTATGACATCAGCTCTCTTTCGACGCCCTTGAACGCTCTCTATGCCGCGGGCGGACCGTCGGGGCGAGGCTCGCTGCGCACCGTTCGTCATTATCGCGGCAAGCAACTGGTCCGCGATGTGGACCTGTACGATCTGATGCTCAATGGCATTCGCTCGGATGTGGAACGGATGGAACAGGGCGACACCATTCTGGTTCCACCCGTCGGTCCGCAAGTCACAGTCGCCGGAATGGTGCGACGGCCGGCGATTTACGAGTTAAGAAACGAGAAAGAGCTTTCCGACGTTCTGGACCTCGCCGGAGGCGTACTGGTTTCCGCTGCCCTGCGCCAGATTAGCGTGGAACGGATCGAAGCTCATCAAAGACGGACCATGTTGAGCCTCAATTTGCCGGAGACGGATGATAAGGACGGGCTGAAGAAAGCCCTCGGCCAGTTTTCCATCCAGGATGGAGATCGGGTGAAGATTTCTCCTATTCGCCCTTACAGCGAAGAGACAGTCTATCTTCAAGGGCACGTCTTTCGCCCGGGCAAATACTCCTATCACCCGGGGATCCAGATCACGGAACTGATCGGGTCATACCAGGACGTGCTTCCCGAGCCAGCGCAGCGTGCGGAGATCATACGCTTGGTGTCACCCGACTATCGTCCGACAGTAATCGATTTCAAGTTGAGCGATGTATTGGAAGGCGATGACCCGATTACTTTGCAACCTTTCGACACAATTCGCGTCTTTGGGCGTTACGAAAGTGATCCGCCGAAAGTCGCCATCTATGGCGAAGTCCTCCGCCCGGGAAAATATCCGCTCGCCGAGAACATGACGGCGACAGCATTGGTGCGAATGGCAGGCGGGTTCAAGCGCAGCGCGTTCACGCAGGAAGCTGATATCACCAGCTACGTCGTCAGTAACGGTGCCAAGGTTCTCACCAAACATGAAACCGTTCAGATGGCAAAAGCGATCTCGGGAGATAACACGGCGGACACCGTTCTAAAGCCTAACGATGTACTGACCATCCGCCAGTTGGCAGGCTGGGAGGACATCGGCGCCTCAGTCACGGTGAAGGGAGAGGTGTTGTACCCTGGCACCTACGGAATCGAAGACGGCGAAACGCTGGGTTCCCTGCTACTACGGGCCGGCGGATTCCGCAGCACAGCCTATCCTGAAGGCGCAGTCCTGGAGCGCACACAGGTGCACGAGCTGGCGGAGCGCAGTCGCACGGAGTTGATCCGGCGCATTGAAACTGCGGGAGCGAACCCGAAACTTTCCTTTTCCAGTTCCGCGCAGGATCAAGCCGGCACGATGCAGGCTATGGCACAACAACAGCAGCAGGTTCTTTCTGCACTGCGCAACCAGCCCGCCTCGGGACGGCTGGTCGTCAACATCTCGGACGACATCCGGAGCTGGCAGAACACTCAAAATGACATCGAGCTGCGCTCCGGAGATGTGCTCACGATCCCGAAGAAACCCAGCTTCGTGTTAGTCAGCGGAGAGGTCTATAACGCTTCCGCGCTGACCTACACTCCAGGAAAGAATGCTGGCTGGTACTTGCGGCAGGCAGGAGGAGAGACCGAACTGGCCAATAAGAAGGCCATCTACGTTATTCGCGCTAACGGTTCGGTCGTCGGACGCGGGGACAGCAGGTCTTGGTGGAAAGGTAATGTTCTGGACACCACTATGCGCCGCGGAGACACCATCGTGGTGCCGGAGAGAATCATCGGTGGGTCGCACGTCTGGAAGAACGTCCTGGATACGGCTCAGTTGACCTCCTCGCTCGCGATCGCGGCACGAGTTGCAACTAGCTTCTGAAGCTTCCCATAGATCGGGTTTGTCTCGTGGGTCACTCGCTGCTTTGCCTCCTGGTAGTAAGCGTCTTGGTATCTTCGGTGAGCCTTGCGCAAACTGCTCCTGAATCGCAGCCTGAAGCACCCGGCCGCACCGACGCTGCTGCCGGAACACAACTGTCTTTGCAACCGAGCCACCCACCACTGGAGCGTATGCTCGTTCCCAATATACTGGCCGATCAGAAGACGTTTTGGACGGCGCCGTCTCGAGCCCGCGCTGACGATGTGGCTTGGGCGGTGCCCCTCGTGGCGGCAACGTCTCTGCTGATCGGAAGTGACACATCCATCGAGAAGACCCTTCCCACGAACCACCGTTTCATCCAGCGCAGTCAAAGCTTTTCCAACGTTGGCACAGCCTCCCTGATAGGCGCGGCGGGCGCCTTTTTTTTCTCGGGCCGGCTCGTCCACAACGACGACGCACGGGAAACCGGGCTGCTGGGCGGCGAAGCGCTCATCAACAGCTTTCTCGATGCTTCTCTCATGAAAGTGGCTACCCGTCGCGACCGGCCGCTGGAAGACGATGGGAAAGGAGGGTTCTGGCAGCACGGAAGTTCTTTTCCGTCCGAACATGCGGCTGCGGCATGGTCCGTGGCAACCGTCGTCGCCCACGAATATCCCGGACCGATGACCAAGCTGTTGAGCTACGGCCTCGCCTCGGCGGTCAGCGTTTCTCGGCTCACCGGACGTGAACACTTTGCCTCAGATGTGTTCATCGGAAGCGCGTTGGGTTGGTATGAGGGCCGGGAAATCTATCGCGCTCATCACAATCCAGCGCTGGGCAGCACTAGCTGGGCAAACGCTGTGGAGACCGGTGACCGACCGCGCAAAGCGGAGAACATGGGCTCTCCTTATGTCCCTCTGGACAGTTGGGTGTATCCGGTGTTTGAACGTTTGGCAGCTTTGGGGTATGTGCCCACGGCATACCTGGGGGTGCGCCCATGGACGCGCATGGAGTGTGCGCGATTGATCGAGGAAGCTGGAGAGCTCAGCCAGAATGATGCCGTAGAAAGCAGCGAGGGAAAGCGACTCCGCGCGGCGCTAGCCGAAGAGTTCGCGGACGAGAGAAAGCGCCTGAATGGTGCTTCCAACTTGGGCGTAAGTCTAGATTCAGTTTACACGCGAACTACTGGAATCCTCGGTTCGCCCCTGCGCGACGGATACCACTTTTCGCAAACCCTGGTCAACGACTACGGCCGTCCCTACGGAGAAGGCTTCAATGCAGTCAGCGGGATCACCGCGCATGTTGTGGCAGGTCCATTTGCGTTTGACGTCCGTGGCGAATACCAGCGCGCACCTTCGACGCCTTCGGACCCACTGCCGGTGCAGCAAGCAACCGCTTCGGCGGACGGAACGCCGGTTCTCGCGGATGCTCAGCCTCGCGTTGACCGATTCCGCCTGCTGGACAGCACGATTGCCGTCACCATCAACAACGTTCAGTTTTCGTTTGGTAAGCAGAGTCTGTGGCTTGGCCCGAGCGCCGCAGGACCGCTATTGTTCAGCGACAACGCCGAGCCAATCCCGATGTTGCGAATCGATTCCGTATCCCCTTACAAGCTCCCGCTATTCTCACGCTGGCTCGGTCCGGTTCGCTCCGAGTTCTTCCTCGGGCGTCTTTCCGGACAACATTGGGTAGCTCATTCGCCTAGCCCGTACGGCCCTGATCTCAGTGACCAGCCTTTCATCCATGGGACCAAGTTCAGTTTTAAGCCGACTCCCAATCTGGAATTCGGCTTGGACTTCACTGCCATGTTCGCCGGTCCCGGCCTCCCATTCACGTGGAGCAACTTCCTTCGGACGTTCTACTCGCACAAAGCGACCAGGGAGGAGAATCCTGGGAAGCGTTTCTCGGGCTTTGACTTCAGCTATCACATTCCAGGTCTGCGGAAGTGGCTGGTCCTCTACTCGGACTCACTGGTGATTGACGAATACTCGCCCCTTGGCTCGAGTCGGCCTTCGCTGAATCCGGGAATCTATCTCCCCCGCCTGCCTAAACTCCCCAAAGCGGATTTCCGGCTGGAGGGTGTGACAACGGATCTTCCCACTATGCACTTCCGCGCCGGTGACGTGTACAGCGATGGGCACTACCTCGACGGCTATACGAACAATGGAAACCTGCTAGGCAACTGGGTGGGGCGAATGGGAAGAGGAGAACAGGCGTGGGCTACGTATTGGCTTTCCACCCGGAATAAGATCCAGGTGGGATATAGACACAATGATGTAGACAAGGCCTTCATCGGAGGCGGCCGCTTTCACGATGCAAGTCTCAGAACTGATCTGATGTTGCGACATGACTTGGGCGTCTCCATGTGGATGCAGTACGAGGATTGGCGATTTCGGGTCTTGTCCCCGCGGGGAAATACGAACGTGAGCACTTGGGTCGAGTTCACGATGTGGCCCCGTTGGATGAAGAAGTAGGCGCGAATGACAGTTCCCGCAACGCACGGGACCCTGGCACGCTTTGATCGGCAAGCCTCAACGGTCGAAGATCACTGATGTCAGCGAATACAGAGACATGGACGCGCAGTTCACCGCCAGTGGGCGCCGTGGCTGGCGGCCTGCGTTCGGCGATTGACCGGCGAACATTGCTGGAGATCGGGCCCGAGCGTAGGTTGCTCAGCCTGGCGCAGCTGTTTTGGGATCGGCGCCGTTGCTTGCTGCGCATGACGATGTCGCTGTCCTTGCTGGCGTTAATGATGGGATTGCTCACTCCCAATACCTACCGGTCCACCACGCGCCTGATGCCCCCAGACAAACAGAACGGTTCGAATCTCGCTGCAATGGCCAGCCGCCTTGCGGGCAGCGACCTCGCGTTCCCGACGGAAGACTTGCTAGGCATGCAGAGCACAGGCGCGTTGTTTGTGGGAGTCCTGAGCAGCCGCACTACGCAAGAGAAGATTGTCGAGCAGTTTCAATTGACCAAGGTTTACGGAAATCGCTGGCTTCGCCGACAAGCGGAAGAAGAAGATGCGTGTCAGCAATTGAAATACAACACGGAAATATCCGAGGATCGCAAAAGTGGCATCATCACGATTTCTGTGCTCGATCACGATCGCCAGCGCGCCGCTGCGCTAGCTGGTGGATATGTGGATCAACTCAATCGATTGATTACGACCCTTAATACGTCCGCGGCGGGACGCGAGCGCCAATTTCTCGAACAGCGGCTGACAGAAATCAAGAAGGATCTCGATGAGGCAACCCGGCAACTCAGCGAATTCTCCAGTCAGAACGCTACGCTCGATCCCAAAGAACAGGGACGGGTTACGGTGGATGCCGCAGCGAAATTGCAAGCGGAGTTGATAGCCGCCGAGTCCGAGCTACGCGGACTCGAGACTATGTACACCGCGAACAACGTCCGCGTAGACAGCCTTCGAGCCCGCATTGCGGAATTGAAAAAGCAACTGGGCAATCTGAGCGGGAAGACAGGGGCCAGCGAGTTCTCCTCCGCTGACGGCGCAAATTCCGACATGCCCTTTCCCACGATCCGGCAACTGCCCCGGCTGGATGCCACGTACGTCGCTCTGTTTCGTCGCGCCAAGATCGAAGAGGCGGTATACCAAGCCTTGACGCAGCAGTACGAGATGGCCAAGGTGCAGGAGACCAAAGAGATCCCCGCGGTACGCGTGCTCGACCAGGCGAATGTACCCAAGAAGAAATGGGGGCCGCACCGGCTACTGATGGTGATCATCGGAGCCGTGGCAGGGCTGCTCTTCGGATGCGTCTGGGTGATCGCAACGGACCAGTGGGGGAAACGCGACCTGAAGGACCCCTACAAGGCATTCATCTCCGAAGTAGCCTCCCACGTCGCCGGACATCAACTGTGGCAAGCGTGGAGTGTCTTTACCCGCCGCTTGAGGAGATACTCCGAGATCACCAGCCAGATTTGCCCAACCCCGGCTCAGGCTAGCAATGAAAGCCAACGCGATCGGGAAACATACTAACGTCGCGCAATTTGTGGACACCAACCCATTGAAGCGGCTTCAGACGATATTCAGTCATTCGGTCACGCAGAATGCATTGGCCTTGTATGGAATTCAGTTTGCCGGCTACGTTGTTCCGCTGGTTACTCTTCCGTATCTGGCGCGTGTGCTGCGCCCTGACGGATTTGGGTTGCTGCTTTTCGCGCAATCGTTTGCCCTATGGGCTTCACTGACCATCGAATACGGATTCAACCTCTCAGCGACGCGCGGAATTGCCCAAAACCGGGGCAACAAAGACCTGCTCGCAGTAACCGCCGGGGGAGTGCTAGGGGCGAAGCTTTTGCTATTGCCAGTTTTGCTCATCGTTGCCGTGATGGCGGCGTGGAGTGCTGAGAATCTCCGCCAACATCCGGCTTACTTGTTCTGCGCCGTGCTGCAAACTCTGGCCTGCGGCTTCAGTCCATTTTGGTACTTTCAAGGAACCGAGCAAATGGCCCGCGCTGTCGTCGTGGAGTTTCTCTCCCGCGCGAGCGCGACAGCATTTATTTTCTTGCTGGTCGCAAAGCCCGAAGATGGGTGGAAGGTCCTGGCGTTGCAAGGGGTGGCCGGTTGCATCACCTTGGCAACCCAGACGCGATGGATGTACCAGGAGATTGCCTTTCGCTGGCCACGGTGGAGGGATAGCATCGGTGCCCTCGGGGCTGGCTGGGGCATGTTTGTCTTTCGTGGGGCTTATCAGATTTACGGTAGTGCCAACGCCTTCATCCTGGGGCTATTTGCTCCTTCGATACAAGCGGTCGGCTACTTTGGCGGTGCGGAGCGAATTGCGAGGGCCCTTCAGGGCTTGACGACCCCTTTCACCCAAGCTCTTTACCCTCACATGAGCCATGTGATGGCGGAAAGCAAGCACAAGGCAGCGCGTATTGCACGCCTGACGATTGCTCTGTCTTGTGGGGCTGGGCTTGTCTTTGCTCTCGTAATTGCGTTGTTGGGGCGCTGGTTTGTGGCCCTTCTCCTGGGACCAGCCTATGGACCCTCGGTCTCCGTCATCCATATATTGGCCCTCGTTTTGCCAATTAACGCGCTTAATACCGCCTTGATCATGCAGTGGATGCTCCCCTTGGGAATGGAGAAAGTGGTGAGCAGGATCACGATGGGTGCTATCGGAGTAAACCTAATTGCCGCAGCGCTGTTAGCACCCGCTTTAGGGCACATCGGGATGGCCTGGGCCATATTGATTGCCGAAACGTGCAAAGTCATCGCCCTCACCATCGTTCTCCTTCGGCAAGCTGTCTCTTTAACAAGGTCGGGTTACGAAACCAGAACCCAAACCGCCGAATTCTAATGCCGGATACGATAACGCTTGAACAGTCATGGGAGGCTTGGGCCGGTTGGGTTGCGGGAGCCTGGGCGGTGGTGATGCTGGCGACTGAACTCAAGGTGAGCATCCCCTATATTCACTGGGTTGTTTCAGCGCTGGCTCTAATCGCGACATGGCCCTACTTGCGCCATATTCGCCCGGGGGTGAGATTTCCTGCCCAGGTCCCTGCACGACTCTTCGTTTTTGCGATATGCGTTCCCGTTCTTTACGGTGCCAAGGCCATCTATTCGGTCGCAGAGGCCTGCAAGCTAGCCGTGATTCTGCTCGGCGCGATTTTCATTTTTGTCGCTCGAACTTATCTTGCACATTGTGCATTTCGTGGGTTCATCATTGCCGTTTGTATCAACCTTCTTTTGCTTTTGGGAGGCTTCTGGGGTTTCGGAACTGCAGAAGAGATGGCGCCGAATCGCTGGGGTACTTTCATCAGTTGGCCTGGGTCTTTGTGGCGTGTGGCTGGATCGGTATGGGTCTACGCGGCATACTCGCTGGTCAAACGCCGGTCCCCAATTTCTCTGGTTCTCCTGGCGATGAGCACTTTTCTCGTATACATGGATGGCTCGCGTACTGCGCTCCTGCTTGTCATAGTAGGCGCTCTCTACGTTGTATTAGTGCTCGCTGCAGAAGCCGGCCAACTGCTGCACGCCGTCATGGTTGGAGCGATGGGGCTAGGCCTGATTCTGCTGGGGATCGCGTACTCGGGTGTCTTGTCGGGAGATGCGAGCGCGGAGGAACGAGGGGCAGTGGGGCGGGCTGGCTGGTTGGTGAACTCGGTTCAAGCATCGGGAGTCGAGGGCTTCGCAACGGCCGATGTGATCCGCTATCAGATGTTACAGGATGTCGTCGGCGCCATTCGGGCACACCCCGTATTGGGTACCGGAATTGAAACCACGGTCACGGAGACGATTGTTGGGCCCATGGGCACTCACATGACTTATTTGCAGGTCTGGGCAGATATGGGGCTTCTAGGCCTTGCGGCTTACATTTGGCTGGTGTGGGGTTGGATACCGTGGGTACCCAGAGTATTGCGTCGGGTGCAGGCTCTCACGGACCCCGCGCACAGAGCAATCTACTACAACGCGATATATGTGCTGTTTTTCTTTGCTGTGGCTGGCTTCTTTCACCCATTGAGCACCGAATGGTCCGAGTGGGTCATTTTCATCGTTGCGTATGCTCTGGTGTGGGAAGTGGCTCAACCAAGGGAAGGCGCAACCACCACCACAGACGCGAACATGGACTTGACGACCTCTTAAGTGCTGACGCGAATCTGCCTTTACACAGAGCACGACAACCATGGACGATCCGTCTGCTTATTACTATCCACTGACCAGAGAAGAGCTTTTCTCTCGATTCGATACTTCTTCCTCGGGATCGAAGCACTTGCTCATACTCTATTCGCTGGTCATCGGAATGAATGCCCGGGTGATCGCTGAGATCGGGTTGGGACAAACGACAGGAGCGCTGCGCGCCGCAGCTGCGCTCACTGGAGCAACTCTACACACATGCGACTTCGACAAAAAGAAGTACAACCAGTTACTGGCGCAACGGGATGATCACTGGAGGTTATATCTAGAGCCTTCCTCATCCTTCATAGAGCGGCTGCCTGAGCCGATAGACCTGGTAATGCACGATGGCGCCCACGACTACTTAAACGTGAAGCGCGACCTAGAGTTGTTGATTCCTAAAGTGCGCAAGTTTGGAATTATCTGTGTCCACGATACCCAGGAGACTGACTTATATAGAGACATGCTGGCTGCGATCAAGGATGCGGTTACCGGTTTTTCAGTTTCAATAACGAATCTTCCGTTTAGTTGCGGGTTGGCGATTATCAGAGTGGAATCCAGCCGTCACCCGTCAGTCTTGCCCAGCGTCGGTTCGTTGCGCGATGGCCGGCCGGACACCACTTTGGCTGAGTTCCCCGCAAGCCCGTCCGACGAGAGTTTCAGAGTATCGCCCGTGCGCAGCCGCTTGATGGCGGCAAAAATCAAGGCGGGGCACATGTTGAGGCAAGCTGGGCTGCGGTCCTAGCTCGGCATTCTCGTCGGGCTCGTTTGAAGCACGCGAATCACGCTGATCGGGTGGTTGTTCAACATCGTGGATTGCAGGAAAACATTTCATCCGTGATCTGAACTCACTATGCTTGGGTTACCTGTTTCGGTAGTCATCACAACTTATAATCGATCGAACCTAGTGGGGCGCGCCATCGGATCAGCGTTGGATCAGGGATGGGGTGAACTTGAAGTTCTGGTCGTGGATGATGCTTCCACTGATAATACGGCAAACTTCCTGAAGACCTCCTTTCCGAGTGTGCGATATGTGCGCCAAGAGATCAACCGCGGTCTGTGTGCGGCACGCAACCGGGGGATCCGTGAAGCTTCAAAACCCTGGATTGTCTTTCTGGACGACGACGATACGTTAGAGCCGGGTGCACTCGTTAGAATTGCCAAACGCGTCGCTGAATTTCCCGACGCAGAGCGCTATCCCTTACTTCAATTTGCCCGCAGCAACGCCAGAATGCCCGCAGAATTCATGATTATTAGGCTGGAACACTACTTGACCGGAGCGGTGCTAGGAGATTTTGCACCCGTCATCCGCAAAGACCTATTTGTTGCGGAAGGCCTGAGCCACTTGGATGTTCTACGGAATGGGGATGGATTGCTGCTGTGGCAGGTCGCAAACACGTACGGTATTCCGGCCT
>Ga0187771_10004099_pt1 | contig 10243 bp, 11 predicted proteins | sample 0116_SJ02_MP15_1_FD_133139 | JGI IMG/M metagenome (GOLD analysis project Ga0187771, IMG submission 133139) | Tropical peat soil microbial communities from peatlands in Department of Meta, Colombia - 0116_SJ02_MP15_10_MG | ecosystem: Environmental > Terrestrial > Soil > Wetlands > Peat | place... | reverse complement strand
TTGGAGACCGTATCTGTTTCTTCAATTGTTCCTCCGTTTTGCGAGTATGGCTTCACCCAAATCCGTACGAGATCCCGAGGCCTAGAAGTGTTTTCCTGAAGTTGAGCGTGATCTGGGTGGAGCTGCGAGCAACCGGTTAATTACTGTAAATAAACAGCTGTTAAATAGATACTAGTTCGACATCGGTCGGGTATGTCTAACAAGCCGACGGTTTTTGTTCGAGAAGCCACCGGGCTCGTAAAGAATGTCTCATTGCTTGATGCCGTAAGTATGAACGCGGCTTGGATGGGGCTTGGCGCGACCATCGCTCTCCTTCCGCTCTATACGGTGTCCTTTCCGACGATGTCCGGAGTCAACCTAGTCTGGGGTTCGGTGATAGGCTTCCTGTTCGTTCTGCCTCAAATGTTCATTTACACGATGATCCAGCGGCGAACTCCGCGCACAGGCGGCGACTACGTCTGGATGTCAAGACAGCTTGGCGGGTGGTTTGGTAGTGCGATGGGGTTGACGGGCGCGTGTCTGAATTTCATCGCGTTCGTCGCAATTCTCATTCTGTCAGCTGTCTTCTCAATCGGATCAGTTGGAGTCGCTCTTGGAAACCAGAGTTTTCTCGGCCTCGCGCTGCCAGGAAATGTCCCTGGAGCTGACCCCATGTCCCAATTTATTCTCGGGTCAATCATCTTCACAGTACTAGTTCTGATCAACATAGTCAGCCCCAAGACTGCAATCAGGACATTGACCGTCCTGGTTGTGATCGGAGTTATCGGAATCGTCTTGGGCCTCGTCGTTCTCGTCGGCGGAGGTTCAGCCGGAGTAATCAGTTACGTGAATTCCTTAGGAATCAGTAACACAACTTACAATTCTATAGCCGCCTCGTACACGGGGCCTTCCTTTGATTTTGGGAACACGCTGATTCTGATGCCTTTCTACTTCCTCTTCCTGTTCCCGTGGTTTAACATGTCCACAATCGCCGGGTCCGAGTTGAAGGGAAAGACCGCATTGAGGTGGAGCGTGCCGATCTCTGGAATTTCGGTGTTCATAATATGGACAGTGGTCTTCTCGGTACTTTACGGGGTCGCCGGCCAACCATTCATAAACGCTGCCTTCGCAAACTCAACCTTGGTTTTCGATTATGGCTTCAACTTCTGGACCCTTGCGATGGGAGTCGCGAATAATCTAGCCGTCTCGGTAACCCTCGGAATCGCATGGATTATTTGGAATATTATCTTCTTAATGGTGACCATAATGGCAGTTGCGAGGTACATCCTCGCCCTCTCATTCGACAGATTTCTGCCATCGAAATTTGCTTACGTGAGCCCGCGGTTCAATTCCCCCGCAGTCGCCCACGTCTTTGACCTTGTCCTAGCTATTTTACTCGTGGGAGCGACGGCATTCTATTACGGTCAACTTTCAGCATTATCCGCAACGGCCATCGGCCCCATGCTCTTCTTCCTGTTCGTTGCTGTGGCATCGATCCTGTATGGAGTTCGAACAAAATCCGAATCGAACACGGTTCGAGCCGGGTTGGTCATCGCAGGGGCTCTTAGTACGGCGGTTTTTGCATATGTTTCCTATGAGTTCGTGATATTCCCGACTATATACGGTGGAAACACGTTAAGTTACGCATTCCTCGGATGCTCGTTCATCGGCGGGCTCATACTTTACGCAGCACATAAGCAATATCTGAAGAAACAAGGAATCGATCTATCACTCGTGTTCAAAGAGATTCCACCAGAATAGGCTCACTAGTTCAACGCGCGGTTACAATCGCTGTTTCCGTTGCCAGACGTAAGCATTGTACCTTGTACTCAATATCGGAGACGCGATTTATCCTCCGTTCGACAGCTGCGTTACCGCTTGCTCAAAAACCGATTCCGGCTGACCGCCCGCTATTGTAACGATCTTACCATTAGGTCCGATCAGAAAGAAGGTTGGGGTTTGGGTTACGCCGGCTTGGATTCCTAAACTATGATTTGAGTTGATGAGTGCATCGTATTTTCCGCTGTTGAAGTCTTGATTAAACTCCGTCATGTTCAACCCAAGCTGCTGCGCGAATTTCACTAGGTTTTGGCGTCTTGCCCAACCGCTATTCGGTGCCTTCTGGTCTTTGAATAGGAGGTCGTGGAATTGCCAGAACATGCCTTGTTCCCCAGCAGCGTACGCGGCCTCTGATGCAGAAGTTGAGTCAGGTCCGAAGTAATCGAAATCCCGCCATACAAGCCTCGCTTTTCCCGTGTCTATTAGATTCTGGACGAAAGACGCTTCTTGCGTGTTGTACCAGCCTCCGCATGTGGGGCACTGATAGTCGCCGAACTCCACTATCGTCACCGAAGCATTGGCTGAACCTAACGTTGGGGGAGATCCGGCAAGGAGACTCGTTTCCAAGTTGGAGGGCGTAGGTGAGATAAATCGCCAGCCGGCATAGGCGACGAGAATAATCAACGCTACAATGATCGCCGCGTCAATAACCCTCTTAACTCTGCGGGGAGCTACCGGTTCTTCCAACTCAGGGCTCGTCTCCGAAGATCGCTTGCATATAAGTTACTTCGAGAGTTGTTGTGCTCAAATGGAAACACGCGAGCTTATCGGCACTTGACCAGCAGCCCGGTTGACTAATAATCTTTGACCCAATTCTTTCAGTAAGCCCATTATCTTCTGCGCAATCGTCGATTCCAGAGAATTTTCGATAGAAACGTTATATCTGCAGTACGTTTGACAACTCATGGTAGTTTAAGTGGTTCGTGGGATAGTCGTACCGACCATCATAGTTGCCGCCATAGTGATTGCGCTAATTTCAATATCCTACCCATCAGTGATCATTTCTAACGTCAGCACCCAATCGTTTCCTGGCTTCGCGACTTACACGAGCCAATACGAGGTTGAGTATCCACAAGCTGCGGCGTCAACCATGGTGGGAGGCTATTCAAGCACGACCGCGTGGTATCCTGGAAACCCAGTCTGCGACCCGGCCTCCAACGCCTGCACCCCATATCCAACCCCGACAGCCACCTTTGTGTATCCTCTGACTATGACGTACGCATACATGACGACAATCACGTCCCAGGCCACGTCAACATACACAAGCGAGTTCACGTTGTTCTCCACACAAACTGGCCATCAGAACATTCCGGCCTACGCTGTGGCGGGGCTTTCGGAGTTTCAGTATGGTATCCTCGCGATTGCGGTTGTTGCGGTGGTTATCCTGTCTCTGCTGTTCATGTTCGCTAAAGGGGGAGCCGTATTCTCGGGTCCATCCCGAGTGAAACCGGTTAGATTCTGTCAGCATTGCGGATCAGCAAATCCGGGCGGAGGCAAATTCTGCATAAGTTGCGGAGTGCGATTGGAGTAAGACACACCGACGGTTTTGCTGAACTCATTGCTGACTTTATCTAGTTGAAGTTGTGCGTAACTCCCAAGTTTTGGGTGTATGGTCTAGTGCCGAGGTTCACGCATATCACATTTGATTGTTACGGGACGTTGATCGATTGGAGAGCTGGCATAGACTCTTACTTAGGCGGACTACTTCGCAGAAAAGGTCTCCCACCCGAAGTGAGTGTCCACCCAATTTATGTTAAGTCAGAAGCCGAGCAAGAAGGCAAGTACAAGTCATACAGCAGAGTTCTGCATGATACCGCGATCTCAGTCGCTAAGAGCTTCAACCTCTCGATCTCTGGCGACGAAGCTCAAGAGTTTGCGGGGACGATTCAAGACTGGAAGGCATTCGATGACACCGTGGAGTCGCTGAGAGCGTTGGGAGAGCGTGGTTACAAGAGGATCATACTATCAAACATTGACCGGGGTCTACTTCAAAAGACGATTTCTCATAACCACCTTGAAGTCGATGGATGCATAACCGCCGAGGATGTTGGCTCATACAAGCCTTCTCTTGGACATTGGAATCGTTTCTTCGACGAATACAAGGTTAGCAAGGGCGAAACTCTCCATGTCGCTCAGAGCATATACCATGACATCATTCCAGCAACGAAGATTGGCATAGCTAACGCTTGGATCAATCGGTATCGCGAGGAAAAGCCTGCGGAAATAAAACCCACTTGGATTACGCCGGATTTGGCCGGGTTACTCAAAATCTTAGATTAAAAGAAAAGCATGCTCTTCGCCACTCTCATGAGCGGCCGCAACATGCCTAGAGTACGGCGATGGGTGGCTCTGCATACATGATTGGTATGGGGAACATGTAGTTGGCCGGTCTGAGAGGATAGTACAACACAGGTGAGGGGCCTTGCGATTCAGCGGGCATCATAACGGGTGAAACGAAGTAAACGTAGCTCATCATGTTTCGCCTAAGCTTATAACGCCGCTCTGAGGCGTGATAAAGCTTCCGTGATCGCAGGAACTTTTCGTAGATGTTTCATCTTGACCTCCACCGTATAAATCGACATCCCGGTGTCAACGTGTATTGACTAACTGATGCTTGCCTAACTCAACCTTAAGGAACTCTCCTTTGCTCGTTAGGCGGATTTGAGCCTAGCCAGCCTGCGGCAATTGTTATGTGATTCGTAGGTCGAGCGTTAATGTCTACTGAGGATTCATCATGGAACCTGCAGTGCCCGGTGTGCCCTCTCCTGTGATCGTTGAAAGACCAACCGCCAAACCAGTTCTCATCAACCCTCCCGAAGTAAACGGCGCGCACGATTACGCCGTGATCGGCTACATACTCGTCCTACTAATGAGTATCCCATGGTTCATTCTCTCCCTGACAATAGGAGCATTCGGAACTCTGGCGTCTCCATACCTCCCATTCCCGATTATCCTTCCTCCCACATTGCCCACTTGGCTAGCCGCCATACCATTCCTGGGGCCAATTCTGATACTGCTAACATTTCCTGGCGTAGGCCTTCCCGCGTCATGGTTCGTATACTTGGCCGTCGGAGCAGGAGGCTTCATCGTTGCCCTAGCCTTCATTCTACTCGTCTACTTCCAGACAGTTCGGGCGATCGGCAAAGGGCGATATGCGAGAGCCCGCGGAGGGACTCTGTTTTGGGCGATCATATTCATAATTCCCACATTCGCGGTCCTAGTGAGTCCAACAATCTTCTACCCGACAATACTTCTACTCCTTCCGGCTTTCTTCTTCCTCATGTCCTACGGCCGACTGGGCGAAGTCGTGGCAAAATACGGCCCGGTCGCGGTGCTTGGCGAAGCAATCCCCGGCGTGGGCGTCGCATCAACCCCGCCTCCACCTATGCTAGGCGCGCCAGTCCCCGGTCCCGTTCCAATGGGTGGCCCAATGATGCCACAACCTGCTCCTACCGCTCCAATGCCAGGGTACCAAGCACAAGGACCTAGAGTTCCCCAATGCCCAACCTGCGGCCGCGACCTGTACTACGCAGCCAACCACCGTAGATGGTACTGCCAGACTTGCGATGCCGGCAGCCGGCCATAAGACCTGCCTTAAGCGAAAGCCTGCAACTGCTTCACTCGACCCAAGTACGTTCCGTCCAGTAAATGGACCTCAGCGTCCTCAAGATCAACCGCGCCCGATCGGAGAATGGGCCCCAAGCCTTCGCCCGCATGTTTCTCCTCAATTCGCTTAGAGTTGATAGGGCGTCCACCTAGGAAATCGTTGAAAGGTGGAACAAACACGCATCTCTTGGCTAACGGTTTCACACCGAATCCTTCGAACAAAAGTTTCTCCGGATCACCTTTACCGTGAACTCCCGCGGCTTTCAACGCCCCTGTAACGAGTTTCGTAGAGTCACAAGAGGCCATTACCCAAGCGGGTCGCGTCAACCTGTACCCGAGAGCATCACGCAACGTCACGGCTGGATGAAGATGGCCAAGTATTAGCGTCTCACATCCAAGGACCCCGGGAGCGGGCCAAGCATGACCGTGAAGTAATCCAAACTTCTTCCACAACGCGACCCCCGTCGGGGGAATCAATTCGACCTGAGACGGAGTTAAGGGTTCGAGGTTTCCGTCGTGATTACCTAAGATTACTTGGATTGACGGGACGAGTTTCAACAGTGCCTCGAAGAATTCCGGTACATCACGCCACTCCTCAAGTTCGGCCGCCGTCACGCTGTGCTTCACGTCACCCAAAATCAGCAACCTCGTAGGTTTCTCGTTCTGGATAATGACTCTCAGTCTAGACAGCATCTTGTTGGTTTGTGAGGGAATGTGGATGCCCTGCTGTGCGAGCGTAACCTCCCAACCAATGTGCAAATCCCCAATAACCACCACGCGCTCGCCCCCTCGCCTCAACAGAAGCGCGGGTTCAGAGCCAATCGGTTTGAGGGCATTCATGATTTACTCCGTCCTCCGCGGTCGCTCGCTCATTCTCTGGGGAAGTTCATTGTTTCACAAGAACAAAAGGTTACATAGTTCGCGTAGATTTGCAACAGCCCGTAGCCCGGTGGTGTAGTGGACAGTTTATGCCCATTGAAGCATAGAGGGCTTTGGACCCTCCGACGGGAGTTCGAAAAGCGCCTCCAATGCGCCCGAACATCTCCCCCGGGCTACCACAATCGCGACGAGCTACCGGTGAAAAAGTTCATTTCATCTTCAGGTCTATTCCGACTGTTCTTTTGATGAGTTGTGCCAGAGTATCAGCTTCAGCCTTGGATCCGCCTCTGGGAGGGATAGAGACGACTAGTGGGAATTCCTTCTTCGACCTTTCAGCCAAGGGCCTAACCCATTCGAAGATGGGTTCAGTTACCATAACGAGTGAGATCGTCTCGTCGGAGGTCACTTTGCGAAATGCCTTCTCAGCCTCTTCTCGGTCCTTGACGGCGTAACTTTCACTGACGCCCGTAACCTTGAAGTAAGTTGACGTCATCCGATCAGAGATGAGAGCGATCTTCCCCAAACTACTTACCACTCGCCCCGCGCATTTTGCTCCTAAAATTGTTTCAGGATATCTTCTCTTTCCAGCACGTGACCGCAATAGTTGCAACGCAGCCGGATTGGTTCGCTGCCCTCTACCCCAAAGCCTGGTTCCACCGGTTCTCTTGAGTTCGACACGCAGGAGGGGTTATCGCATTTTATGATGCCGCGAATCGTGGATGGTAGCTCTACGACTTTCTTTGAGGCTACTTCGAAATTTCGGATAATGTTGATTGTTGCGTTTGGTGCTATGAGGGCGATTTTGTCGACCTCGCCGGGTTTGAGCTCCCGATCCTGAATCTTCACGATGTCTTTGTGGTGTAGGTGTTTGCTTTCAACGTTGATCACGGTGCTCACAACCTCACCCCGCTTGCCGTTTATCCTAAGAATCTTCAACACGTCCAGCGCGAAGCCAGGAGTTATGTGATCAATTACCGTACCGTCCTTGATCTTTTTAACATACAGCTCCTGCCGCGGCTGCATCATTCTTCGAACCACGTATCTCTCCAACAGTTATTTAACCATGAAAACCAAGAAGTGACGGGCGCGTCAGATTGCAGTTCGCTGGAAGAGACATAGTCTCAATAAAGGATTTTTCACGGGAAGAGATTGACTACATTCTTAAGACGACCGACGGCATTGAGCCTCTTGCCAAGAAGAGTTCCCGCGCACTCAACGGAAAGATTATGGCCACACTGTTTTTCGAACCCAGCACACGAACGAAACTGAGCTTCGAGTCCGCCATGTACCGATACGGCGGAGACTGCCTTGGATTCGCAGAGCCAAAATCTGCATCCGTGCAAAAAGGAGAGAACCTCGCGGATACGGTTCGAGTGGTTGAAAGTTATGCTGATGTATTGGTTATTCGACACCCACTTGAGGGTGCGGCGCGCCTCGCCGCAGAGTTCGCATCGGTGCCTGTAATCAACGCAGGAACCGGCGCAGAGGAACATCCAACGCAAGCGTTGCTCGATCTTTACACTATTCGGCGAGAGGTAGGCAAACTCGACGGCTTGAACATCGCCTTAGCTGGAGACCTCCGATATGGAAGGACCGTGCATTCACTGGCGTACGCGCTTTCACTCTATGATATCAACCTCTATCTGCTCTCGCCTCCTCTTCTTCGGATGAGAAAGGAGGTTCTCGACGAAGTCAAGGATCGGGTTAAGGTCCAAGAATCGGAACAGCTCTCAAAAGTGGTCCCCCATATCGACGTGCTCTACATGACGCGCATTCAGAAGGAAAGGTTCGGTTCCTTGGATGATTATGAGAAAGTTCGAGGATCCTACAGATTGACCTCCGCAGACTTGACCCAAGCCAAGCCGGAGATGATCGTGATGCATCCTCTTCCTAGAGTGGACGAGATCGAGTACAGCGTTGACAGTACACCGCATGCAAAGTACTTCAAACAGGTTTGGTATGGGCTATTGGTGAGGATGAGCCTCATCGGCCTCGTTCTGGGTGCACTGGCCTAGCCTTTGTTACCTTAGGTAACGCTTATATGACTAAGGTCATGAATTAACTATAAGGAAATCGTGATGAGACTAGAAGTTCAACCCTCCTCCAAGAAACGACGAGTCCTCCCAATGCACGTAGTCAACTACAACGCTTTCCGCGAGGACTTTCATATCGAAGGAGACGAGAGTGAACTTCATCTCCTAGAAAAATTCCATGCAGCAAGAGTTCTCTCCCAACAGGGAGACGTCGAAACATTCGTTGACCCCGTACTTGTCGACTCGGAAGAACGCTCACAAAAACTGACGGCTGACCTAGCGGGCGTAGAAAGAGGAACGGTGACCGCAGTCTTCTGCGAAACTAAACCTCCGGACGAGTCGCTGCTAAGGGAACTAAAGGTAGTTGACGATGCTGAAAATTCCAAAACCGTGATCGTCTACCCATTCAAGGTTGGCTCTGAATCAATCACTGCAAAATTTCCTCGAGCTCTCGAGAGCGGAAGGCTCGTCATCGAACGCCTTAATTGGCGAGATAAGGGCCTGGAGAAGGCGTTTCGCCAGACCTTGGAACTCATGGATCTACTCTGCAACGAAACGCGCGTGAAGATGCTTCTCCCACTACTCGAGCGTCCTCAGGGAAAAAGGAACTTCCGCGAAGAAATAAATCCGAAGCTCATCTATGAAAACGTACCATTACTTCGGACGCACAAACTCATCAACGAACTCTCAGACGACCTCTACGATCTAACGCCAATGGGCAGAACGATCCTAGGCGAATACTTGGCGTTTGTAGAGAAAGTGCGCGACCTACTCGAGAAAGCAGCTAGAGAGAATTAGGGGAGGTTCTCAAGACGACTACGATAAGCGAACGATTAGACCAATGTCACGACTTCGGCGACGTCTTTGAGCTAGTCAAGAAGTCGGCGGAGCAATCGCTGGGTATGCGTAGAGCCGGACTAATGCTCTACTTAGCTAAGCTCCCGAACCACATTGGGGCATACCATACAATGGGGACCAACGGCATTGTCATGAACAGGACAACCCTAGACATGATAACGCATGGAGCCCGATCACTTCGCGAGATAAACTCCTACGTGTACTCGATCCTACTACACGAATACCTCCACGCCTTAGGGTACATGGAAGAGAGCGAGGTCAGAAAACTCGTCTACGATGTCTCCTTGGACACCTTCGGTCCAGAGCACCCGGCAACACAGATCGCATCGAAAGGCCCCGGCGCTATATTGCCGGGGGTTGTCTTCGATAGCTCGCCAAACAAGGCACCCGAAGTGGAAGTGATTCCGGATCTGGAACGGAACAGTCACCGCTACATCAGCTAAACTCGCGAAGCTGAAACACTTTACATTTTCTATTCATGAATAAACACTCGGATTCAGTCGAGAGTCGAAAAACCTTGAAACGCCTCCGCATGGAAGAAAGTGACTATGAGAAACTCAAGCAGCTAGAAGACGCATTCGAAAAGAAGGATCTTTCATTCTTCAAGAGCTTTCTTCACGATCCCAAGGAATATCCACTCCTCCTTCGCGTCCACTCCGTCTGCATGCTCGAACAGGTTCTGTTAGGTTGTCAGCTCATGCCGAACCGTTAACTTCGAGGCATCGACTCTGCGGATTACCTTCCCTCGTCCGGGTTCCGCTACCATCGCTTCAACTGCCTCACCTTTTGAACGGTCGAACCTCAACCGTCCCCGCCTAGCAATGTTCACCACAGCAACCTCGTCCCGGTCGAACATTGTTCGGCATACGTAGCACCAGAGCTTACGTCTCAGTTGTCTGCTTTCTTGGAGTCTCTCCCCGCATTGAAAACAGGTCACGCTCGTACCTCTGGTAGCAGCCCTAGTTAGTGTGATCACGGGCACGCCGTCCTACGCTGCTTTGTATTCGATCTGACGCTTGATCTCCGCGAAACTCCAGCTATTCATTCTC
>Ga0187771_10004098_pt1 | contig 10244 bp, 12 predicted proteins | sample 0116_SJ02_MP15_1_FD_133139 | JGI IMG/M metagenome (GOLD analysis project Ga0187771, IMG submission 133139) | Tropical peat soil microbial communities from peatlands in Department of Meta, Colombia - 0116_SJ02_MP15_10_MG | ecosystem: Environmental > Terrestrial > Soil > Wetlands > Peat | place... | reverse complement strand
TCTGGCCACGGCCAACTGAGGAAACGGCTCCCGGGAGGCCCTGGAAGGGTCCCTTGCCAGCCGGAAACCCGAGCAACCTGCCCTTCCGACGGCGGCTGAAGTCGCTTCGCACCGGCCCAAGCGCCCACCTTCACCCTGACCGGGCGGATTTCAACGGCCTGCTAGACGGTTGCGCTCGCCGCGGAGCTGAGCGGCTTTCCCAGATAGGTCGAATAGGCCACGTCGATCCACTCCGGCGGTCCCTCGAGCAGCTCCGCCATGCGGCGGTAGTCGCTGTCGGTCTCGGGCCGCTCGGCGTTGCGGACGTAGCTCTCCCGGTCGCGGAAGTGGATGATCATGACCAGCCGGTCGGGATCCCCGTCCTCCCAGGCCAGTTCCATCGAATGCAGTCCACGCTCCTCCGCCTCGTGGGCGGGGGTTATCTGGGTGGCCAGATCCTCGAATTCCTGGCGCCTGCCCGGCTTGACCCGGCCGCGCATCACCGTTCCGTACACCGTGTTCACCTCCCGTCGACCCGCCCGGTACCGGCGCCCACGCTAGCAAGCCGGGACCTCGACGTCTCGAACGCATGGTCGCGATGCTCCCCGACGTCACCCCACCGGCAGGTAGTCGAGGCCGTCGGGCAGGGAGAGGCGCGTGCTGCCCTGCCCGGTGAAGGTCCAGACCACCGTGTTGGTGGTCGGGTCGACGATCAGCACCTTGTTTCCCCAGTCGTCGCAGACGGCCACGCGATTGGCCGCCAGCGGCAATGCGATCGACGGGTGGTCGAGGCTGGACGCGCCCCTCGGTCGGTAGCTCCAGACCACCTTGCCCGAGGAGTCGATCCGGTAAACGGCACCCGGGTATGAATAGTCCGTCAGCAGCACCGAGCCATCCGGGTAAGGCACGGCGTCGGACGGGTAGAGAGCTGGCGACCGGGTGGACCAGCGCACCGTCCCGTCGGGGTTCAGCCAGGTCACCCAGCTGCCCCCGATCTCGGTGATCACCCGCGACCCGTCGGGAGCAGGGAACGCTCCGTTGGGCAGATCGAGTGACCCCGGCGGGTCGTGCCGGCAGCCTCCGCCGCCGATGGTGCCCAGCCACGCGCCGCCACTGCCGAGGTGGACCAGCCGGCAGTTGCGGATGTCGGCCACCCAGATGCTCCCGTCGGCCGAGGGCACGGCGTCATCGGGCTCGCTGAAGTAGCCCGGCGCGGTGCCTCTCACGCCGTTGTGGCCCACCTGCCAGAGCACGGTGCTCGTGGCCACGTCGACGGCGGTCACCGTCTGGCTACCCTCCGCGTTGGCGATCACGGTGCGTCCGTCCTGGGTGTAGAAGGCGTCATCCGGAGCACCGAAGGTAACCGGCAGGGTGCGCCCGGGGGAAGGGAATTCCCAGCTCACGCTGCCATCGGCGCCGACCAGGAGCAGGCGGTGGTTGCCCCGATCCGAGATCAGCAGCTCACCGGTGAAGGGGACCCCCGGTGCCACCGCGAGAAACGCGGCGGCCTGGCCAGGAAGCTGCACCACCGCCGGCGCCGCGGAAGCGGGGGTTGCCGGCGTCGTGCCGCCGGACGGAGCTGTCTGGACGCCGGCGGGCGCCGGCGATCGGCCGTTCACCGTCAGCTGCCCCGGGGCGGTCGCGCATGCTGCGCAGGCGAGTGAGACCAGCAGTAGGGGGACGCGGCGGGGCGCCGTCATCCCGGGATCGGGTCGCGCCCGTAGCTGACGCCGAAGAGCGCCTCGCCGGGGGTCCAGCCCGCACCCCGGCGGGTCCCCACCACGTAGACGACGCTGGCGACCAGAACCAGGACGGCAGCATCGAACCAATCATCGATGCCTCCGAGGTGGAGCAGGCTCCTGCCTATCGAGTTGAGCCCGACGACCACGCTGCCCACCGCGGCGATGTCGAGGGCTGCGGCGGCCACCGTATCCCAACCGCGTTCCGCCCCCATCGAGCCGCGGCCACGCCCCCGCCGTGCCGGGATGCGGCGGACGGCCAGGTAGGCGATCACCCCCATGGCGATCAGCAGGGCGCACTCGAGCAGGAGCGCGTCGACGTGCCGCAGGGAACCCTGAAGCGCTGGGCCGATGGCCACCCCCAGCAGGCTGAAGATTCCGACCCACAGCGCCGCGGACGGGAGAAGCCCCAGCAGGAACCTCCGGCGCGGAAGTCCTACGGCCCCTGCCACCAGGTTGGTGCACACCCTGGTGCCGGGGAGCAGCCGGCCCACCAGGACACCGGTGGCTCCGGCCCCCTGAACGCGCCGCATGCCCCGCTTCAGGTGATCGGTGGCATGGATCCTGCGGGCCAGGGCGTTGAGACCCCGGGTGCCGGCCAGCCGAGCCCAGCTGTAGGCGACCTGGGCGCCGGCCACCGAGCTGGCGATGGCGGCGGGGAAGAACATGAACCCGACCGGGTCCCCGGCGGCGACCATGGCCCCGCCGGCGACCAGCAGCAGATCCCCGGGCAGGAGAGGCACCGGTACTCCGGCCTCCTCCACGAAGATCAGGCCGCAGAGCAGGAGGAGGGCCAGCCCGCCGTGGAGATTGGCCAGGAGGCTCACCAGCCGGGCTCCGCCGTCGCCGGGCTGGAGCGCACGTCAGGAGCCCCCGGTGACGGCGCTGACGCCACCGCCCTGGCCCAGGCTGGGAAGCTGGTTCGGAGCCTGCAGCCCCCCGCTGGTGGTGGTTCCGCTGCTGCCCTGAACCGTGGAGCCACCGGTGACGATGCCGCCGCCCTGGGCGGCGCTGGGAAGCTGGCGGGGCCCCTGAAGCTGGGAGCTGCTCGTCGTCTTGCCCGGGATGGTCGCTGCGGCCAGGCCGGCCAGCACAGCAGTGCCGGCGGCGGCGAGGGCGATCGAACCGTTCCGGATCTGCCTCCGGAGGTCGAGCGCTCGGTCACGCTCCCAGCCGTCAGAGGGCATCGCCGTCGTTCTCACGGCAGGCCCGAGCTCGCCTGAACGCCTCTATCAGATGGCTCATCTTGCCCAGGCTAATCCGCTTGGACTGACGAAAGGCTGACGTCAAGCCTCCGCAAGGTTGGCCCCCTAGGCTGGAGGTCAATGAGTTCCCAGGTCCTCTGGTACACGACTCGGGGTGCCGGTGCGGTCAGCCTGGTGCTGCTGAGCGCGGTCGCCTGCCTCGGGCTGCTGACCCGGCTGCGGGTCCGTGGTCAGGGCTGGCCCAGCTTCCTCAGCGCCGCCGTGCACCAGGACCTCGCTCTCGTCTCCCTTTTCTTCCTGCTGCTGCACATCGTGACCGCGGTGGTCGACCCCTTCACCAACCTCGGGATCGCGGCTGCGACGGTGCCCTTCGGCTCAGCGTACCGGACCCTGTGGCTGGGCCTGGGAACCCTGAGCTTCGAGCTCGGAATTGCCATCGGGCTGACCAGCCTCGCCCGCCGGGCGATTGGGGTCCGGGCCTGGCGAGCGGTGCACTGGCTGGCCTACGCGTGCTGGCCCCTGGCGGTGCTTCATGGACTGGGGACGGGAACCGACTCCCACTCCGCGTGGCTGGTGGGGATCACCGTCTCCTGCTGCAGTGGCGTGCTCATCTGCTTGGTATGGCGGCTGGCCTCGGCGCCGGTGGACCCGCTGGCCGGGGCCAGAGCTGCTCGTCTCCCTGCCGAGGGCGTTCGATGAGCGGGAGCTGGTTCCTTTCCGGCCCGGCCCCGCGCGAGGGTGCTGAGACCGGCCGTGCCCACATCCAACGTCTGGGAGCGCCGTCCCTCACCGGCGCCGCGCTCATCGAGGCCCTGGAGCGAAGCGGCCTTCGCGGTAGGGGCGGGGCCGGCTTCCCGGTCAGCCGCAAGTGGCGTTCCGTGGCCGAGCGGCGAGGTCCTCGGGTGGTGCTGGCCAATGGCGCCGAGGGCGAGCCGCTCAGCTCGAAGGACAGGGTGCTGATGCGGCACCGGCCCCACCTCGTCCTGGACGGCGCGGTCCTGGCCGCGTCCGCGGTGGGTGCTCGGCAGGTCGTTCTCTATATCGGGCGCGAGCACTTCGACGCGGCCGAGGCGATGCTCCGCGCCCTCGCCGAGCGTCCTCCCAGGGAGCGCCGCCGCTTCCGGGTCCTCCGAGCGCCGGTCGGCTATGTCTCCGGCGAGGAGACGGCCGCGGTCCACTTCGTCAACCGGGGGATCGCGCTGCCCACCAGCACACCACCCCGGCCCTTCGAGGCCGGGGTAGGCGGGCGGCCGACCCTGGTCCAGAACGTCGAGAGCCTGGCCTCGGTCGCCCTCATCGCGCGGCTCGGCGACGGCTGGTTCCGGGACCATGGCACCCTGCTGATCACCGTCACCGGTTCCGTCGGCCGTCCTGGGGTGTTCGAGGTCCCCTTGGGCACTCCGCTGGGCGAGGCCGTCGAGAGGAGCGGTGGGCGAAGCCATGCCATCCAGGCCCTGCTTGTGGGCGGCTATTTCGGCGGTTGGATCGGCGCCGGCGAGGCCTGGAACCTGCCCCTCCACCCGGATCGCCTCCGCGAGGCCGGCCGCTCCCTGGGCTGCGGGGTGGTCGCGGCGCTCCCGGCGAGCGCCTGCGGCGTCGCCGCCACCGCGGGCATCGCTGGCTACCTCGCAGAGCAGAGCGTCCGGCAGTGCGGGCCCTGCGTCTTCGGCCTCGGCGCGATCGCCGCAGCGCTCGGGCGGCTGGCGGACGGGTGGCCGGAGCCGCATGACCTAGTCCGGCTGGAGCGCTGGAGCGCGGAGCTGCCGGGGCGCGGAGCCTGCCGTCACCCCGATGGCGCGGCCGGGCTGGTCCGCTCCGCGCTCACGGTCTTCGACGAGGACTTCCGGCTTCACCAGGCGCGCCGCGGCTGCATGATGGACCGGCGTCCGGTCGCCGCCGGAGCCGCTTGATGGGCGAGTCATCCGAGCTGGTGGGGAGAACCCGCCCGGGCGCGACCCCGCCCCGCCCGCGAGGCGCCCCACCCGGGTTCTCGCTCGCCTTCGACCGGATCCGCTGCGATGGCCGCGGCTACTGCGCGGAGCTGCTGCCCGAGAAGGTCCGGCTCGACGAGTGGGGCTATCCGATCGCCACCCCGGGGCCGGTTCCCCAGCATCTTCTCGACCACGCGCGCCGTGCGGTGAGCGCCTGCCCGATGCTGGCACTCCGGCTGGTCGAGGCGCCGTCCTCGAGATGATCCGGCCCGCCATCGCCATCGACCGTGTCATGGGCACCTCCATGCACGTGGCCGCGGCCCGCCCCGACCGCCTCGCTGCGGCCAAGGCCGCGGCTGACCGGGTGGTTGCCGCCATCGACCGGAGCTGCAGCCGGTTCCGCGAGGACAGCGAGCTCAGCGCGCTGCATCGCGAGCGAGGTCGCGACGTCACCATCTCGCCGCTGCTGGCCCGCGCTCTCCGGGTGGCCCTGCGCGCCGCCCGCCTCACCGATGGACTGGTGGACCCGACCGTTGGGGCGGCCCTCAGGGCCTCCGGCTACGACTCGGATTTCGAGTCCGTGGCTCCCGTCGCAGAACCGCTCGACCTGTTCCGCCGGCCCGTCCCCGGCTGGGAGCGGATCCACCTCGACGACGCGCGCCGCCGCGTCTTCCTTCCCGGCGACGTCGAGATCGACCTGGGCTCCACCGGGAAGGCGCTCGCCGCCGACATGGCGGCCGAAGCCGCCGCGACCGAGGCGGGGTGCGGCGTCCTGGTCAGCCTGGGGGGCGACATCGCGACCGCGGGAGCGCCACCGGTCGAGGGTTGGCACATCCAGGTCGCCGAGGACAGCGCCGCAGAGGCGGATCCGGACGCCGAGACCATCGCCATCAGGTCCGGAGCGGTGGCCACCTCCAGCACCACAGTGCGGCGCTGGACCCGTGGGACGGCGACCCTTCACCACATCATCGATCCGCGAACCGGCCTGCCCGCCGCCGGGCCATGGCGCACCGTCTCGGTGGTCGCCGCCTCCTGCGTCGATGCCAACACGGCGTCCACGGCGTCGATAGTCCGGGGTGAGGATGCTCCCAGGTGGCTCACCGCGCTGGGCCTCCCCAGCCGGCTGGTGGACGCTGCGGGTGAGGTCGTCCGCTGCGCCGGGTGGCCGGTGCCCGCCTGATCGCGGCCTCCCCGCCGGCGTGCCAGGGCCGAGCATCGTCTACCCTGTCGGCGATGGAAAGGCCTGCCCGTGGTTACCGGATCAGCCCGCTCCTCCTCGGCGCCAGCGCGCTGTTCGTCGCCTGCCTGGTGACCTCCAACATCATCGCTGCCAAGACGGCGAGGATCGGCCCGCTCACCGCCCCGGCGGCGATCGTCCTCTTCCCCCTCGCCTACCTCTTCGGCGACGTGCTCACCGAGGTCTGGGGCTACGCCACCGCCCGGATGGTGATCTGGACCGGCTTCCTGGCCAACATCGTGGCGGTCGGCTTCGTCGCCATCGCCATCGTGCTGCCCTCCGACCCCAGCTTCCACGGGCAGTCGGCCTATGCCGCCATCCTCGGCCAGTCCCCCCGCCTGGTCGGCGCCTCGCTGGCGGCGTATCTCTGCGGCGAGTTCCTCAACAGCTTCGTGCTCGCCAAGCTCAAGCTGTTCACCCGCGGCCGTTTCCTCTGGACCCGCACCATCGGCTCGACGGTGGTGGGCCAGGGGGTGGACAGCGCGATCTTCATCTCGGCCGGCTTCCTGGGCGTGCTGCCCGGCTCGGTGGTGCTGACCAGCATCGGCAGCGTCTGGCTGCTCAAGGTCGCCTACGAGGTGGTGGCCACGCCGCTCACCTACCTGATCGTGACCGTGGTCAAGCGGGTCGAGGGCGTGGACGCCTACGACCGCCACACCTCCTTCGCCCCCATCCGGCTGGCCGCCCTCCGCGGCCTGCTCCGTGAGCCCGCCGCATGAGCGAACTGCTGCCCGGCCAGCGCGCCATCGAGGAGAACCGCCTGGAGAGCTTCGACAACCGCAGTCCCGACCGCGACTACACGGTGCAGTTCACGATCCCCGAGTTCACCTGCGTCTGCCCTCAGACCGGCTTCCCTGACTTCGCCACGATCAACGTGCGCTATGTACCCGGACCACGCTGCGTCGAGCTCAAGTCGCTGAAGCTGTACATCAACGGCTTCCGCGACCAGGGCATGTTCCACGAGGCCGCGGTCAACCGGATCCTCGACGACCTGGTGGCCCTGCTCGACCCCCGCTACCTCGAGGTGGTCGGCGACTTCAACGTGCGCGGCAACATCAAGACCGTGGTGACCGCGGTCCACCGCGCGGAGGGCTGGGCCGGCGAGCCCGACCCCTGGTGGGAGCCCAACCTGGACCGGTAGCCGCGGGCTGGGACCCGGGTCGGTGGCCGGGGGGGCGCGTCAGGCCGAGCACGGCGAGGCCGGCGTCAGAGCGGGCCGAGGATGTCCGCCGGGTTGTCAGAGCAACCCGAGGATGACCGCCGCGCTTCCGATCTTGGTGTACCCCCCGGTGGTGAGATCGACGATGGCGAGGTCCCCGGCGTTCTGCGCACCGTTGCTGTTGAGGATCTCGGCGATCGACGTGTTGCTCACCGCGGCTCCGGTCTCGCACCAACCCTGGTCGCCGCTCATGAGCTTGCGCGGCGAGATCGGCGTGGCCCCGAGCTGCGCCTCCCAGAGGGTCTCGGTCCACAGGGCGCCGTCCGGCGCCGGGTTGTCGTCGGTGGTGCAGTACGCGACCGTCGAGGCGTCGGGGAGCAGGACGTGCCCCGCCATGGGCTGGCCGGTGGAGACCGACACAGAGGTCCCGCCAGGACGGACGACCTGGATCCCGGCCTGGGCCGGAGCGTTCTCACCCAACCGGGTCACGCAGGCGAGACTCCCGTCCGGTCCGGTCCCCTCGAAGCTGAGGCTGCCGCACAGCGGCGAGGAGGTCCTCAGCGCCACCGGGTCCAGGCGGACCACGGTGATGTTGGAGTAGTCGACGAACGGTGAGGGCCCACCGCCGACACCGGTCGGCGCAGTGCCCAGGATGACGCCAGAGGCGTCCCATGCGAGCAGGCTGTAGCCACCGCCATCGCCGTCGGAGCGCTTCAGGGTGGTGATGACGACAGGCGCCGCGGCGCCGATCCCCGCGTACAGCTTGGTGGTGCCATTGAGGGTGGTGTCGAAGGTGGTGTCCGAGAACAGCCAGCATTGCCCGTTCGGCGATTCGGCGGCGCTGAAGAGGTCCCCGTCGCCCATCGGCGCGATCTGGCCCAGGGCCTTCGGCTGGCCGGTCGCGCCGAAGAGGGAGAGGTCCCCGGTGACGGTGTCGTACAGGTAGACACCGTCCGGGCCGTACCCAACCGGCCAGCGGCCCGGCGAGCTGATCCCGGTCTGGTTGAGCACTGCTCCGGAGAGGTCGACGAGCGCGACCTGGTCCGGGGTCGGCTCGATGGCGAGGATCGGGCTGCCCGTCGCCGGCCCGGCACCGCCAGCGCACGACGCCACCGTGGCGGCGCTTGGCGTGGGCGTCGCGGTCGCCACCGGTGTTGCGGCGGCGCTCGAGCTCACGGTCGGAGACACCGCGGCCGTGGATGTCGAGGCAAAGTGGCTGGTGGCCGTCGTCGACCCGCAGGCGGCGACGCAGGAGGCCAGGATGGCGAGGGCAGCCGTGAGACGGCCGGCGCGAGCGGTAAGCATGGCGGCATTGTGGGGCGACCCAGACGGTTCCGCAGCGGTGTTCGGCCGTCCGCGACGAAGCGCAGGGTCAGCTCAAACGGACGCCGTCCTCGACGTGGACCAGGTCGCTGAGCCGCGGGTCCGCCTCCAGGCCTGGGCGGACGCGGAGCACGAGCTCGTCGCCTCGCGTCGTGATCCCCGCACCCACCTCGGCGGCGAGATAGGCGACGACCCGCGGGTCCAGCGCACCTAGCCCTCGGAACCGCGCCGCCGGCATCGGGATCCCAAGTTGCGCCGCCAGCCGGGCCATCCGCTGATTCCAGACGCCGGCGGGGACCCGCGGCAGAGCCGTGCCCAGCCGCGCGGCGAGCAGCGAGGCCAGGGCGAAGACCCGGCTCTGATGCGGCTCGCTCACCCCCTCCCAGAGGGCTCGCTCGTGAACCATCCCGTCCAGGACGTCGCGGGCCCGATCGACGATGTCGTCGGGTGGGATCGCGATCCAGCAGCGGTCCCCGACCAGTCGGGCGCACCAGCCGTCGTGGGTCACAACCCTCCCCGGTCGCGCGGCGGCGGCCTCGAGACAGACCGCGATCCGTGAGCCGGGCTCGACGGTTGCACCAGGAACAGAGGAGGTCTCCTCGTCCCAGGTTCGGGTGGCCTTGAGCACCCGATGTCCTCGGATGACCGCCAGTGGAAGGGCCAGATCGTTCAATCCCAGCTCCAGCGTGGCCCCGACCGTCCCGTCACCGCGATCGGCGAGAGGGATCACCGCCGCGCCCAGGGTGTCGGCCGCCACCCGGCAGAAGCCCATCCCCCAGCGCTCCCGGTCGAGATGGCGGCGGGAGGTGACGATCTCGGCGCACCCGGCATGGCCGGCCCAAACGAGGTGGAACGCGCCTGCCTCCTGAAGGAGCCGCACCTCACTGGTCCGGGTGTGGCGCTCCGCATTCACTGCCAGCTGGACCAGGCAGAGGGCAGCGACCTCGGGCGCCTGCACGGGGAACGATGGCCGCCCGTCGACACGGAGTCGCAGCGCGGTGCGGGCGCTGATTCCGGCGGCCGCCATGTCGATGACATGGTGGGAGGTGCCCGAGGTGCTGACCCGCCGTCCCGCGACCAGGTGCAGTGAGGCGGCGAGCATTCCCACCTGGAGTCGCTGTGGTCCGTGGAGGCTCGCAGCGGTCGCGGACAGCTCCGCCAGGAGGAGGTCGAGGACTGCAGCCGCCGCCGGATCGGGAGGGGCCGTTGCCACCGCCAGCCGCATCGCTCTGAGGCCGAAAAGGACGGTGCCCGCCCCTCCTCCTTGCCAATCCGGGGTGGCTGCGATCTGCGCGCCGTCCCAGTCGAAGAGGGCGGCGGCGAGGGGTAGATCGCGCACCTCGGCGAGGGTCAGGTTCACGGCTGCCGCGCTCCGGGGCGAGCGGCCGGCGTGTCGACGGTGGCCAGACGGTAGCGGCGGCTGCCGTGGCTCACCACGCGGGCCGCTGAGCCATGCTGCTCCAGCCAGACGGCGAAGCGGCGGACCGCGCGGGCGGCCGTGTCCGACCGCAGCGTCACCAGCTCCGGATGGTGGACCACCAAGCGGACCGCCTCCCGATGCAAGTACCGGTCCTGGGTTGGCACGTGGACGATGAGGCATCCGTCCTGGACCTTGAGGTCGCCGACGTTGCGATCCAGCACCCGGTCCAAACGCTCGAGCAGCGAGGCGTC
>Ga0187771_10004096_pt1 | contig 10245 bp, 10 predicted proteins | sample 0116_SJ02_MP15_1_FD_133139 | JGI IMG/M metagenome (GOLD analysis project Ga0187771, IMG submission 133139) | Tropical peat soil microbial communities from peatlands in Department of Meta, Colombia - 0116_SJ02_MP15_10_MG | ecosystem: Environmental > Terrestrial > Soil > Wetlands > Peat | place... | reverse complement strand
GTGACGCCGGAGCCGGGCTGGCCGTAGACCTGCTGCAGCTGCTGATAGAGGCTCGCCTGCAGGTCGGCATAGCCGCCACCGGCGTTTTCCGTCCACAGCTGCTGCTGCACGTACTGATCGAGGATGCGGTTGACCGAGGCGATGCGCACGCTGTCGCCCGAGGCTCCGGTCGATGTCTCGACCTGCACCGCCTGCTGGGCGACATAGCCCGGGGTCTGCGCGTTGGCGACGTTGCCGGCGACGATCGACAGGTTCGTCTGCGTCGCATTCAGTCCCGCCAACGAAGTCGCGAGTGTTTGCGAGAGACTCATGTCGTGCGCCCGATCACGTCAAGCCGGCATCAGGCCGGCGGCTACCGCAGAACGTTCATCAAGTCTTGCGACATCTGATTGGCCGTGGTGATCACCTTGGTGTTCGCCGAATAAGCCTGCTGGGTCACGATCAGCTTGGTGAACTCGGTGGCAATGTCGGTGTTCGAGCCTTCCAGCGATTGGCCGGCGATCTTACCTGAGGCGCCGGCGAGGGCCGGGCCGGAGCCGTCGGTCGCCTGATAGGCGCCGCCGCTCAAGGCGTTGAGGCTGTCCTCGCCGTTGAAGTGCACCAGCGGGATTTCCGCCAGATTGACGTTCTGCCCGTTGGAAAACGTGCCGGTGATCAGGCCGTTCTCGCCGACCGCGATCGACTGCAATTCGCCGGCCGCGTAGCCGTTCTGCTGGATGCTGTTGACGGTCGACTGGCCGCTCGTGCTGGCAAACTGGGTGATACCGCCGACCGTGCTTTTCACGGTGAGGTTGCCGAGCGAGTCGCCGTTGATCGTGACGTTGTTGAGCGCAATGCTGGTTACCGACGGGCTGAGCTGGCCGCTGCTGTTGAAAGTGAAGTCGATGCCGGCGTTTTGCCAGGCGACTTGCGTGCCGGTCGCGCTCGAATTGGTCTCGTAGAACATCTCCCAGGTATCGGTGCCGCCGGATGTGGCACTTGCGGTTTTCGCCCAGCGGATCTGCAGATTCTGCGGCGTGCCGTTGGAGTCGTAGACGGTCACCGAACCGCCATCGACCGACTCTTTGATGAAAGTCGCCGCGTCGGCGCCGGTCACCGTTCCGGTTCCGGCGACGGTGGGATCGGTGGTGAAGTCCGAGGGGTTGAGCAGGTCGGAATTGGCCACGCTCGAACTGTAGTTGCTGGTCTGCGGCGTCGCCGGCAGGTTGATGGCATAGTTGATCGCCGTGGTCGGGTTCGCCGGCAGGAAGTTGTTGAGGAACTGCAGCGGCTGAGCCGTGTTGCCGACCGCTATGCCGGTCGCCGAATCGATCGGAATGCCCTCGAGATAGTAGCCAGCGCCATTCACCAGATAGCCGTTGGCATTGAGCTGGAAATCGCCGCGCCGCGTATAGGCGATGTCGCCGCCGAACACCGGTTGTGTCCCGTTGAAACTCGTCGGGCTCTCCACCATGAAATAGCCGTCGCCATTGATCGCCATGTCGGTCGGCGACGACGCGGTCTGGATCTGGCCCTGCACGGTGTTGGTGGCGACCGAGCTGGACAAAACGCCGCCGGCGACCTGCTGCGATGGAATCTGGCTGCCCGGCAGCAGATCCTCGAAATTCGTGTCGATGCCCTTGTAAGCGATCGTCTGCGAGTTGGCGATGTTACCGGATATGTTCTGCATCGCATAAGCTTGCGCCTGCAAACCGCTCACCGCGGATGTAAGAGCGTCAAACAGACCCATGACTCGATCTCCGTTGTCGATACGCGCATCGGCCCAGTCGGGGCACACGGACAATTCCGCGGGCAGACCGTCGCAATCGCCGTGCCAAAGAAAACAAACAGGAAAAACAACGGCTTAAATGAAAACGGCGGCCTGCAAGGAACCGCCGCATTCGATCCTTTCTGCCTAGACCGGCAGAATTTGCCGGTCGTCTTACGCCGCGCCGCCGGCTTGCGGCTCGAATTTCAGCGCCACGCCGTTAATGCAATAGCGTAGGCCGGTCGGCGGCGGTCCGTCGTCGAACACATGGCCGAGATGACCGAGGCAGCGGCTGCAATGCACCTCGGTGCGCGTCATAAAGAACGAGCGGTCGATTGAGGTGGCAACCGCATTGGGCAGCGGCTGATAGAAACTCGGCCAACCGGTGCCGCTGTCGAACTTGGTGTCGGAGGAGAACAGCGGCAGGTCGCAGCCGGCGCAGGCGAAAATGCCCTTGCGTTTCTCGTGATTGAGCGGGCTGGTGCCGGCGCGCTCGGTGCCGTGTCGGCGCAGCACCTCGTATTGCTGCGGCGTCAGCCGCGCCCGCCAGTCGGCATCGGTGAGCTTGCTCCAGTCGACAGTATCGGTCGTGCTCATGGTCTCTGCCTCGCTGGATTTGCCAGTGGCCATCAGCGCGCCGAGCGCCACGCCGGCCGTCAACAGGGCTCGTCGGTCGATCATGTTAGAGCGCTCCCTTCCGCTTGCCCCGATCCTTGTCGCGCCCCTGGAAATCTCGCGCATGAAATATACGCTCTGCACGCCTTTGGTATTCAACTTGCCATCACCCGGTCATCACGGTTATGCGAGCCCAATCGGCGGGGCGCCCAGCAAATCGCCTTGCCGACGGCCTAGGGCGTGCCTAGGGTCGCTGCAGAAAGACGAGGAATTGCATGCGTTTTGAAGGTACCACTTCCTATGTCGCGACCGACGACCTGAAGGTCGCGGTCAATGCCGCGATCACCCTTGAGCGCCCGCTGCTGGTCAAGGGCGAGCCCGGCACCGGCAAGACCGTCCTGGCGCTGGAGATCGCCAAGTCGATCGGCGCGCCGCTGATCGAGTGGCACGTCAAGTCGACCACCAAGGCGCTGCAGGGTCTCTACGAATACGACGCGGTCTCGCGCCTGCGCGACAGCCAGCTCGGCGATCCCCGCGTGCAGGACATCCGCAACTACATCAAGCGCGGCAAATTGTGGGACGCCTTCGTCGCCGACGAGCGCCCGGTGCTGCTGATCGACGAGATCGACAAGGCCGATATCGAGTTTCCCAACGACCTGCTGCAGGAACTCGATCGCATGGAGTTCTTCGTCTACGAGACAGGCGAGACGGTGAAGGCGCGCCGGCGGCCGGTTGTGGTCATCACCTCGAACAACGAGAAGGAATTGCCGGACGCCTTCCTGCGCCGCTGCTTCTTCCATTACATCCGTTTTCCTGACGCCGAGACCATGGCGGCGATCATCGAGGTCCATTTCCCCGGCATCAAGCAAAGGTTGGTCAGCGAGGCGCTCAAGCTGTTCTATGAGATCCGCGACGTGCCCGGCATGAAGAAGAAGCCGTCCACCTCGGAATTGCTCGACTGGCTGAAGCTGCTGATGGTCGAGGACATCGGCCCGGAAATCTTGCGCGAGCGCGATCCGAAGAAGCTGATCCCGCCGTTGCACGGCGCCTTGCTCAAGAACGAGCAGGACGTTCATTTATTTGAGCGTCTCGCCTTCATGGCCCGGCGCGAGGGGCGTTGAAAACTATCTGTTGGCGGGCTGTCCGGGCACGTCGGTGTCCGGCGGCTCCTCGTCTTCCGGCGCTTCCGGTCCTTGCGCAGAGGACTTCTGCGCCGCCGGCTGCTTCGCACCGGAATGTTTCTGCGCCGGCTTGGGCGGCGGCAGCTTCACCTGCTCGGGCTCTGCCCCGGCGGTCGGCGCGGCAATCCAGCCCTGCTCCTTGGCATAGGCCACGACCTTCTCGCCCACCGCCCGGCCGAGCCGGCGCGCCTGTCCTTCCACATCGGGCGAGAGCCTGACATTGTCCTTCTCGGCGCCGAGCACCGCGGCAATCGCCGCATTGTATTCGGCCGCTTGCTTGCCGGTCGGCCACTTGCCGGCGTCCTTGGCTGCCGCGCTGAATCCGGTGAGAGGCTTCTTGCCGCCACCCGAAACGTAGGACACCGTTATGTCCGCCACCACGCCGCCGAAGCCGGGGCCGAAGCCGATCTTCTTGTTCTTGCCGGCTTCGCCGCCGTGCAGGCGGCCGCTCACCACCGCGGCCTGATCGTTGAGCGAGAGCCCCTCCTCGCTGCCCGGCTGCGCATCGAGCCCGGTCTGACGCAGCGTTGCGACGATGGTCGCCACGATCTCGTCGTTGACGCGGGCGAGCGTGCGCTGCTTGCGCTCGAGGATCGGATAAGCGCTGCCGTTGCGGTCCACGCGCGCGCTGAAGCCGCGGTCGATCGCGTCGACTTCCGGCGCCGCAACGAAATCGGTCACGACGATGGTCTTCGGCTTACCGGCTGTGGTGTCGCCAAGCATGGCGCCGGTACTTGCGCAGCCGGCAAGCGCGAGCGCGGCGAGGCTGATGGCAATGAAACGTGTCGATGCGGTCATTTGAGCGGAACCCTAGCACAGCCCGGCGGGCCGACAGAACGGATGAAGCGGATGATTGGGTGACTGGGCCGCCTACGCCGGCGGCGCGGCGGGCGGTTTGGACGCCTGCGGGGCGAGCTCGGCCGCAGCCGGCGGCCCCTGCCCGTTACGGGCGGCAAGGCGCGCCGCTTTGCGCGCGCGCGCCTGCTCGCGATAACGGGACAGGCCCTGCTCCACCCGTTCGATCGGCCGCGTGCCCCAATAGATGCCCTGCGCCACCGCCCGCCCCAGCAAACCACCGGCCCACACCAGCTCGTAGGACGAGAGCAGGCGCCAAGTGGCGTCGTTCTCGACGATGCCGCGCGCCACCAATTCGCCGCCCATGGCCGAGGTGTTGAGCCCGTGCCCGCCGAAGCCGCTCGCCACCCATAAGCCGCTTTCGATCTCGCCGATCTGCGGCATGCGGTGGATCGCGCGTCCGAGCGTGCCGCGCCACAGATGCGCGATCTCGACGTTACCGAGCTGCGGGAAATTGCGCCGGATGTCGCCGATCAGCCCGCGGCCGATCCGGCGCGGATCGGCCTGCCAAGCCCGCATGCGGCCGGACCACTGCAAGCGGTCGCCGCCGACGATGCGATAATGATTGTCGGCGCGGTTGGTGTCGCTCACCGCGCCGCGGTAGCGCACGAATTCGGTCAGCTGCGGGATCGGCTCGGTCACCAGCACGAAGGTGGTGATCGGCAACAGCGTGGCGCCGAGCCGCGGCATCAAGACGCCGAGCTGCACATTGCAGGCGAGCACCACATGCGCCGCGCGCGCGCGCCCGCCCGGCGTGTCGATGCGCTTGCGCACGCCGGCCGGATCGATCGAGAGCGCCGGCGTGTGCTCGAAGATGCGCGCGCCGTATTTTTCCGCGTCGGCGGCAAGCCCGAGCGCGTAATTGAGCGGATGGATATGCAGCGCGCCAGGATAATGTAGTGCGGCGAAGTAGCGCTTGTTCGGCAGCACGTCGCGCACGCGCTCCTTGGGCCAGGCTTCGACATTGGCGCCGATCCAGCGCAGCCGCTCGACCTCGGCGGCGATCTCGTCGTCGTTGTCGGTCTTGGAGATGTGCAGCCAGCCGGGCTCCGGATCGACGCCGGGCATGCCGGTGTCGGCGATCGCCTGCCGCACATAATCGACGCCGTGTTCCGACAGCGCCCAGAGCTGCTTGGTGTGATCGAGGCCAATGCGCTCGATCATGCTTTCGGTATGTTCCGAGAAGCCCGGCAGCACGAAACCGGTGTTGCGCCCGGACGCCGCATTGGCGAGGCGGCCGCCCTCCAATACCGCCACCGACCAGCCGCGGCGAGCGACTTCGCGCGCGACCGTCAACCCGGCGAGGCCGCCGCCGATGACGCAGACATCGACATCGAGATCGAACGTGAGATGAGGATGTTCCGGGCTCGGCACCCGGCTTGCCTCGTACCATCCCGCCGCCATATTACCGTCTTCGCTCATCGCTACACTTGTTCACAGTGTTGCGGCGCTGCCTGCGCCCGGGGCGCGCATGCTAGACTGCCGCAGATTCGAAATCGACGCTTCGGCGTCCCCGCCCCACACCTTGATACACCATGCGCCGCCTCTTGTTGCTACGCCATGCCAAGGCCGAACGATCGGAGCCCGGAACCAAGGATCTTGCCCGCGTGCTGGTCGATCGGGGCCGCAAGGATGCGGCCAAGATCGGCGCCTACATGGCGGCGCACGCGCTCATTCCCGAACGAGTGATACTGTCGCCCGCCGCGCGCACGCAGGAAACCTGGAAATACGCGGCGGCCGCGTTTCGTCCCGCGCCGGCGGCGATGTCGGCCGAACGCGTCTATGACGCGACGCCGCATTGCCTGCTCGGCGTGATCAAGGATACCCCGGCCGGCGTGCATACGCTGCTGTTGATCGGGCACAATCCGGGCCTGCACGAGCTCGCGCTGATGCTGGTCGCCGCCGGCGACGTCGATGCGCGCGAACGGCTGCGCGAAAAGCTGCCGACATCGGGCCTGCTCATCATCGATTTCGCCCTCGACAACTGGAGCAAGCTGCATCCGCAGTCCGGCCGGCTGGAGCGCTTCGTCAGCCCGAAGACTCTGGAAGCGACCGCCAGCTGAACGCGGATTTGCCGCGCTAAACGCTCACTCAACTCGCCCGCGAAAACGTGTCATGATCGCCCCTTGCAGCGGCAAAGAGGGGGGCCGTCATGTACAAGCAGATCCTGGTTCCGATCGATCTCGCCGACACCGACTTGGCCAAGCCCGCCATCGAGGCGGCGGTGTCGCTTGCCCGTTCGTCCGGCGGCTCGGTGCGTCTGGTCAATGTCTTGCCGATGACGCCGGTGATGCTGGCGGAATACGTGCCGCCGGATTTCGACGTGCAGCAGCGCAAATCGGCGGAAGAAGCCATGGCCATCATCGCGCGCGAAAGCGGGCTCGATCCCGCGCATGTGTCCTGCACGGTACGGCAAGGCGGCATCTATCACGAGGTCCTAGAAGAAGCGAAAGCGATCAATGCCGATCTCATCGTGATGAGCTCGCACCGTCCCGCCATGCGCACTTATTTCCTCGGTTCCAATGCGGGGCACGTGGTGCGCTACGCCAAATGCTCGGTGCTCGTGGTGCGCAACCCGAAGGGCTAAAGCCCGCGGATTCCTCTTCCGTCGGCCCCCCGCATGCGAGCTGCGCGTTGCCGTCGTGCGCGGCGCGCAAGTGACAAACCCGCACACCGGTCCTATATCGCTCGCATGCGCATGCTGCTCATCCTCTCTCTCTTTGGCTTGCTGGCAGCGTCGGTCTGGTTTGCCGGCGCGGCCTGGGAGCACCTCGGCGGCGAACCCATCCCGGCCTATGGCTACGTTGCAATCGCCGGCGGCGTTCTGATTTCACTATTGGTCGGCGGCGGGCTGATGGCGCTGGTGTTCTATTCGAGCCGGCACGGCTACGACGACTTCCACGGCGGCGAGCCACACTGACCGGGTCGCTGCAGCGCAGCGAGAAATGTTGAAATCGGTCAATTGTTTCACTCCCCTGATTGCCACTTTAGTCACAGCCATGTTTAGGTGATCGCGGCGCCGCCGGGGCAGCGCCGGTATCGAACAATTGGGGATGGAAGCCGCGCCCTGCGGCTAGGGGGAAACTATGTGGAATCAAATCTATAACCCGCTTGGCAATACCTTTTTGTCGACCTGCGCCGCGGCGCTGCCAGTGGTCACGCTGCTGGTGCTGATCGCGTCGAATAAAGTCAAAGCCCACGTTGCCGCGGTCATCGCCTTGATCGTGGCCAACCTCGTCGCCATCCTCATCTTCACCATGCCGGCCGACATGTCGCTGCGCGCGACCGTGCTCGGCGCTGTCACCGGGTTTTTCCCGATCGGCTGGATCGTGCTCAACGTGATCTTTCTGTACCGCCTCACGGTCGCGCGCGGCGTATTCGAAACCCTGCAGACCACGATCGGCGGCGTTACCGAGGACCGCCGGCTGCAGCTTCTGCTGATCGCGTTCTCGTTCGGCGCCTTTTTCGAGGGCGCTTCTGGCTTCGGCACGCCCGTCGCCGTCACCGGCGCGATCCTGATCGGCCTCGGCTTCTCGCCGCTCGCCGCTTCCGGCCTCTCGCTGATCGCCAACACCGCGCCGGTCGCCTATGGCGCACTAGGCACTCCGATCGCCGGCCTCTCCAGCGTCACCGGCATCGACCCGTTCCTGCTCGGCGCGATGGTCGGCCGGCAACTGCCGTTCTTCTCGCTGATCGTGCCGTTCTGGCTCATCTGGGCCTTCGCCGGCTTCAAGGGCATGAAGGAAATCTGGCCGGCGATCCTGGTGACCGGCGTCTCCTTCGCCATCCCGCAATTCCTCATCTCCAACTTCATCAATCCCTGGATCGTCGATATCGGCGCCTCGCTGATCTCGATGGCCTGCCTGATCCTGTTCCTGAAAGTCTGGCAGCCGAAGACGATCTGGACCTCGCCCGCCTTGCGCAGCCATGACGAGTCGGCCGCCACCATGCCGAAGGTGCCGCCGAAGGCAGCGGCGAGGCCGACCACCGCGCAAGTGTGGTTCTCGCTGCTGCCCTGGATCATCGTCTGCATCGTGCTGCTCGCCTGGGGCACCAACGCGGTCAAGGCGATCCTCAACGCCTACGCGACCTGGAACTATCCGGTACCGGGACTGCACAACATGATCAACAAGGTCGCCCCCGTCGTGCCGACGCCGACCAAGGAAGGCGCGGTGTTCTCCTTCACCTGGTTGTCCTACACGGGCTCCGGCATGCTGATCGCGGCGATCATCTCCGGCTTCCTGATGGGCTTCTCGCCGGTGAAGCTGGTGCTGGAATACGGCAAGACCATCAAGGTTTGCGCCTATTCGCTGCTTACCATCTCGGCGATGCTGGCGATCGGCACGCTGACCCGCCTGTCAGGCATTGACGCCACGCTCGGCCTCGCCTTCGCCGGGGCCGGCGTGCTCTACCCGTTCTTCGGCACCCTGCTCGGCTGGTTGGGCGTGGCGCTGACCGGATCGGACACCTCATCCAACATCCTGTTCGGCAACCTGCAGAAGATCACCTCGCAGCAACTGGGCCTGTCGCCGATCCTGATGGGCGCCGCCAATTCCTCCGGCGGCGTCATGGGCAAGATGATCGACGCGCAATCGATCGTGGTGGCTTCCACCGCGACCAACTGGTTCGGCCACGAGGGCTCGATCCTGCGCTTCGTCTTCTTCCACTCCATCTCGCTCGCCTGCCTGGTCGGCATCCTGGTCATGCTGCAGGCCTACGTGTTCACCGGCATGATCGTCCTCGGGCCGTAAGTACGTCCCTCATCCATGCAACCCAGCCCTGCATCGCGAGATGCAGGGCTTTTTTTCCGCTATAGTGCGGCGAGCAACCCATCCGGAAGGCCCCATGAACAAGACCCTCGTCCAGGAACAATTCGGCAAGACCGCCGCGAGCTACCTCACCTCCGCCCCGCACGCCAAAGGCGCGAGCCTGGAGCGGCTGGTCGAGCTCACCAAGCCGCAGAAAACATGGCGCGCGCTCGACGTCGCCACCGGCGGCGGCCACGTCGCCTACACCTTCGCGCCGCATATCGAGCGCATGTGGGCGACCGACATCACGCAGGAAATGCTCGACATGGTGAAGGCCGAGGCGGCCAAACGCGGCCTCGCCAATCTGCGCACCGCCTATGCCAAGGCCGAGGCGCTGCCGTTCGAGGACGCGACCTTCGACCTGGTCACCTGCCGCATCGCCCCGCACCACTTTGACTCAATCCCCGACTTCCTCGCCGAGGTGCATCGCGTGCTCAAGCCGAGCGCCCTGCTCGCGCTGGTCGACAACGTGGTGCCGGCCGGCAGCGTCGGCGACTACGTCAATGCCTTCGAGCGCTTCCGCGACCCAAGCCACCTGCGCGCCTGGACCATGGAGGAGTGGCGCGAAGCGCTCGCCAAGGCCGGCTTCAAGATCGCGCACGAAGAGCAGCTCTCCAAGCTGATGGAATTCAAGAGCTGGGCGGCCCGCCACGACGCCAACATGCAGGCGTTCCTGCGCGCGATGCTGGCGCAGGTGACGCCCGAGGTGAACGCGGTGCTGGAGCCGAAGGGCGCCGGGCCCGAGCTGACCTTCCGCCTGAGCGAAGGCCTGTTCATCGCCAAGCGGGTGTGAGCCGATCTCCGTTCGGAAGAGCGAACCCTCACATCTTGGCGTGCCGCTTCTTGTGATGCGGCGATGGCGGTGGCGGTGCCTCGCCCGCCTCCCATTCCGGGTGCGCGTCATAGGCCTGGTTGACAAGCCATCCGCCGATGACGGGGATCAAGCAGGAGGCGAACAGCACCTGCGCCTCCCGGATGGTCAGCGGACGATCGACCACCAGCGTCGCCAGCATGGGCGCGACCGCCATGCAGCCGATCG
>Ga0187771_10004095_pt1 | contig 10246 bp, 10 predicted proteins | sample 0116_SJ02_MP15_1_FD_133139 | JGI IMG/M metagenome (GOLD analysis project Ga0187771, IMG submission 133139) | Tropical peat soil microbial communities from peatlands in Department of Meta, Colombia - 0116_SJ02_MP15_10_MG | ecosystem: Environmental > Terrestrial > Soil > Wetlands > Peat | place... | reverse complement strand
TTCTGAGCGCCGAGGTCGCAACAGATTTCTTATACAACCCCGCCGTCGATTCCAACCCGATGGAGTACGTGATCGTCCGGGCGACCCACCCCACGTGGCTCACGATGCAGCTCCCAACTGAGGTCGCCCAGCTGATCTGCTTCGACCCCAAGGCCGACCAGGGAGCCACGGCCGCTCGCTCGGTGTCGTTCCTGGCCCGGGGGCCCGGGGTCGCCCGGGTCATCGCGACCTACCCCGCCCGCGAGGCCTTGGCCGTCGAGACCGTCCGGGACCGCCTCCTCGCCACCGCCCGCCCGGGGGAACGTCTTCTGTTCACGTTGCCCGGCCTGGTCGCCAGCCACCTGGGTCTGAAGGTGTACTCCCGTGGAGCCCGGGTCAAAGGGACGGACGATTCGGTGGTCTGGCTCGTTCCGGCCCCCGAGTACTACGAGTTCCGGTCGGTGGTCGAGAGCGGCCGACCCTGGAACGGGCCGTCGAGCGGCCCGTTCGCCCACGTGTACATCGCTCGCTCGCTGGTCCCCTTCCCCAAGGAGCTGGACGCCCTCGCCGCGCTCGAGTTCCGTATCGAGGAGCAAGAGTGGCGACCCGCGGTCGCTGCCCTCCAACGGCTCGGTCGGGGGCGAAGGGTCGCCGCGTAGGGCGCCCATCCGAACGTCCGACGAACCGTCGCCAGCGGTCGCGCTCGCCCAATGTATATATAGTGACACCCGCGATAATTCTCCACATGTCGGGCACGAGGGGGCGCCCGTCCAAGCTGTCCGGCTCCGCACGCTACAGGCTACGGAACCCGCTTCCGCTGAGGTCGGCGGCAGACATCGCCACGACGAGGGTCGGAATTCCTGACGAGCCGGCGCTCGTGTCGCCGAGCGGGCCGGTCGACTTCGACTCGCTCGCCAAGGCGATCCGCCGGTCGGTGGGCCACGACGGGATGCGGTCGGAGGATGCGCGGTCGATCGCCGCTCATGTGCTCAACTTCTTCGGGTTCAACGAAAGGATCATCGACAACGTCCTGGAGCCGGACGACCGCGACACCTTCTACATGCTCGAGGACACAGGAATCCTCGAGACCGAGCGCGACGAGACGACCCTCTACGACGGCCGGGAGTGGCGGATCCACTACTGGATGTTCCGCAAGGACCGCATCTTCGAGCTCGCCCGGGAAGAGACCGCGGCGATGGCCGAGGCCGGGGAGCAGGAGGTCGTCTACTCGTCCAACGTCCAGCGCTCCGGCGGCTACCGCCTCCCGCACGGCGAGCACGGCACCGGGCTTGCGGCGCACGCCGTCTACCACGAGCTCGGGGACGAGATCTGGCTGGAGCGGCGCCAAACGCTGATCGCCCCGGTGACCCCGCCCCGGAGCCGGCGCCCGGCCCGGTCCCCGTAACCGAGGGCGCGAACCGTTTACGTCCCCGCGACCCCTTCCCGGGGGATGCGTCGCTTCCTCCTGATCTCCCACAAGGTCCCCACGGACGGCGCCTTCACGCTCAACGACCTGGCCGGCGGCGCCGGTCGGATGGACGAGGTCGCACGTGCGGTCTCGACCGCGTTCACCCTGTCGAACGATCTCCGTCGGGACACGGAACTGACCGTGCTGTTCGCGGCCGAGCCTCCCCCTAGGGCCCGCCGGGTCGAACTCGCGGGGGCGAAGCTCCGCCACCTGAACCCGGACGAGCGTTCGACGGCGGCCCTCCTCAAGAACGCCCTCGTCGGCGCCTCCCGCTACCCGTCCGACTTCGAGTCGTCTCCAGGTCTGCGGGTTGGCCCGGTCGACCCGCTCGCCTACCTCGCGAGGTTCTTGCGGGAGGACGGAGCGATCTGGCTCAGGGAAGGCGGCCTCCCGATCGCCTCCGCCCCGTTCCACCCCGGGAGCTTCGCGGCGTTCGTCTCCGACCCGTTCGATCCTACCCACGACGAGGAGGCGGTCCTCGCCCGGAGCGGAGCCCTCCAGGTCTCGGTGGGGCCGAGGTCGCTGAGGACCAGCCAGGTGATCGACGCGGTCCAGCGGGAGGCCGACCTCCGGGCTTCCGCCGGCGACGAGGGACCGCCCGGAACGAGGACCTGAACGACCGAGCGCCTCCTCGACGGCGCGAGGTGCCCCCTCCGGCGAGGGCGCTGCCCGCGGGTCTCCGGCTATCCGACAGGAACGGGCCGCTGCGAGGCTGACGGGCGGAGGGCCTCGCGCACCGTGCGCGGGCGGAGGCCTCCCAGGACCGCCGTGAGCCGGAGGACCTCCCGAGGCTCGGACCGGATGCGCGTGCCGAAGACAAGCCGTTCGGGCTCGCGGAACCGTTCCCGGACCTCACGAAGGACCTCGTCCAGGGTCTGGAGCGTGAGGTTCGTCCCTCCCTCGAGGTGAACGAGCGCTGAGGGATGGTCGGGAAGGTGGAAGTCGAGGAGGGAGTCGGCGAGCGCCTGATGGACGAGGCGGCCGGGTTCGCTGATGTGCTCCTCGCCGACGACGAGCGTCGAGAGTCCCGAGAGCCGGAGGTGGTTCTTCAGGCTCGCCAGGTCGACGTTGAGCTGCGACGGGTGATCGACCATGTCGACCAGGCTCGCGACCAGGTCGTGCAGGTAGGCGTTCCGGACCCGGAAGACCCGGTGGACCGGCAGCGAGTCGAACTTGCGGAGCTTCTCGTTCGCCAGGGCCAGCAACAGCCCTCCCAGCTCCTCCAGCTCAGCGACCGAACTGTCGACGTTCTCCCGACGGGTCGGGTTCGCCTCCATCTCGAGATGGAAGGGGAGGAAGACGACCGGCACCGGGAGGGTCGGGGTGTCTCGGAGCTCCCGCGAAAGGAACGGGAGGAGAGCGCTCCCCGTCCCTCCTCCCAGGCCCGCGAGAAGGAAGACCATCTCGAACCGTGTGAGCCGCCGGAGGACCTCGTCCCGGCTCTCTTCGGCCGCGCGGAGGACCGCCGAGCGGTCTCCGCCGCTGCCACGACCCTGGAGCTCCCTTCGACCCAGCAGGATCCGCTCGTCGACGCCGATTCGGCGCAGGTGCATCGCATCGGTGTTCACCGCGAACGTTCGGGCCCCGGGCAGGCCGAGCGTGACGATGTCCTCGACCGCTTCGCTTCCGGCCCCCCCCAGACCGACGACCGCGATCGACGGGGAGACGGCGAGGGCGTTCAGGGTGTCCGAGAGATCGCCGTCGGCCATGACGCTCCACCAGGGCTAGGGAGAAGCGGTCCCCTCTGCGGCAACCGGATCCCCCTCGCGCCGGTGGAGACGGGACGGCGGTCCGAGCTGGTCGATGCGGCTGCGGATGTACTCCCGCACCGCCGAGCGGACGGCATCGTCCACGCTGACGGAGTTCCCCTCCCGCACGAACTCCTCGAGACGGCTGTTGTCGCGGCGGGAGAGCTCGACCACGACCTTGCGGATGTGGTGAGGTGGCAGGTGAAGCTCAGCGTACTGCTCGAGGCCCTCGCGGATCGTGTCGGAGATGGTCGTCGTTCCCTTCGCCTCCTGGATCCGCTTGAGCTTCTCGAGCAGCTCCTCAGGAATGCGGACCGTGACCCGCTCGGACGTTTCGACCATGTTCGTCAGACAATACCCGGTTCTTTGTCTGACGATTGACATATCGCGGTGCAGGTATATAGACTAGGCGCGAGCGAGATTCTGTTCAGTTGGCGGGGATTGGCCTGCCAGCCGCCAGCTTCCCTCCCTCTGCGGGGGATCGCGGCTCGTGGCAGGATAGACCGGCGCGGTCCTCCTCTCTCTGAGACACCCCCTTCCTTCCGGGTCGCCGCACGGTGGGCTCTTCCATGGGCCCGGGTCCCGCCTCGGTCTCAGCTCAGTGGGCCCCGGTGATCGATCCGTCCGGAAGGATGTCGATCTCTTCGGACGCGGGTCGTGCCGGAAGTCCGGGCATCGTCTCGATCGTCCCGAGCAGCGCGACCGTGAACCCGGCTCCGGCGGCCCGCACGTAGCGGTGCACGGTCACACGGTAGCCCCGGGGGCGGTTGAGCCGCTTCGGGTCGTCCGACAGCGAGAGGGGGGTCTTGGCCATGCAAACCGGGCCCTCCACCTCGTCGATCTCCTGGAGACGGGCCAGCCCCTCCTTCGCCTCCGGCGCCTCGTCGGTACCGTCCGCGCCATACAGACGCGTCGCGATGATCTCCACCTGGCGGGGTACGGGGGTCTCGGCGGGGTAGAGCGGCTTGCTCCTTCGGCCCAGCGAAGCCGCACGTTCGACCGCCCGAGCCAGCTCCTCGGTCCCGGCGCCCCCCGACTCGAAACCTCGCGACTCGATCGCATCGATCCCGTGGCGACGGCAGAGATCCCGGATCAGCGCTGCCTCTTCCGGGGAATCGCCGGGGAAACGATTGACCGCGACCGTCGTGGCGGGACCGAGGACCGATAGGTTGGCTAAGTGCTGCTCCAGGTTCTCGAGTCCTCGTTCGAGCGCCGCTCGGTTGGGACGGGTCGCCTCCTCGTCGGGAGCCCCTCCCTGGACCCGGAGCCCCCGCTGGGTGACCACGAGGACGGCGGCATCGACGTCGACCCCAAGGGTCGGGGTGACGATGTCGACGAACTTCTCAGCCCCCAGCTCGGTCGCGAACCCGGCCTCGACCACCGTGTAGTCGGTCGACGCGAGGCCAAGCTCGATCGACAGCCGACTGCAGGTTCCGTGCGCCAGGTTCCCGAACGGCCCCGCGTGGACGAGGGCCGGCGTCCCCTCAGCGGTCTGGACGAGATTCGGCTCGAGCGCGTGGCGGAGCAGGGCCGCCATCGCGCCGCCGGCGCGAAGGTCGCTCGCGCGGATCGGGCGGCCCTCCTTGGTGAAGCCAACGAGGATCCGGTTGAGCCGGGCCCTGAGGTCCGCGTGGTCGCGCGCGAGCGCGAGGATCGCCATCACTTCCGAGGCGGCCGCGATCATGAACGAGCTCTCGTAGGCGATCTGGCGGTTGATGCCGAGACCGATCCTGACGTGGCGCAGGGCTCGGTCCTCGACGTCCATCGTCCGGTTCCAGAGGTAGCGCGCGGGGTCCAGGCCAAGCGCGTTGCCGTGGAAGACGTGGTTGTCGGCGACGGCCGCAAGGAGGTCGTGCGCAGCCGCGACCGCGTGAATATCCCCGGTGAACCCGAAGTTGATCTCGGTCGACGGTTCCACGGTCGAGCGGCCACCCCCGGTCGCGCCCCCCTTGATCCCGAAGACCGGCCCGAGCGAGGGCTGACGAAGACAGGCGACGGAGCGTCGACCGATACGCCTCAGGCCGTCGGCGAGGCCGATCGTCGTGACTGTCTTCCCTTCCCCGTGCCGGGTCGGAGTCATCGCGGTGATGAGCACGAGCTTGCCGCGGCGGGGGCGAGCCGCCCGAGAGCGTACCGCCGCGACCGAGACCTTGCCGATCGCGGGCCCCGCGGGGGCGACTTCGTCCGGCCCGAGGTCGAGCGTCGTGGCCAGCTCGGCAAGCGTCTTCATGGGATTCTCCTGCTCAGAGGACGCGCCTTCGCCTATCAAGCTCGGCGTCAATTGGCAGCGACGGGGGTCGTGCTGTTATCTCCCCAAGCGAAGTGGGACGCCGTGCCGGTCCGCTTCGAGCCCCTCTCCCGCGATGTCGCGGCGAGCCGTCGATTCGGCCGGCGCGCGATCGAGCTGCGCGGAGGCGAGGGGCTGGAACCGTTGGAGTGGGTCCGCGCGTACGAAGAGAGGCTGATCTCCGGCGCGGTCCCAGGGCGTCTCGTCGTCGTGGACAACCGGCCGACCGGCTTGGTCAGCTGGTCCGCCGCCGGGCCCCTGGGGGTCTCGGTTCATCTGCTGTTTGTCTCCGAGGAGGATCCGGGGCCTGAGCACTATGCCCGGGTCCTGTCGCTGATCGAGGAAGAGGCCGGAGCAGTCGCCTTCGTCCCGGGCCCCCTTGCGGGGCTCTCGCCGGACGCCGAGGACCGGCTGATGCGGTCGCGGGGTTTCCGTCGGTTCGGCCGGAGCGAGATGGTCTTCGCCCCCGATACCCCGCTCCCCGCTCCGGTATGGGGGGCCGGGGAGAAGGTCCGGCCGGTCGAGAGGGCCGACCTCACCTCTCTCGCGGGCCTCAATCGTCTAGCTAATCACGACCGGTTCGACCGCTACCTCTTCCTCGAGACCGAGGACGAGCAGGAGGATGCGCGTCGGGGCGTTGCCGGGATCCTCGATGGAAGGTGGGGCGAGTTCAGTTCAGCCGGGTCCTGGCTGTGCGAGCTCGGCGGGCAACCGGTCGGGGCGGTCCTCTCGGTCCGTTGGCCGCTCAGGACACTCATCGCGGACGTGATCGTCGCGCCCTCCCTGCAGGGGAAGGGAGTGGGCGGGCGCCTCCTTACGACCGCCCTGCGGTCGATTCGCGGGAACGGTGAGCGGCATATCTACCTCTACGTCACGGAGGGCAACGAGCCGGCGCTGAGGCTCTACCGCCGCCTAGGGTTCGCCCGCTCCCGGGGTCCGACGCGCGACTGGTACAATGCCCTCAGGATCCCGGTGCCACCGTCCGTCGACGCCTAGTCGGTCGGGGTGGGGGTCGCGGGAGACGGCTGGGGGGAGAACCCAAGGCCGCGCAACGCGCCGAACGCCCCGGCCATGACGAGACCGAGCACTACGATGGCTCCCCCCGCGAACAGGAAAGTCCCTTGGACCCCCACCTCCAGCGTGACGGCGCCGCCCGTCGCCTGCCCGATCGGGACGAGGGCGTAGCTGCCGACTTCGTCGGCGGAGAAGACGCGCCCCAGGAGCTCGTTCGGAACGGTCGCCTGGACGCTCGAGAGGAAGACGGTCTGCACCATCCCGGGGAACAGCCCGAAGACGAACATGATCGGGAGGGCGAGCCAGACCGTGCGCACGAGCGCGAGGGCCACGACTGCGAACCCGATGGAGAGGACGAAGGCGATCAGGTACCGGCCGGCCTTCTCCTCGAAGCGGGTGTGGGCGACCGCGACCATGCCGGCCGCGCTCCCGAGGGTCGAGACCGAAACCAACGCGCCGTACCAGAAGCCCGAGGTCATGCGGAGCCAGAGGAGGACATAGAGACCCAGCTCCACGAACGCGACGGCGACCAGGAAGTTCACCACCAGGGCGGAGATGGTCAGTTCGAACAGGTCGCGGCGGCTGTAGAGGTAGCCGAACCCCTCCGCTACGTCGGCGCTGATCTTCCGCTGGAGGCGGGGCCTCGGAGCGCTCAGGTCCGCCCGGACGCCCAGGAGGACCACCTGCGTGGCGAGGAACAGCACGAACGGGATGGCGAGCGCGTAGACCGTCGACCCGAGCGCGAGGACGAGGCCCACGGCGAGCGACGCGACCGCGCTCGTGACCGCGGCGACGGCATAGATCAACCCGTTCGCCCGCCCCAGCTCGACGGTGGGGACCAACCGCGGAACCGAAGCGTTGTACGCCGGCCGGAAGACGGTGGCCGACGAGATGAGCAGAGCCCACGCCGGGAGCGCCAGGAGGAGCCAGAGCGGAAGGTAGAACGAGGAGGCGAAGGGTACGACGACCGGGCGCTCCGGGCGAGCGAAAAGGTCCGCGACGAGCCCCGCCGTCGCGACGAGGGAAAGGAGGTTCGACGTGCGCAAGAGAAGGTGTCGGTCGTGCCGGTCGGCCAAGGGCCCGGAGAAGAACGCGCTGCCGAGCGTCGGAAGCGCCGAGGAGAGCCCGATGAGGGCGAGCGCGACCGCCCCCTGGCTCGCGTGGCCGGCGAGTGCATAGGCCGAAGACGTGACGAAGATCAGGACGATGAGGGCGGTGGCCGGGGCCGCGAACTGAAGGACGCCCGCGACGAAGAACGCCGCCATCGAGTCGTGGCGAAGGATTGCCGCGTACGAGGGGCCGGGCGCCACGGCGCGCGGCGGAGCCCCCGTATCGGGAATAAGGCTATCGCGCAGGCCCCGGAGACCGTGGGCGAAACCCGCTTGTAGCCGAGGTCCGTCCGCTCCCTCGGGTTCGGGCGTGCGCCTTCTCCACCGCGACCCGACGACAGGCGCCCTCAAACTGCGTCTCGAGACCCCCAGCGACCTCTGGCGGATCGCCCGTCTCGTCCGGCCCGGCGAGAACGTCGGGGCCTCGACGACCCGCAGGGACCCCGAAGCCCCCCAGGAGGTATCGGGAGCGGAACGGACGCGCCGGAGGGTCTTCCTCGTCGTGCGGGCCGAACAGGTGGAGTTCCATGGGTTCTCCAAGCACGTGAGGATCACCGGCCCGATCGTCGAAGGCCCCTTCGACCTCGGCCGACACCACACGCTCGACCTTGCGGAGGGCGACGACGTGACGATTGCCAAGGCCGAGCCGACCGCCGCGGAGCGCGCCCTTCTCGAAGAGGGCCTCGAGGGCCGGGGCGACCCGACCATCCTCATCGCGGCCGTCGACTGGGGCGACTCGTCGTTCGTCCGCGTTAGGGGCCGCGCGATCGAGCCGGTCGCGGACGTCCGAAGAACGCTCGCCGGTAAGAGGTTCGACGGTGGCCAGGGAGAGAAGGACCGGTCCGCTTACCTGGAGGAGCTACGGACGCTGCTCGTGCGGGAGGCCGGCTCGGCGAGCGCCGTAGTCCTGGCGGGGCCCGGCTTCCTCAAGGAGGCGCTCGCTCACCGGCTCGCCGAGACCGACCCGGCGCTCGCCAAGCGCCTCAAGGTCTACCCCGTGGCCGAGGGGGGGCGCGTCGGGGTGGACGAGCTCATGCGGTCGGGTCGTGCGAGCGAGGTGCTGCGCACCAGTGTCGCCGCCGAGGAGGCCGAGGTCGTCGAGCGGCTCGTTCAGGCCGTGGCAGGCGGGCGTCGTGCAGCGGTCGGCCGGCGCGAGGTCGCGGAGGCCCTCGAGGCGGGGGCGGCCGAGACCGTCCTCGTCAACGAAACGCTCCTCCCGGACCCAGAGGTGATGCGGATCCTGGACCGGAGCCGATCGTCGCGGGCCCGCCTCTTCGTCGTCCGGGCCGACGACCCACCCGGAAAGCGGCTCAGCGGGCTCGGCGACATCGCGGCGATCCTGCGCTACGACTGGACGAGCGAGTCCGGGCCTAGGGGATCGACTGGACCGCCTCGCGCAGCTCCTCGAACCGCCGACGCAGGTCCTTGAGCGCGTAGCGCAGCGTCTCGCGCGCGGAAAGGGAACCGTCGGTTTCGAACCGGAGGAAGAACCGCTCCTCGTCCGGCTCGATCCGGATCGAGCCGTGCTCGCAGACCTTCTCGCAGGCGTGGCAGTCGATGCACTTGACCTCGTCCGAGACCGAAAGCTTGCCGTCCCCGAACTTGAGGATCTCCACCGGGCACGACGCGGCCGTGCGCTTGAGGCAGGTGTCCGAGCATCCTTCCTTCCGGGCGATCCGGACGTGCGGGCGGGGGAAGATACCGACCGCGTGGGCAACCTGCCACTTGGCGTGTTCGCGCCCGGTCCCGAGGACCGCCGTGGCGTAGGCGAGCAGCGCCTGGTGGGCGCCCAGCCGGACGATCGGGACCTCGGGCTCGAGGATCGCGAGCGTCGCGTCGCCCAGAGGGACGACATCCTTGGCATAGACCGTGCACGGTCCCTTGCGGTCGATGGAGAACATCACTTGGCATTGGGCACAGCCGGCCCCGTTGCAGGTGCACTCGGACCTCCGGCGGAACTGGGAAAGGTCGGTCGGGATCGGGAGCAGTCCGAGGCGCAGCGCCACCCCCTCGTCGAACATGCTGGTCGAGGAGTCGTAGTCCTTGCCCGTCGCCTCGTCGCGGATCGGGCCGAGATGGAACTCGACATCCTCGATGGCGAGCTTGGGGACATCGGAGATCAACGTCCGGCGGATCGCGTTCGCCTGCGCCGCGGTGACGCCCTCCAGTTCGAGCGCCGTCGACCGAGGCTTCAGCTCGCCGATCGTAACCGACATCGCTACACCCGTCGGCCGCGCCGTCCACCCTTGGGCTTCGTGCCGTCGTGCGGGACCGGTGTCACGTCCTCGATCCGCTGGATCTTGACCCCGGCGCGGGCCAGCGCGCGGATCGCAGCCTGGGCACCGGGACCCGGCGACCGGGAACGGTTCCCCCCGGGGGCCCGGACCCGGACATGGAGCGTTTCGTATCCCTTCTCCTTCAGGACGGCCGCGATCTGGTCGGCGGCCTTCATCGCCGCGTACGGGCTCGATTCGTCCCTCGCCGCCTTCACGACCATGCCGCCGGTCGCCTTGGTGAGGGTCTCGGCGCCCGTGATGTCGGTGACCGTGATGTGGATATTGTTGTAGCTGGCGAAGATGTGGGCGATGCCGACCTTCGTCATGGGCCGACCCCTTCCGGCGGGGCCGGAGCTGGCTCGGGT
>Ga0187771_10004093_pt1 | contig 10248 bp, 8 predicted proteins | sample 0116_SJ02_MP15_1_FD_133139 | JGI IMG/M metagenome (GOLD analysis project Ga0187771, IMG submission 133139) | Tropical peat soil microbial communities from peatlands in Department of Meta, Colombia - 0116_SJ02_MP15_10_MG | ecosystem: Environmental > Terrestrial > Soil > Wetlands > Peat | place... | reverse complement strand
TTCGAGCGCCACGGCGGCAAGACGCTCATCTACGCCAAATTCGTTCCGATCGTGCGCACCTTCGCGCCATTCATGGCGGGCGTCGGCAAGATGCGCTACGTGCGGTTTCTGTCGTTCAATGTTTTCGGCGGAATCGGGTGGGTGGTGTCGATGACGCTCGCGGGGTATTTTCTCGGCGGCGTGCCTTTGATCCGCCGCAACTTCGAAAAAGTGGTGCTCGCGATCGTGCTGGTGAGCGTGCTGCCGTTGCTCGTGCAGTTCGTGCAATCGCGGCGCGCGGCACGGACGGTTTCCGAGCAAGTCTAGTTTCCGAGACGGCGCGCTGGCGCGTAATCGCGGGACGCGCGCGAGGCCATCGCGCTATATCAAAAGAGGCTAGTGCGACTGCGAGAGGATCTCGCGAGCTCTTTGTACCACGGGGTCGCGCTGCATTTCGATCTGGTCACCCTTTTCCACGCCGAACTTCAGATTGAAGATTTCCTGCTTGAGCTTGCTTTGGATGGCATCCCGGTCGCGCAGCCAATCGGCGATGTTGGGCCGGATGTTGCGCGCCGAAAGATACACCTGCAGTTGATCGAGAATCTCCGCGGTCACTTCGAAGCTTGGATCGACGGAGTGGCTTTGCACGTACTCGCTCGCGAACGTGGTCAGCGCGCCGGTTGCGTCGATCACTTGCAGCAAGCGGCTTCCGGCCGAACGCCAAACGAGTTCGTCGGGCTCGATGCCGCCTCCGCCGTGCACCTCGCGGCCTGACTCGGTGTAGAACAATCCGGGCTTGGCGGTCACGCTTAAATCCAGCGATCCGCTGGCCAGCGGCTTCTGGATCGACCGACCGCTCGGCGTGTAGTAAAACGCCACGGTCAGCGCGACGCCCGTGTTGTTGCTCAACGGGAAAACATTCTGCACCAGGCCCTTGCCATAGGTCGGCTCGCCGAGAATCGTGGCCCGGTCGTGGTCCTGCAGCGCGCCGGTCAGGATTTCCGCTGCGCTTGCCGTGCGGCCATCCACCAGCACGGCCAGCGGGAATCTGTAGGGCTCGGCGAGATCGGGCACGCGCACTTGTTGTTCTTCCTGATTGCGTCCGCGGATGGAAAAAATCAACTGCTTGGGAGCCAAAAACAGCGAGGCCGTCTCGGCCGCGGCCTGCACCGCGCCGCCCGGATTATCGCGAAGGTCGAGCACCAGCCCCTTTAAATTCGCGCCCCCGAGTTTCTCGATCACTTCCTTGGCCAGCGAGCCGGTGCGCATGTCGAAGCTCTTGATCCGCACGTAGCCGATCCCAGGTGCGATTTCGAAGCTGCGGTCCACGCTTGGCGAATCGATCAGTTCGGGCTGCAGCGTGATGCGGAAAATGCGCGCGTTGCCGGGATGGCGAATATCCAGCGCGGCCGCCTTCTGCCGCGCCGCTGCGAGCAGTTGGATCAATTGCTCGGGCTCGAGCGGTGCGAGCGCGATGTTGTTGATTGCCAGAATTTCATCGCCGGCTTCCAGGCCTGCCTTCGCCGAAGGCGAGTTTTCCATAGTTTGCAGAATGATGACCCGCCCCGGCACGACGTTGACAATCGTGCCGAAGCCCTTCTCCTCGCTCCGCTGCATCTGTTTGAGCTGTTCGAATTGGCTGGGATCGAAAAAGGAGGAATGCGGATCGAGCGTCCTCAGCATCCCCGGAATCGCGCCCTCGTAAAACGCGCGCTCGGGCTGCGCTTCGTCGGCCGCCTCGCTTTCGACGGTGGCATACACCTCGACCAGCCTCTGGATTTCAGGGACGAGCGCGGCCGCGGGATCGTCTTCGGCGCGAAGCTTTGGAGCGGTCCGGTCCAGGCCCGCGACGCAAAACACAGCCGCTGCGAGGATACGGATGGAAACCGCGCGCCGCATCATCTATCGAACCGCGTCCCTTTGATAGGAAGTCGCCTGCCGCTCGCGATGGCGTTCGAGAGCGAACGCGATCAGTTGATCAACAAGCCGCGGGTAGGGAACGCCCGCCGCTTCCCACATTTTCGGAAACATGCTGATTGAGGTAAACCCGGGAATCGTGTTGACTTCGTTCAGGTAGAATTTACCGGTTGCCGATTCCAGCAGGAAATCGACGCGCGCCATGCCTTCGCACTCCACGGCGCGGTAGCACTCTACTGCGAGACGCCGCACCTCGTTGGTCTGCTCCGGCGTGAGATCGGCCGGAAGAACCGTCTTCGACGTCCCCAGCACGTACTTGTCTTCATAATCGTAGAAATCCCTCGACGGCAGGATTTCGCAGGGGACCGCCGCGACCGGCTCGCAATTGCCCATCACTGCGCATTCGAATTCGCGCCCGGCGATATTGCGCTCCACCAAGATCTTGCGATCGAAGCGGGCGGCCAGCGCCAGCGCCGCCTGCAGTTCCTCGCGCGTCCGCGCTTTCGAAATACCTACCGAAGATCCCAGATTCGCGGGTTTCACGAAGACCGGAAACGTGAATCGCCGGCACAGCTCTTCGACGTTGTACTGGCCCCGATACGTCACGGCATAATCGGCCACGGGCAGCCCACGCTCCACGCACAGTCGCTTCATCACTTCCTTGTCCATCGAAACCGCCGAGGCCAGCACGCCGGGGCCGACGTAAGGCAGGCCGGCGAGCTCCAGCAACCCCTGCACCGTGCCGTCTTCGCCGAAGGTTCCGTGCAAAACCGGAAAGACGACATCGATTCCGGGATTGGCTGCCGGATCGGGCGAGATGGCGCGCGGCTCCCAGCGCCCTTCCGGCGTGATCAGGATGCGCTCGACCTCGTAGTTGGCCGGATCGAGCGCCGCAATGACCGATTCCGCCGAGCGCAGGGACACCTCATGCTCTCCGCTCCGGCCTCCGTACAGTACTGCGACGCGCAATTTCATAGAATCCGTTTTCCCAGGGCGCTCATCACTAATTCGACGGCCAGCAGCGCGGTCCGGTTGGCTTCATCCAGCACCGGATTCACTTCCACGATTTCCATCGACATCATACCGCCGCTGTCGCAGATCAATTCCATAGCCAGGTGCGCTTCGCGATACGTGATCCCTCCGCGCACGGGCGTTCCGACGCCGGGGGCTTCGCGCGGATCGATCGCGTCCATGTCCAACGAAAGATGAAATCCGGCCGTTCCCGCCGTGACAATATTGACGGCCTCTTTGATCACGGCCACCATGCCGAGCTCGTCAATGTCGCGCATGGTGAACGGATGCACGCCCGCGCCGCGCACGTTGAAGCGTTCCACGTCGTCCACGCTGCGCAGTCCGATCAGCGCGACCGAGCCTGGTTCCACCGCCGGAGCGTATCCGCCGATATGCGTCAACTCGTTCGGCCCCAGCCCGATGAGGCATGCGAGCGGCATCCCGTGCACATTGCCGCTAGGACTGGTCGCCGGAGTGTTCATGTCGGCGTGTGCGTCGATCCAGAGCAGCCCCATCTTGAGCTGCGCCTTGCGAAAATGCCGCGCCATGCCGGAAACCGTGCCCATGGCCACGGAATGATCGCCGCCCAGCACCAGCGGCGCGCTTCCCTCGTCGGCGGCCTTTTCAACGAGCTCGGCCAGGCGTTCGCAGGTCTGCGCGATCTGCGGAAGATAGCGCGCCTCCACTGGCCCGACCGGCGCGGTCTCCGGCTGCTCCACCTTCACGTTGCCGAGATCCTGAACCTCGTAGCCCAGCGACGCCAGCTTGTCGTTGAGGCCGGCCAGTCGCAGCGCGGACGGACCCATGTCCACGCCGCGGCGTCCCGCGCCGAGATCCATGGGCGCACCGATGATGGAAATGTGCGATTGCTTCATGGCCGTCGATCAGGGCCGCGTGCGGTACAGCATGCGCGGAAACGCGATGGTTTCGCGGATATGCTCCAGCCCGCACATCCAGGCGACGAAGCGCTCTACGCCCATGCCAAAGCCCCCGTGCGGCACCGACCCGTACTTGCGCAGATCCAGGTACCAGTCGAACGCTTCGTGCGGCAAGCCGTGATCGTCCAGGCGCTGCCGTAACAGGTTTAAATCGTGGATGCGCTGGCCTCCGCCGATAATTTCGCCATAGCCTTCCGGCGCGATGAAATCCGCGCCCAAGGCGACCTCCGGCCGGTCCGGAGCGGGCTGGAAGTAAAACGCCTTGATGCTGGCGGGAAAACGGTCGATGATCAGCGGACGGTCCACATCTTCGGTGAGCAGGGTCTCGTCGGTGTTGCCGAAATCGCCGCCCCATTGGATCTCGCTGCCCTTGGCTTGCAGCTTCACCACCGCTTCGTCGTAGCTCATGCGCGGAAACGGGCTGCGAACTGCTTCGAGTTTGGCAACGTCGCGCTCCAGAGCCTTCAACTCCTCGCGCCGGTTCTCCAACACTCGCCCGATCACGAACACGAGCATCTCCTCGCCCACACGCTTCACCTCTTCCAGATCGGCGAAGGCCATTTCCGGTTCCACCATCCAGAATTCGGTCAGATGGCGGCGCGTTTTCGATTTCTCTGCGCGAAACGTAGGACCGAAGCAGTAAACCTTGCCGAAGGCCGCCGCGGTCGCTTCGCTGTAAAGCTGGCCGGATTGCGCCAGATACACTTTTTCCTCTTCGAAATAATCCACTTCGAACAGCGTCGTAGTGCCTTCACAGGCGGCGGGCGTGAAGATCGGTGTGTCGACGAGCACAAATCCATGCGAATCGAAATAATCGCGAATCGCCTTGATCACTTCGTGGCGGATGCGCAGGATCGCATGCTGGCGCCGGCTACGCAGCCACAAATGGCGATGATCCATCAGGAAATCGATGCCATGATCTTTCGGCGTGATCGGGTACGGATCCTCCTCCGGCACGCGTTGCAGGATGGTTGCGCCTTCAACATCGAGCTCGTAGCCACCGTGCGCGCGCGGCTCGGCGCGCAGCTTTCCGCGCACCACGAACGACGATTCCTGCGTCAGGTTCTTCAGTGCCTCGAAGGTTTCCTCGGTGAGCGCGCTCTTCACCGCCACGCATTGGATGATACCGGTGCCGTCGCGCAGTTGTGGAAAACAGATCTTGCCGCTGCGTCGCAGATTGTAGAGCCATCCGGCCAGCTCCACCGTCTCGCCCTCGTGGCGGGCCGCTTCGGCGACCGTAATGCGGCGCACGGCTTGCTCAGGATTCATCGGCTGCCCTCAATTCCTCCAGTTGATCGAAAACGCGGCACGCCGTCTCCACCGGGTGGCCCAGTTCCGGAGCCTCTCTGAGCTCCAGCAGCAGCGGATACTGATCCGGCTGCGAGCGCAGTCTGTGCATCGCGCGCGTCCAGTCGATCGTTCCTCCCTGGCCGAGCAGCGGAAACAGATGCTGGTCCTCCTTCCCATTATTGTCGTGCACGTGCGTCGAACGGATTCTCGGCTTCAGCATGCGGTAGGCCGTCTCCACGCCCTCGTGCATGTGCGCATGGCCCGTGTCGAAGCATACGTTGAGATCCAAGTGCGTCATCTCGAAAAACATCAGCAGGCGCTCGGCGCTCGAAAGCCCGTTGGGCGTGTTCTCGATCAGCACCTCGACGCCGCGCTGGCGCGCAAACAGCATAATTTCTTCCAGCGCCGTGAACGCCGCGTCCACCGCGCGCTCGCTGAATTCGGCGCCGCGCACGCCGACATGCTGAATCAAATAGCGGAACGGAATCGTCTCGGCGATCTCGATCGCCCGCTTGATCTCGTCCACCATTTGCAGGCGCTTGGATTTCACCGGCTCGGTGATATCGATCACGGCGTCCGGGCCGGACCGCCCCCAGATCTCGTCTGTGTACATGGGCGCGTGAACCGAGTGAACCTTCAGCTCGGAATCGCGGAACCAATAGCCGAGCTCGGCGATCTGCGCGGGGTTGCGATAGTCGAGGTGCTGGCGCGCGCAGAAGATTTCAACCCACGGAATTCCCGCGTCCCAGACGCGGTCGAGCCACACGGCGGTGAGCCGATGCGCTACGAACGCATGTGTCGAAAGCGCCCTGGCCATGGGTTTCGCGTTGGATGGCATCAGTATCCGGCCGCCTTCCCCGAAAAGCGGCGGTCGGCAGCTCCCTCTTTACGGCCCTTTTCGCCGATCAAGATCGCCTCCACGCGCGCCAGTACGACGCCAGGGGAATTCTCGATCCGGTGGCCCCGCAGCCGCAGCACTGCGGCCGTTTCGGGAGCGATTTCAGGCTCAAGATACAGTGTATCCGGCATCCACTGATGATGGAATCGTGGCGCGTCGACCGCGTCCTGGAGATTCATCCCGAAATCGACCACGTTCAGAAAGGTTTCCAGCACCGCCGTGATAATCCGCGGGCCTCCTGGAGAGCCGAGCACGAGAAACAGCTTGCCTCCGCGCGTGGCGATGGTCGGCGTCATCGCCGAAAGCGGCCGTTTACGCGGTGCGATGGCGTTGGCTTCGCCCTGGATCAATCCAAATAAATTTGGCGCACCCGGCTTTGACGTGAAATCGTCCATTTCGTCGTTCAACAGGAATCCCAGGCCCGGCACCGTCACCGCACTGCCGTAGCCGTCGTTCAACGTGTACGTCACGGCGACGGCGTTCCCCGCCGCGTCCACGATCGAATAATGCGTCGTTTCGCTGCCTTCCTTGATTGACAGTCCCGCTCGCACCTCGGCGCTCGGCGTGGCGCGATTCGGATCGATGCCCTCGCGCCGCTTTTTCCAATAACTCGGATCGAGCAGCATCTTCAAGGGGTTTTGCACGAAGTCGGGATCGCCCAGATACGCCGCGCGATCGGCGAAAAAGCGCCGCATCACTTCCGCGCGGTAATGAATCGACGCGGCCGAGCTTGCACCCCCCGCGCCGTATCCGCTACCTTCCAGCATTCCGAGCATCTCCAGCAGCCCGATTCCTCCCGAACTCGGCGGCGGTGCGGTCAAAATCGCCACATCCCCATATTTCGCTGAACGATACGCGCCCTCAAGCGGCGTCCGTTCCACGGCCCGATAATTTTCGAGATCCGCGAGCGTAATCAGCCCGCCGTGCGCAGCCGTCTCGCTCGCCAGCTTCCGCGCTGTTTCTCCCTCGTAGAATTCACGCGCGCCGCCCTTTGCGATGCGTGTCAGAGTTTGGGCGAGCTCCGGCTGTACCAGTGAATCGCCTTCGCGAAGCCGCACGCCGTCGTGCAAGAAAATGCGGCGCGATTCGGGATCTTTCCCCAGCCGCGCCGATTCCGCTTCGAGCGATCGCACCATCGTCGCCGGAATGGGAAATCCTTGACGCGCGAACTGGATGGCGGGCGCGATGAGGTCCGCCCATTTGCGTCGCCCGTATCGTGACTGCGCTAGCTCGAATCCGCGCACCGTTCCCGGCACGCCCGCCGCGCGCCAGCCGTCAATCGACTCCCGCGTCGGATTGCCGGCGGCGTCCAGGTACATGTCGCGCGAGGCGCCACCGGGCGCCTGCTCGCGAAAATCCACGAACGTCGAGCGGCCGTCGGCGAACCGGATCAGCATGAATCCGCCGCCGCCCAGATTGCCCGCGAACGGATGCGTCACCGCCAACGCGAAGCCCACCGCGACCGCTGCGTCCACCGCGTTGCCGCCCTCCTTCAGCACCGCGACGCCGATGTCGGTGGCATGCGGCTCCTCGGTGACTACCATCGCGTGGCGCGCGCGTGCCGGCTCGGCCGCTTGCGCGATGCCGGAAGAAATCTCAAGCCAGGACGGCATCGCAATAAGGGTCACGAGTGTCGCGATCCGTCGGGCGGCGGGCATCATCGACGATTGTACCCGCATCCTTTGCCTGGAAGAATTTCATGAATGACTATAGAAAAGTTCGATGGCTCCTATACAAAACTTGGAATGGCGGCGCGACGAGTTTTTCGTATACTGGTCCCTGCATCAAAACGCCACGGAGCTCCTATGACTAAGTTGTCACTGCTGCTACTCACGCTGTCTTCCTTCGCTGCCGCGCAGACCCCCGACCTCGACAAGCGCCTCTCCGATTTAGAAAAAGCCGCGAAGTCCGCGCAATCCGCCGGCGACAACGCTTGGATGCTGGTCAGTGCCGCGCTGGTGTTGATGATGACCGGTCCGGGCCTCGCCCTGTTCTACGGCGGTTTGGTCCGCCGCAAGAACGTGCTTAGCACCATGATGCACAGTTTCATCCTGATGGCCGTCATCAGCGTGCTGTGGGCGCTGGTGGGATATAGCCTCGCGTTCGGTGAAGGCAATCCGTTCATCGGCGGCTTCCAATACCTGTTCTTGAATGGCGTCGGTGCTGCGCCGAATAACGATTACGCCGGAACCATCCCGCAAGGTACGTTCATGATCTACCAGTTGATGTTCGCGGTCATTACGCCAGCGCTGATCTCGGGCGCTTACGCGGAGCGCATCAAGTTCTCCGGCATGCTCGTGTTTACCGTTTTGTGGGCGCTGATCGTCTACTTCCCCATGGCGCACATGGTGTGGGGCAAGAACGGATTTCTCGGCGCGACCTGGGGCAAGATCCCGACTTTCGATTTCGCCGGCGGCACTGTTGTTCACATCACCTCGGGTGTCTCGGCTCTGGTTTGTGCGCTCTATTTAGGCAAGCGCAAGGGCCTGGGCACGGAGGTGATGCGGCCAAACAATCTGGTGCTCGCCGTTGTGGGCGCGTGCCTGCTGTGGGTTGGCTGGTTTGGATTTAACGCGGGCAGCGCACTGGCGGCGTCGCCGCTGGCGACCAGTGCTTTCGTGGCCACGCATTTCGCCACCGCGGCCGCCGCGCTGGCCTGGATGTTTGCCGAATGGATCAAAACCGGCAAACCCAGCGTCCTCGGCGCGATTTCCGGAGCCGTCGCCGGACTCGTCGCGATCACGCCCGCCTCCGGCTTCGTCAAGCCCATGCCCGCGATGTTGATTGGCGTAGTGGCCGGCGTGATCTGCTATCTCATGGTCAGCGTGGTCAAGAACAAGTTCGGCTATGATGACGCCCTCGACGCCTTCGGCGTTCACGGCATCGGCGGCACGGTGGGCGCGATCATGACCGGCATCTTCGCCACCAAAGAGATCAACGACGTTCTCAACGGAAAGCCCATGGGCGCTATCGACGGCAACATGGGGCAGATTTTGAATAACACGATCGGCGCGGCGATCGCCTGGGGCCTGGGCATTGTTGGCACGCTTGTTATCCTCAAGGTGTGCGACTTGGTGGTCGGCCTCCGTTGCGAAGCGCAGGATGAAATCGAGGGCCTGGACCTGAGCATGCACGGTGAAGAAGGCTACAATCTGGAAAGCTAGGAGACGACGATGAAAAAGATCGAGGCCATCATTCAGCCGCACAAGCTCGAAGAGGTTAAGGACGCCCTGAAGAATATCGGCATCGATGGCATGACCATCACCGAAGTGCGCGGTCACGGCCGCCAGAAGGGGCACAAGGAAGTCTACCGGGGCATGGAGTATCAGGTGGACTTGCTGCCCAAGGTGAAAGTCGAAATGGTCGTGCCGGATGCCCGCAGCGAAGAAGTGATCAACGCACTCGCGGCTGCTGCGCGCACCGGCAAGATTGGCGACGGCAAGATCTTCGTCTTCGACGTGGTGGAAGCCATTCGAATCCGCAACGACGAACGGGGCGATGGCGCGCTCTAGCGCGGCCAAACGCGCAGCAAAACGAAACTCGCGCTAGGTCATGCGCAGCGTCTCAGGTGCGTTAGACGGATTGCCGTAAGCCACTCGGCTCGCAGCGTTGTCCCAACATTTTTCGCCGCAATTGTGCAACCTCCACGCTTGACTGCGCCTGGCCTGCACGCTATAAACGACAAATCACCGGGTGAATTCGATGGAAACTGCCGCACGCGCGCGTGAAGAAGAACCGTTGGCCTTGGTGGAAGCTCTGGCGCATGAGTTGCGCCAGCCGCTCAGCGCGATCGAATCCACGGCCTACTATCTCACCATGGTGCTGCCGCGCGGCGAAAAGCGCGCCCAGGAGCACGCCTCTCACTTGCGGCGGCTGATCGAGCAGGCCAACTGGATTCTGTCTTGTGCCTTGGAATTGGCCGACACTGCGCCGCTCGTGATGGAACCCATCGACCTCGAGGAGCTGGTCACCGACGCGGTCATGGCGCGCACCGCCGAGGGCTTCGATCCGCCGCAGCTCGATCTGGCCGGAGGGTTACCCCTGGTCCGTCTCGATCCTAGCCGCGCCCGGCACTTGCTTCAAATTCTGCTGGCCATGCTCGCGCGCGCCGCTGACGCGGTCCATCCGGTACGCGTTCGCACCTCGCGAGAGCCGCAAGGTGTGTTGCTCGAACTGGCCGTTGAGGCGCGCTGCCCAGGTCCGGAGGCTTGCTTC
>Ga0187771_10004092_pt1 | contig 10248 bp, 6 predicted proteins | sample 0116_SJ02_MP15_1_FD_133139 | JGI IMG/M metagenome (GOLD analysis project Ga0187771, IMG submission 133139) | Tropical peat soil microbial communities from peatlands in Department of Meta, Colombia - 0116_SJ02_MP15_10_MG | ecosystem: Environmental > Terrestrial > Soil > Wetlands > Peat | place... | reverse complement strand
TGACAGTCCTCCCGCAAACCAATATGGAACAAGCTGGATTCTCCTAGTCAGCATGTTGCGAACAAATGTCGAAACTATCGTGAGCAGTGGATCGATGAATATTCTAGTGTCATGATATTTGAGCCCGAAGCGAGCATCTCCTAAACCGTTACGAAATCGTTGCTTGGCGAACCCAGTGAACTCACGCCTGTGATAGTGATAGGCCTCGGCGTTCGATACACCTAGCTTCTGGTTATTCTCGACCAGGCGGCGGCAGAGATCGATATCTTCGCATGACTCTCTAAGGTTTGCGTCGAAAGGATATCTTAGCAGGACCTCTCTCCTGAATAGCGCCACAATTGTATCGATTCGATCCTTGGGTCCTGCTCGGCCGTAGTAGCGCGAAAAACCTTCTTGCTCCGCTCTCTGCCAATAGGTCACGTTTTCGGCGCTTAGGAGCTTTGCGTGAATACCTGCCCAGCCGTAGCGCTCAAGCTCGTGACGCATTGTACCGATGCAAGTCGGTGTCAACACAGCGTCGCTGTCAACAAACATGACATAGACTCCCGTTGCGGTTTCAACCCCCAACTGGCGGGATTCTCCCAAGGACATAGAAGCATCAGAAATCACTCTGACGCTGTGGCTTCTTACAAGGTCGGGTGTCCCATCTGTCGACATGCCATCTACGACCAGGACTTCGCCCGGTTTCTCCTCGATCACTGACTCTAAGCAAGCTACGATTGTAGCCGCAGAGTTCTTGGTGAGAATGATAACCGAAACGTCGGGGTTGGCTGGAAGGTTCGTATTCATTGTAGATGACCCGACAGGTTGTCAAACAAGCGCATGTGGTTTGATCCTTGTTCTGATTGCTCGCTCCATGCGCCACCATAATAGATTAGAAAAATCGTCACATATTTCAAGAATATTCATTTGTGCGGACTCTTTTGACGAAACTAGCACCCGACTACGGCTTGAGGAGATCGACTGCTTGACGCGGAAGTCAAGTGTATACCGTTGCACCGCCATTCGAGTAGATCCGGTTGTTGGCCATTATTTGTGCTGAGATACTAGAGGTTGACCAATTTGTCTCGAAATATGTTCCCACACCATCTAACGTGTTGAACGTACTCAGGAAAATATACGAATTCGACAGATCACAATAGGGGAGTAAGGGACCCTCTCTCGCGTACTCTCCGTATGAGTTCAGCACATGGAACCTGGAGTTTGAATCGCCGCACACGGTTCCTGAACTTGGAACGCTATTTCTCATCCATTGGGCTCCGGCAATATCTGGAGGAACTGTGTACTCGCTGTAGTATGCTAGCTGCAAGCCCAAATCTGAAGAATTCAGCATTCTATCTCGATCTAGGATAAGAGTCGTAGGTCGGTCCATGGTTATGGCCCAAGCCCAACCGGAAACAAAAAGGAAGTACGTCAAGAGGATCACTGCCGCGAGAGTCTCTCTCCTCCAATGAGGCATTCGGAAATTTGGAATGCTCCGGTGTAGAATGCCGCATGCTTGCCGGAGCGACGATTCAATTTGGCTAGTGCCGTAAACAAAGCAAGGGGAAACGAACAGAAGCGCGATATGAAAGACCCTCGTCAAGTTGAGACCTCCTGCAAAGAATGGCGCAAACACGGAAAGGCCCAGCATGGAAAAGCCCACAGTCATAGGAGCAACCATTCTTCTTTCCCCAAGATTCTTTTCGCGCTTGACAACGAAAACTACGAAACCGAGAATCAAACTGAGTATCACGATATATTGTGCGGCTCTGTTGGCATCATGCAGCAACCCAGGGGTTGCACCTACGACGCCAACAGCCTGCATGACAGTGGTAGGTCTGGAACCAGGGTTAAAGAAGTCATTCATCAAACCCCCTCCCACGATCGAGACGAACTTGGCTAAAGAGGACAAGGCTATTCCACCGGCAGACAGCCAATACCAACATAATACGACCACTACGAATAGGAGGACCATACTCAGACTGGCCATTGGTATCTGTCGTCGCGAAATTTGTGACAAAGCAAACGAGAACACCAAAACGGCAAGAAAGATATACGCCAGAGAATAATGAGCTGTCACAAATCCGACCATCAACAACACTGCTGCGAGCAAGCCTGACAGTTTTCGCGTTAGGTTTGGAGCAAGCAGAACTAACAGCAACAAAGCGAGCAGCAACTCACCTACCTCCTGTCTTCCCAGTTGGACCATCTCCCCATTGAACGATGGATAGGCCATGAAAAGGAAAACTGAAAGGAAAGCAGCCTCAGGCGCTAGAAAAATCCTATAGACCTTGTAGAGAATTACAGGCGTCATTGAGAACAGCCCCACAAATACCAGCATGAAAATGCTCACCCCATTGAGACCCGAGACCAGGCTGAGTATTGCGGGGAGAACAGTAACGCTCAAATCTGAATTGTACAAAACGGGCAATTCTGTATTCCAGGTTCCGCTTCGCAAGACTTGAAGGAATACCCAGAACTCTTCATGAATGTCGTAGCCATGTAGGTTGTTCGAGATCAGTGTTGCTGATAGGAGTAATGATAGACTCATGCTCAGAACGACACTCAGCAGAATGGCATCTCGACTTTCACTGCGAAATCTCGGAATGACAACGAACACACCGCAACCTAGGAGAAAGTAGATAACCAGGAGAACGACGCGCGCGTCGAGATAGGATGCGATCCCGCTCACAACAGGCAGGATCGCTAGACAGATGAGAAAGATGGCGGAACCCCCCGAGTTCCCGCTGGCTCTCCTACCTAGCAATTACCGTCCTCTCCTCATCATTTGATCTTCGTCACCATGATGAGCAATCTCCTAATATACACAACAAGAATGCGAGCTGCCCATTCTTTAGGTGCGAGTGGAACCAAGCGTACATCCATCGCATTAATGTAGCGGGGCAGTTCGCGGCAGTAAACAGCATAGGGTGGATTACCATGTCATCAATCTTGAACGAAGTGTAATAGTACCGTAAGCAGGGGCTGAACTAATTTAGGAAAGTCTAGACTCTTCCATGGATTGAGATAGATGAGTTCAATGTCTCCCCTGATGTGTGAATGTTCTTGACGATCCCCGCTTGCACGTAGTTGATCTTCAAAAGAGTCGAGCTTCTTCAGGTTAGCACATATTAGCATCGTGAACAGTCATTTGGTAGGCGAATCTCAGTCCTCGTTGTCTCCAATCGCTGTCTTCCTAGAACACGAAACGGGCACATCCACCGTAGAGAAACTCACTCCATTTCAAATAGCCGAACGTTCCAGCCCTCGGTCAATGGCCGCGAGGTAACATGCGATGAGTCTTTCACGCACTCTTTCCCAATTGAAAGACTCTACTATTCTCCTTCGTCCGTTTCGACCAAATTCTTTTCCAAGTCTCGGATTCGAAATGAGACGTATCATAGCTTCTGCAAGTGCCTGCGGATCGCCTGGCCTAACCAAGTAGCCATTTTCGCCTTGCCTCACCACTTCTCTGGTGCCGCCGACTTCTGTTGCCACAACAGGTGCACCACATGACATGGCCTCAAGCAGAGACAAGGGCAAGCCCTCGTAATATGAAGGGAGAAGAAAGAGGCGGGCGTTGCTGTAGTACCATCTCAGGTTTGCCTTGTCAGCTTTTCCGATAAACGCAAAGCTGCCACCCAGACCAACCCTCCTCGCCATCGTTCGAACATGTTGCTCCAAAGGACCGGATCCGATCAGGATGAAGCGGACATCAGGATAACGGGAATGGACATAGCCTGCACTGCGGACGATATCCTCTACTCCTTTCTCCGCCCTGAGTCGCCCTACATACAGTACGTAAGAAAGACTGACAGAATCCTGGACGGGGTGAAAGAAGTCATGGTCTACGCCACTACCAATGACTGTTATCTTTCCTCGCCTGCCTTCGGCGAGCAAATGCTTTCGAACCTCATCCGAAACGAACTCAGATACCGTCGTCACAACATCCGCTTCATTGACTACGCTGCGCTCCGTCCGGAGTAGGAATGGTGAGAACAGCCTCGCTCTCGGGGAGGGCAGGCCAGCCGATTGAATCTCAGGAAGCGAATGTACTGTGACAACTACTGGGATCGAGGTTTTGGCTCGGCTCACAAGAGGCAGGTGCATGTGCACTATGTCAAACCTTTCGCCCAGCAAACGCAGGAATCGTCTGGCAAATAATCCGTGAAGTTCCGCGTGAAAGGGATAGAGCGGCAAGTACGGGATCTTGTAGAGCGTAATTCCCTGCACAACCGTGCGTTCTGGAGGCCTCCAGGAGCCCCGTGTAAGTATTGTCACTTCATGCCCGGCCTGCTGCAGCGTTCTTGAAAGCTCCCAGACGTAGTGGCCCACCCCGCCCTGAGATATTTGCGGAATCTCTGAAGCCATCATACAAACGCGCATTACATCTTCTCCCGGGACGTTAGTGAGAGGACCCGTGTGAAGGACGCTTCTGTACGCACAAGATCGACCGCGACTAGATCACTTTGTGAAACCTGGTCAACACAGCTGGGGCATTTACCTGGCCCACGATACCCTCTCAGTCAGTACACCCTTGCCGACCCATTCGGGTGAGAAATCGAATGTGGGCCCTTTCTGCCACATCACAAGCACCTATAACGGCAACGTTCAACCTATCACGTTCGCTCATGAACATCTCAACAGCAACGTGTCCTTTTACCTTGCGGGTTTAGCACGAAGATCAACGGGAACCCTACTTTCTTCCCACACGATCCTTTTCTCAATCAGACTCTCTACAGCACCAATTGCCAGGTACAGCTGCTGCAAGAACCACATCCTAGGGGTCTTGAATAGCAATGACACGAACCCTGCCGTCAACAACCATATTGCCAAGACGGACCCTTTGACCGCTTCAACAAGCGTCATCACGAAACCTAGAATCAGAAGCCATGGGTTAACAACATGCAGCCACCACTCGGCATACCAGATCTTATCGAATGAAGTCTTTCTGTACAACCCTGTTGACCTCACAAAACGCGGCGTCAAGGCAAAATTGAACAAAAGCGTTTGCGCTCTTCTGACTTTCCTTTGCAATACAGCTCCTCTCATCGGCTCTTCGACAGTAATATCATTGGCCTGGATCGCTCTCAAACCGGTGAAAGCAATAAATGAACCAAACATGCTGTCGTCGCTTCCCTCGAATCGTTGTAGAGGAACCTTGCGGAAGACTTCCGAGCGCACAGCGAAGAATGGACCATTGTGAATGGGGGTACTTTGAATCTTGGACTCCGCCAGCCTGAGCGAGTTGTACCAATCGCGGTAGTCATCTTCGCTAGATTCGCGGTTTTCTTGCGCGTAATTGATTCTGGCTGTAACACATCCCACTCTCGGATCAGAGAGATAAGCCACCGCTTTGGTGAGTGCTTCGGGTTCCCACAGTGCGTCGGCGTCGGTCAGGACGATTATCTCACAGTCTTGAGCCACATGATCAAGCCCGGTAGCTATTGCGTCAGTTTTTCCCCTACGTCCTTGCTGCTTGATCACCTTGACACGGTTGTCGCGCGTATGCCATTTCTCCACAATGTCAGCGGTATTATCTGCGCTGGCGTCAATCACCAAGAGTTCGATCAGGCTGGGGGGATATTGCTGCTGGACTATGTTCTCGATTCTTTGCTCTATGACGGCGCATTCATTGTACGTAGGAAGTATTATGGCGATACGAGGGCGGTACGCACCATTGACATTCAGGCCCCATGGCTTGCGTGAAAACCGCGTAACGTAACCATAGTAAGTAATGGGGACTGCAAAGTGAACCAGAATAAGGGTGTAGGCTAGCGTCGCAAGCGCCGAGACCATCCAACCACACCCATGGATCCGACCACTGCTTGATAGCAGGACGCTGTTCTTACCATCTTCGCTTCTCGTATCTCTTCCGTGCCTTTTGGCAATACTGAAACGCTCGCTAGTCTCTATGCTTGACCGGCCACGAGAAGGAGCGCTCATCCATTGCCCCAAGATACCAGATGTAGCGGGGGTCGCTCAACCATTCTCTCAAGCGAGGAGCCCAACCGAAGACCCCGCCAGGTTCTGAGTAGTTACGGAACATGATCACGGCTCTTGCCATGCCGGCTTTCACGATGCGATTCTGAGCTGTTTCAAGAAGCTTCGATGCAACTCGCGCTACCTGGGCCTTCAATTCCATGTTGGTAATCCTGCCCCTGGCTTTGATCAGCCAGAGAGCGCATCTGAACAAGCCTTTCTCAGCGATATCAAGCCTCGCCCACGCGCGCGTTCGATGGCTCCTGCGGCGAATGCGCTTCAGGTACGCGTACGTTAGAAAGTCACTATGCCGTGAACGAAAGCACGATGAACCATGTGGCCTTCGCCATGACTGCGTGCACTGAGCAAGACTCAAAGCTCTTCTGCTGAACGAGGGTTGACGCTGCGAGCCTAGTGATTTGTGAAGCAATCTACTAGAAAAAAAGTCAAACCCTTTCCAGTCTCAATGTAACTCGGACTCTGTTTCCTAGGTAACACTTCGTTTAGGTTCTCTCACGCCGAGTAGCTCCAAGCGAATCGAAGCACGCAGTTTCGATTCGAGATCCGCGGGCGACAACCGAGGAAACGGAGCTTTGAGGTTCGCAGCTCAGACCAGCGTCATAGCACTCGCACTGGCATTGACTCTTGTTTTCCTAGTCTTGACTAGTTCAGCCGCCGCGCCAAGAGCATCAACTCGACCCGGATTTGTTGGCATAAGCGTACACTCTCTGACAAGCAATGAAGCCGACTTAGTCAAACTCGCCGGGGCGCAATGGGTGCGAGCCGATGTGGCGGAGCTGCCTGGCGAATACAGCTTCGCAGAAATCGTCGCCAATGCCAAGAGCAGAGGAATCAAAGTATTAGGAATACTTGACATCTGGACGATGGGGTGGGACTGGAACTTCAGTCTGAACGATTGGGAAGAAGCTGTCAGAGTAAACGTTGGACAATACAGGAACGATGTTGACGCCTGGGAGATATGGAACGAACCCGAATACCCATCAAACCCTCTCGCACCAGAAAGATACTTCGCGATGCTGCGCACCGCGTATTCGATCATCAAAGATTATGCACCGCAATCCGAAGTTCTAATGGGCGGAGGACTGCATCTCAACACAGGTGGAGACTCTTGGCTGGAGCAGGACCAAGCTTTCGCAAAGCGACTGTCCGAGCTAGGTGCGGATCAATATGCGGATGGAATATCACTTCACGCCTATCCCTGGACAAACCAGGTATCGAATTGGGTTTGGGAGAAGTATTCTGAATCACTGAACTTCTACAAATCGTTGTTCAGGAAGACCCTGCAAGTGTGGATCACGGAAACCGGATATCCTGCTCAAGAAGAGGGCGATAACAGTCAGGCTGCATACTTGACAGAGGCGATTTCGTTTTTCGGAGCGAGAGCTGTTAACGCTATGTTCTGGTACGAACTGCGAGATACCCCATATTCCAACCCCACACCAAGCTTCGGTCTCTTCACAGATACATTGGCGGCGAGACCAGCATTCTGTTCTCTTCAAACGCTGCTTGTAGGTCAGCAGACTCAGTCTACAATGTGCGCGCACCTTTCCGGCGGAGCGGCTTAAGGATTTCAACCATTAGCTTGGCAACAGAGCACTTGCAGTATTATTACATTCGGGTTCTCATACGCAACCTTCAGGTTCGGGTCTTCGAGCAGATGATCATAAAGTGGTAGACTCAATAGTTTGATCGGTATCATCCCACTTGACGAAACCGCCGTAACTCTAGGGATAACGACATAGGATATGTTGAACTGCCTTACGGCATCCTGCAGGCTGAAAACCATGAGGCTTTCCGAGCCCCCCGCATTTTCGTCCGAGCTGATCGTGATGGTTGCCGAGATCGTGCCTGTCGACTTTGATTTGTCTCCGTAATTCAGTAATATCGTGTCGGTTGCTGGAGCATAGGTGAGCTGCGCACTCGCTATATCTCCGCCTAATGAAATATGGAACGAAATCGACCCAACTGGAAGAAGAGCTCTCACATGGATCTGGTTTGTGGATTCGGCTTTGACTTCGTCGAATCCTACCCCTTCAGCGGAGAAAAGCGGGATTGTAAGGTTCAGCAACCTAACATTTGGGCTACTCGTCCAGGCAGTGTAGGATATTGAGACCTGTTCCTGTGGAGCGTCCACAGTCACCTGCCTGGCGACAGTTAGATCGCCGTAAATTTGGCGTGTCTCGTAGATTGCAGAGTTGGAATTGACGGAGAGACTGTGGGTTCCAGTGAGAGATTCGTTTTGACCGAGGCGCTCAAACCAATCTGTGGTACCGTTTGAAAGATACAGTTTTGACTCTGCACCGTTAATGTAGAAAGTGTCATCGTAAATTCCCTGTTTCATGAAAGATATTGTTGGAGTGTAATTGCCATACGGGTACTGATCGCACACCCTGATCAGATCATTTCTCAGTTCTACCTCGCATTCTAGGACTGCTCTGGCAGCCGAGCTACGGTCGCTCTCGCCTTTGACGAACAGATATTCGGGAGCCACGTACAACAGCGCCCTCCTTGAGGTTAAGCCCTCGATCCAGCGACCAAAGGGCTCTTCAGCCACGAAGACCGAATTCGAGGGAGTACTGCGCATGATCCATTGCAGAGCATCCATCTTCTCCTTGTCACCGTACGGATCGATCTGATTGTACCAGTTGTTCACCACGTTCATCCAGCGTGCGCCAATTTCAACCTGGGCGAAGAGCACTGATAGTGAAAGCAATATGATGAATGCTGCAGGGAGGACTCTAACTGCTTTGCGAGCGAGCCGGGCTATTGGAATGGTCTGTGGAAAGGCAAGGGCAATGTTTCTGTTGGGAACCAGCCCTTCGAGCAGCGTTAAGGGCGCCATAGCCATGATCAAGATAGGTTGAATGCTGAAGAGGAAAGCCCGCCTATAGTCAAAGGCCAGACCGAGGAGGTATATTTGGCTCATCAGGAGTGGAGCCAGGATCCAAGATGCCAAGGCGAACATGTAAGGTCTGGCGCTCTCACGTTTGAGAAATCGGAACATGATGAATGAAGCGACGACTGCAAGAATGAGCAAGAAAGCGATTGTCTGATTCTTCACGGCCCAGACCAGATCGCCCTCCCCGATCCTCAGATAGTAGAATGCGGCTTCATTGAAGTAATTGTATGCAGGCCATCCTGTCACCAATATCTGAACGGCGTAGGCCACGAAAACGACAGCAAGAGAAATAGTTACTATTTGCAACTCTTTGGCCACGCTCATGTGCCTCAAGGTGGCTTTCTTGATGGCCAAGAGAATGAACCATACTCCGAGAACTCCAAGAAAGACCATTGACGTAAGATTATGCGAGAAAGCCACACTAGCAACAATCAGCGCGGTGAATGCGAGGTTCTTTCTCGAAGTTTTCTCAATACATGTCAGCATCGCGTAGAACGCGAGTGGCAGAAGCGCGTAGCCAAGCAAGTTCGGGTATCCGCCCCAACCCAACGTCTCGTAGAACAGCGGATCAAAGCCTGATACTAGGGCTGCGGCCAGACCTGCAAGCTCGCTTTTGAACAGCTTGCGTGCTAAGAGGAACGTCGTGGCGACGCGCGCCGGGTATGCCAACAGAGCGGAAGCCTCGAGCGCTATGAGAGGGTTGCCAAGCAAAAGCCTCAAGGCGGCAAGATACAGGAGGTAGAGTTGATCGAGCTGGAACGCCGTCTCACCCCACATCGGGTATTCGACTCCGAACAATGCGTTCAATTGCTTCAGCCATATTCCACCGTCAGACCACCAAGGGAAGACTCGAGGGTATAGGTAGACCACAATCGGCACTATTGACCCAATGCAGATTACCAGCAGAATCAAGTATACCGCCAAGGATCGATGACGACTAAATGTTGACCACCAGTCAGCTAGATCAACAGGTTCCTTTGTCGCGATCATCTCCTGACTTTTCTTGGAAGAGGAGCCTACGCGTTCAGGAAGTAGGCCTGTGACCCTTTGCCAGTCGTGCGCCTCAGCGTTAAGAATCGGAGTTTTCCTCATGGACTTCCATCCTTCCTCGTTCGACACCCACCCCAAGCCGCCTCGTTCTGCCTTGGGTAACGAATCCACTTCAGATCTGCCCTTCCTCTATGATCTTTTCGACGGTAGCGACCACCATTTTGCCTTCCTCTGCCGTGACGGGAGGACTGGAATTCGTAACAATACTGTCGATGAAATCGCTGATGAGAATATCGTGGCCAAACAAAAGTCGCTTGGTCATCCAGCGCCATCCCGATATTGCTGTTCCACGCGTCTCCTGCAGGATCGCGCCG
>Ga0187771_10004091_pt1 | contig 10252 bp, 11 predicted proteins | sample 0116_SJ02_MP15_1_FD_133139 | JGI IMG/M metagenome (GOLD analysis project Ga0187771, IMG submission 133139) | Tropical peat soil microbial communities from peatlands in Department of Meta, Colombia - 0116_SJ02_MP15_10_MG | ecosystem: Environmental > Terrestrial > Soil > Wetlands > Peat | place... | reverse complement strand
TCCCCACCGGAATCGCGGGCGTGCTGGTGTTTCTGTGGGTTACCGGAACCACCATTAACGTGATGTCACTAATGGGAGTGGTGATGATGGTGGGAATTGTGACTTCCAACAGCATTTTGATCGTGGAGTTCGCTCACCACCTGGAAGCGGAGATGTCCGTGCGTGACGCGGTGGTGACGAGCTGCCGCATCCGTCTGCGCCCCATCCTGATGACCTCGCTGGCCACGGTCTTCGGCCTGATTCCCATGGCGCTAAAACTCGAAACGGGAAGCGAGGCGTACGCTTCGCTGGGCCGCGCCATCATCGGTGGCCTGATCGTTTCGGTGGCGTTGACCATCTTCATCGTTCCTGCCGCTTACCTGCTCGTCTATGGCAAGCGCTCCGGAAAGTCCGCCGAGCCACAGGAGGTGCAATGAGCTGGTCTCATCGTTTCTTTGTTCTCGTCGCCCTTGCCACACTGAACGCAGAGATCGCCCTCGCCCAGGCTCCGCAGAACCCGGCCCCGCAGAAACTGACTCTGAAAGAGGCGGAGGCGATCGCCATAAGGAATCATCCCCAACTCCAGGCGGCGAACTTGAATGCCTTGGCGGCCAGCGAGGTCACGACCGAAGTTCGCTCGGCGTATTATCCTCAGGCTTACGGCGACGTCACTGGGGCCGGCGCCTTGCCGAACAGCCGCATTGCCGCCGGCCTTCTCAACAATCCCAGCGTGTTCAACCGCGAAGCCGAAGGCGTCAGCGTGAGCCAGCTCATCACGGACTTCGGGCGCACCGCTAATTTGTCGGAAACGGCCCGCTTGCAGGCCAGCGCCCAGCAGGAAAATGTGCAGGCGACGCGAGAAACCGTGTTGTTGCAAGTCGACCAGGCTTACTTCCGCGCCCTGCGAGCGCAAGCCGTGCTCAAAGTCGCTCAGGAAACAGTCAAGGCGCGACAGCTTGTCGTGGATCAGGTGACGGCGCTCCAGCAAAGCAAACTGAAGTCGGCACTGGACGTGAGTTTTGCCAACGTCAATCTGGCCGACGCCCAACTCCTGCTGGTGCGGGCGGAGAATGATGTGAAGGCGTCGTTTGCGGAACTCTCGCAGGCCCTGGGCTACCGGGATTCGCAACAATACGAGCTGGCCGATGAGCCGCTTCCGCCCGCGCCGCCTGCGGACCTCGACGCTCTGGTGGACGCGGCCTTGCGCCAGCGCCCCGAGCTCGCCGGCCTGCGGCATGAGTCCGACGCCGCCCATCATTTTGCCAAAGCGGAACGCGACCTCTGGCTGCCCACCGTCAGCGCCGTCGGAGTCGCCGGCGTGGTGCCGGATCGCCAGATTGCTTCTGGCCTGGGGGATCGCTACGGCGCGGCGGGCATCAACGTGAGTATTCCCATCTTCAACGGCAAACTCTTCTCCGCCCGTCATGCCGAGGCGAGCCTCCGGGCACAGCAGCAGGATCAAAACCTCCGCGACCTCGAAAATCGCGTCACGCGAGACGTGCGGGTGGCTTGGCTGGATGCCGTGAGCGCCTTCAAGCGGCTGGATCTGACCCAACAGCTTCTGTACGAGGCCAACCAGGCGGCCGACCTGGCCCAAGCGCGCTACAAACTCGGCCTCAGCTCCATCGTGGAACTCAGCCAGGCACAACTCAACCAGACTCAGGCGCAGATTGAAGAGACGAGCGCCAAGTACGACTATCAGATTCGAGTCGCCTCGCTCAATTATCAGACCGGTTCGCTCCCTTAGACTTAAATCCCTCGTCAGACGCTCCGGGCTTATCGGCTTGATTCAGGCGGACGAAATCGTGTAACATGTCGTCTTCGAACCGTATTAAATCGTCTTCATCTTTGTCTGAACACGGTTCAAACCGTTGCGGCCGCCGCCTCGGAGGGCAGGTGGAGCTGAACGGTGGGAGACGGAATGTACCGGCAGATCGGGTTGTTCTTGACGCTCCTTTCCTTCTCTGCGCTCTTGGGAACGGATCCGGCGGCTTCTTCGTCGCCGCGCCCGGCCGACGGCGAAATCCTTGTCGCGGCCGCCGTCAGCCTGAAAGAGGCGTTTACTGAGATCGCCGCCGACTATCACCAACGTACCGGCGCCGCGGTCGCTTTCACATTCGGCAGCTCGGGCGAGCTCGAAAAGCAGATCGAAGCGGGTGCGCCGATCGACGTCTTTGCGAGCGCCGGAGAAAAGGAAATCGAGGAACTGCGGGTAAAGCAGATGATCGACCTCTCCACCCAGGCCGACTTTGCCCGGAACTCACTGGTGCTGATCGTCCCGGCCGAGTCGAAGTTGCAGCTTCACTCATTTGAGGATCTCGCGCCGGCAGGGGTGGCCAAGATCGCCGTAGGCAATCCCAAGACCGTCCCTGCGGGACGCTACGCCCGGGAGTTCCTAGAGAACGCGCGGCTATGGTGGAAGGTGGAATCTCGCCTGGTCCTGGCTGAAAACGTCCGCCAGGTTCTAGATTATGTCGACCACGGCGAAGTAGACGCCGGCATAGTCTACGCCACTGACGTCGCCATCGCTCACGGCAGCGTGACCGTGGCGGCGCGCGCGCCGGAAGAGAAATATGGGCCGGTCTTGTATCCCATTGCGGTCGTGAAGAGCAGCAACCACGCGGAGGCGGCTCGACAGTTTGTCGATCTTGTCTGCGGGCCCGAAGGGGCGGGCATTCTGAAGAAGTACGGGTTTCTCCCTCCGAGGTAGAACATGATTTGGCCGGCTTTCAAGATTTCGCTCGTGGTGGTGAGCTTGGCGACCGTTGTGGTCGGCTTGTCGGGGACCGCTTTTGGGTTTCTGCTGGCCAAACGGGACTTCCGTGGCAGAGAATTATTGGATTCCGTGCTCACTCTGCCGATGGTGCTTCCTCCTACCGTGACGGGCTACTACCTAATCCTGCTGCTTGGGCGGCGCGGCTGGCTGGGGCGGCCAATCTACGAACTGACGGGTTGGACGATCGCCTTCACCTGGGAAGCGGCAGTAGTGGCGGCAGCGGTCATGGCGTTTCCCATTATGGTGAGGTCGGCGCGCGCCGCCATCGCGTCGGTTGATCCACGATATGAAATGGCTTCGTTCAGCCTGGGAAAGAGCGGGTTCGAAACCTTTTTTCGCGTCACCCTTCCCTTGGCCCGGCGCGGATTGGTGGCCGGGACTGTCTTGAGCTTTGCCCGCGCGCTGGGCGAGTTCGGGGCCACGCTGATGCTAGCCGGGAATATTCCCGGCAGGACGCAGACCATGCCCCTCGCGGTTTATGAAGCCTTCATCTCGGGTGAAGACCGACAGGCGCAGATCCTTTCTGTGGTACTTACTTTCACGTCGATTGTGGCCATTTACGCCACCAACGCCATGACCCGGCAATCGAGGACTGTTTGACGGCCATGCTATCCGTGGATATCAAGAAAGATTTCGAGACCAACGGCCGCATGGCGTTTTCATTGCGTGCTCACTTCACGGCCGATCGAGGAATTACGGTCCTGTTCGGCCCCTCGGGGGCGGGCAAGACGACGCTCTTGCGTGCCATCGCGGGTATGGTGGCGCCGGATGAAGGAAAGATCCAGCTCGACGACTGCGTCTTTTTTGACTCGGCGCGATCCACAAATCTCGCCATGCAGAAACGCCGGGTGGGCTTTGTCTTCCAGGACTATCTTCTGTTTCCCCACCTGACGGCCTTCGAGAACGTCGGCTACGGGATCAGAGCAGAGAGCGAAAAAGCGCGCCGCGAGCGCGCCCGTCAGATTCTGGGCCTTCTCAGCATCGGTCACGCGTCAGATCGCTATCCTCGTCAGCTCTCGGGAGGCGAGCAGCAACGCGTGGCGCTGGCTCGCGCCCTCGGTTCAGACCCTGCCATTTTGCTGCTCGACGAGCCCCTTTCCGCGCTCGATGTGAGCACGCGGTTGCGATTGCTGGAGGAGATCATCAACCTTCAGCGGAAGTCCGCTATTCCATTTCTATACGTGACCCACAGTCCGGCGGACGCCGTCCGGGCAGGCGATTCCGTAACCGTCCTGAGTGAAGGAGAAGTGATTCGGCAGGGGAAGCCTTCGGACGTCTTCAACGCGCCGAGCAGTCTGGCTGTGGCTCACGCGGTGGGAACCGAGAATATTCTCACCGGGCACGTTGCCCGCCACCAAGCGGAGGAAGGACTCACCTGGGTCGATGCGGAGGGATGTCGGCTCGCCATAACGCACTGCCAGTTGCCCCTGTCCTCTCCGGTGACGATTGGAATCCGTTCGGAGGACATCATCGTATCGTGTCAGCGAATCACGGCTACCAGCGCCAGAAATCTGCTCCAAGGCACCGTCACCCATGTCTTGCGCGACGGGCCGGAAGTCCATCTGTTGATCGCGTGTGGAGCGAACCTGAAAGTGCGCGTCACGCCTCAAGCGGTCGAAGCGCTCGGCCTCCGGCCTCAGACGACGGTGTACCTCCTGATTAAAGCAAGTTCCTGCCACATCCTTGCCTGAACGTCGAGTTCGCCCAATAGTCAGAGTCAATCAAGGGGCAAAGGTGGCGCCGGCTCTTCTTCGGCTTCGGGCGGCGCCGCCTCAGCGGTGGGCGCGACAGTTGAATGCGCGCGATGACTCACGATCAACGCCACCGCCGCCACCACCAGCACGGCCGCGGTGAGCGTGCGAAGCGTAATCGCCTCTCCTCGAATCGCCCAGCCGAGGAAAACCGCCACCACCGGGTTCACGTAGGCGTAAGTGGAAACCCGAGCCGGGGTCGAATGGGTGAGCAGCCAGTTATATGAAGTAAACCCGAGTAGCGAGCCAAAGGTAATGAGGTAAGTCAGACCGAGAACCGACCGCAGCGAGATGGCAGCGAGATGAAGCTCGGCCGTCTCGCGAGTGACAACGCCGAACACAATCAGCAGCACGCCTCCGCAAAGCATTTCCATGGACGCTGCCAGCAACGTGGAGCGCGGCAAATCCGCTCTTGGGGAATACAGCGAACCTATGGTCCATGACAGCGATCCCCCCAGCAGCACGGCGGCGCCCAGGCGATCGACTCCCCACTGGCCGACCCCACCGCTGGGACCGACGAGGAGAATGATGCCGATGAGGCCAAGCGCAAGCCCCGAGATCACTCGACCGCCCAGCCGCCCTCCTTGGTGTTTCACCCGATGCTCGACGTGGGCGATCAATACCATCCACAGCGGGATGGTGGAAACCAGAAGCGAGGCCAGACCGGAGTCAATCCGCTCTTCCGCCCATGAAAGCGCGCCGTTGCCGCCGAGGAACAGAAGCGCCCCGACGATCCAAGCCGACCGCCACTGGGCGGGACGGGGAATCTCCGCTCCGCGCCGGCGCAGCCAGCCATAGAGCATCGAGCCGGCAATGATGAATCGCGTGCCCGCCATCAAGAACGGCGGAATCGTCTCGATGGCAAATTTGATGCCCAGATACGTCGAGCCCCAGATCAGATAGACAGCCGCGAAAGCAAGGACCAGCCTTTGCCGTGAAGCCGGTGAAGCGCGATGACCGCCGAATGCGCTGGCCCGGTCTGCCGCCTCTCCGCCTTCCGGCTTGTCGATCAGCGGGTTTTCGAGTCCTGTTTTTCGCAATCTACTGCCCCGCTCGGCCTCTTCAGCGCGGTGATCTGACGAGATTAACATCGAGGAGCAAAGTTTTGGACATCCACTTTGCCTGAAAAAAGGGGTGGTCCAAGTTCGGCGAGACGAGAGCGGTTTCCCCTCTTTGGCTGGCACCACCGGGACTGGTCACAACTGGAAGAGCAGAGCTGTCCAGCCGGGCTTTACGCCCTGGACGCAGCATGACAATATGTCGGAGCCATGCCGGAATTGCCCGACCTCGTCGTCTACATCGAAGCGCTGGAGTCGCGTATCCGCGGTGAGCGGCTGGAGCGAGTTAGACTCGCCAGCCCATTCCTCCTTCGCACCGCGGCCCCGCCCATCGAAGCCATCGAGGGCAAGAGGGTTCAGGGTCTCCGGCGCCTGGGAAAGCGCATCGCCATTGGCTTGGAGGATGACCTTTGGATGGTGCTGCACTTGATGATCGCTGGCCGTCTCCACTGGCGAGAGTCAGGCGCAAAACTCGCGCCGCGTCGAGCGGTGGCCGCGTTTGACTTTTCGAGCGGCACCATGGTGCTAACCGAAGCCGGCTCGCGCAAGAGGGCATCGCTGCACATCGTGCGCGGCGCGGAAGGACTTCAAGCCCTGGATCCCGGCGGACTCGAAGTGCTCGATGCCGACCTCCATGCTTTCGAGGCGCGACTCACTTCCGAGAACCACACCCTCAAGCGCGCTCTCACCGATCCCCACCTCTTGAGCGGAATCGGCAATGCTTACTCCGATGAGATTCTTCATCGCGCCATGCTCTCACCCGCCGCGTTGACTCAGCGCTTGAGCCCCGAGGACATCGAGCGCCTGTATGGAGCGACGCGCCAGACGCTTGAGGAGTGGACGAAAAGGTTGCGCCGCGAAGCGCGAGGCGGATTTCCAGAAAGGGTTACGGCATTTCGCGAAGGTATGGCCGTCCATGGAAAGTTCGGCATGCCCTGCCCGCGCTGTGGCGCCAAGGTGCAACGCATCCGCTACGCTGATCATGAAACGAATTACTGCGCGAAGTGCCAGACGAGCGGCAAGCTCCTTGCGGATCGAGCTCTGTCGCGCCTGCTCAAAGAGGATTGGCCGCGCACAATCGAGGAGCTCGAGTCGCTGCCCAGGAGATAGCGGCCACCCAACCCCCAAATCCTTGGCACCTGATTCTCATCCGCACTCTTCACTTGCTGCGGCACGAGTAAAAAAATTCCGCTCGCTGCAGGTTTTACAGGTGTATAATCCCGTGGATCGAGGGATATCCCATTCGTTTCTGAGGAATGATCCTATGGCGAACCATTCCAAAACCCTGTGGCAATCGTTGAAGCCATCACTGACGCGCAAATCCAACCTGAAACCTCGCGCGCCGCGTATTCCAGTTGAAACGCCGGTGCACTTCCGCCCGATCGGACAAACCCGCTGGTGCCAGGGAACGACATTCAATCTGAGTCAGTCCGGCGTGATATTTCGCACCGACCAGCTCTTGGACGCCGAGTCGCTCGTACAAATGGCTTTCGCCCTTCCTCCCGAAGTCGCCGGCCGGGCGGGGACAAGGACTAAGGTCTTCTGCCGAGGCCGAATCGTCCGAACCGTCATGCCCGCCACCAGCGACGGCTACCCACACCTGGCCGCAGAGATTTTGGATTACCTCCCTTCCCATGAGCTGGCACCGGACATTCCGTTTTCCATGAGCGATAATCCGTTGCGAAAAACCGAGAATTAGCGAGCGGGGCCATGCGGCTTTTGCAGAGACCAGTCCAGGCGCCAGGCGACTGTGAGCGCAGATCGTCAGCCTGGCGACTTGCGGCGGGCTCGCTCGCGTTGTAGACTGGAAATTTAAGGCGAGCCAGGATTAGGGTTGCTCCCAGATTTCCAGTCTCTCGATCCTCAATTGCAGTTCCTGGATCCTGGCTGCTTACGGTTGGTTTTCATTGGGAGAAGAATCATGTTGCCCCCGATTCGCAGTGAGTGGGTGAACAAGCGCACTGGCCCGAATGTGACGCAGATGCATTACGCGCGCCAGGGCGTCATTACCGAAGAGATGGGGTTTGTCGCGAAGCGCGAGAACCTGTCGCCGGAGTTGATCAGGTCGGAGGTGGCGCGCGGGCGGATGATTATTCCCGCCAACATCCGCCACGTGGAGCTCGAGCCGATGGCTATCGGCATCGCCGCCAAGTGCAAAATCAACTCCAACATCGGAAACTCCGCCACCGCCTCAAACCTGGAAGAAGAACTCGAAAAGCTGCACGTTTCGGTGCATTTCGGCGCCGACACGGTGATGGACCTCTCGACCGGCGGCGACATTCACGCCATCCGCGAATCGAACCTCCGGCACAGCCCGGTGCCGCTGGGGACAGTGCCGATTTACCAGGCCATCTCGCGCGTGAATCACGTCCGCGATCTCACGCCCTCGCTCATGCTCGAGGTCATTGAAGAACAGGCCGAGCAGGGCGTCGATTACATGACCATCCATGCCGGCGTTTTGCGCGAGTACATTCCGCTCACTACCAAACGCATCACCGGCATCGTCAGCCGGGGCGGCGCGCTGATGGCGCAGTGGAGCGTGGAGAACAACCAGCAGAATTTTCTTTACACACACTTCGAAGATATCTGCAAGCTTTTCCAGAAGTATGACGTTTCGTTTTCGCTGGGCGACGGATTGCGGCCCGGCTGCCTGGCCGACGCCAGCGACGAGGCGCAATTTGCGGAGCTCAAGACGCTGGGCGAGTTGACGCGCAAGGCCTGGGAATACGACGTTCAGGTGATGATTGAAGGGCCGGGGCACATCCCCATGGACCAGATCAAGCTCCAGGTCGACAAAGAAATCGAGATGTGCCACGAGGCGCCGTTCTACACGCTCGGCCCGCTGGTCACCGACATCGCTCCCGGCTACGACCACATTACCTCCGCCATCGGCGCGGCCATGATTGGATGGCACGGCGCGTCCATGCTCTGCTACGTCACGCCCAAGGAGCACCTGGGCCTCCCCAATAAAGACGATGTACGCCAGGGCATCATCGCTTATAAAATCGCCGCTCATGCCGCCGACGTGGCGCGCCACCGCCCCGGCGCCCGCGATCGCGATGACGCGCTTTCTTATGCGCGCTTCCTGTTTGATTGGAACAAGCAGTTTGAGCTCTCGCTCGACCCGGAAACGGCGCGCGCCATGCACGACGAAACCCTGCCCGACGATTACTACAAGGAAGCGAAGTTCTGCGCCATGTGCGGCCCGAAATTCTGCTCGATGAATACGACTCAAGTGATGGAAAAACACCTCGGGATCAACCAGGCCGAGCGTGAGCAGAAATTTGTGGAGTTGCTGACGAAAGTGCAAGGTTAACCCGTCCGGGAAACTGCCATGGGGATGTTCGATGTGACGGTAAAACTGGCAAGTCTGACCGCACCTGAGTGGACCGAAGAAGTGTCACTGTACCTCTGTCGCGTCTCCCATTTACCCTCGCGGATGGACGAATGCTCGAAAGGGAGGTCAGCGCAGTCCTGCTGACGATTGACGGCAGGAAAGCTCCCGTTGAGATTGCATTTGGCGAGCCAGGAGAGGAAGCCGTACTGGGAGCGACCGCACTGGAGGGCTTGGGGTTGCTGGTGGATCCAGTGGCGAAGAAGTTGCTTCCTCGTAATCTGTTTGCGCTCACTAGTCGGTCCACCGCATAAGGTCTCACCTCGGTATGTCCTATCCAGAATCCAAGGAATCAGAAACACAGCAGCTTCGCGAAGAGTTCAACCGTTGGGCCGAAGCCGGGCGTGGTGACCACATGGAAGAGGACCACCTGCCCATCGTCCTGCCGACGCTTGAGTTGATGAAACTCGAGCCAACCGATCGCGCCCTGGACGTGGGATGCGGCACCGGCTGGCTTCCCAGACTGATCGCAGCTCGGGTGCCTGATGGCTGGGTGCTCGGCCTCGATGTTTCGAACGAAATGATCGCGCGGGCGCGCGAGAAGAGCACGACGATAAAGAACGTCGCCTACGAGGTGGGCGGCGTCGATTGCATTCCTGCCGAAGCGCAAACCTTTACCAAGGTCATCTCCGTCGAGTCCGCCTATTACTGGCCTGATCCCGCGAGCGGCCTGCGCGAAATCTTTCGCGTGCTTCGGCCCGGCGGCTCGGCCTGGATTCTGATCAACTATTATCGCGACAACCCGCACTGCCACCAATGGGGCGCCCAATACGCCATCCCAGCCCACCTCCTCGCCGCCGACGAATGGGCTCGTCTTTTTCGGGACGCAGGCTTCACGGAGGTCGCGCATCGGCGCATCCCTGACAACTCTCCGACTCCCGAAGTTTACACTGGGCGGTGGTTTCGAGACGCCGAGCAAATGCGAAAGTTCAAACAAGAAGGCGCGCTGTTGGTGTGGGGGACGAAGCGACGCTTGTAGCGAAACTACCGGTGGGAGTGCGGAACACGAGGTATAATAGCAACTTGCGGATGGCGTCGGGTCAGGTACCATATTCCAACCCTCTGAGGCTCTTCGATGGAGCACTTTGAACACCGGCACGATCACAACTTCATCCTCACGACGGTGGACTACGTTTTCAACTGGGCGCGGAAATCGGCGCTGTGGCCGATGACCTTTGGGCTGGCCTGCTGTGCCATCGAGATGATCGCGAGCACCACGTCGCGCTTTGATATGGCGCGTTTCGGAGCGGAAGTTTTTCGCCCCAGCCCGCGCCAGTCCGACTTGATGATCGTC
>Ga0187771_10004090_pt1 | contig 10253 bp, 9 predicted proteins | sample 0116_SJ02_MP15_1_FD_133139 | JGI IMG/M metagenome (GOLD analysis project Ga0187771, IMG submission 133139) | Tropical peat soil microbial communities from peatlands in Department of Meta, Colombia - 0116_SJ02_MP15_10_MG | ecosystem: Environmental > Terrestrial > Soil > Wetlands > Peat | place... | reverse complement strand
TTGCCGACGGCGCCCGGCAACAGGCGCGTAACTGCTTCGATCACCACTGCTGCCGCGAGTTCACCGCCACTCAAAACATAGTCGCCGATCGAAAGCTCGCGGTCGGCGAGAAACTCGGCGACGCGCTCGTCCACGCCTTCATAGCGGCCGCAGATCAGAACCAGCCGGTCAAGCGCTGCCAGTTCCGCCGCAACCTTTTGAGCAAAACGTTCGCCCTGCGCCGAAAGCAGAATCACGCTCTCGCGGACATTGCCAGTCAACCGCTGCTTTCGAGCACTGACGACCAGCGGTTCTAAACATTCAAAGATCGGTTCCGGCTTCAGCACCATGCCTTCGCCGCCGCCGAACGGGCGGTCGTCCACCGTGCGGTGCCGATCGTGCGTGAACTCGCGCAGATCGTGGACCTCGATCTTCACCAGGCCCATTTCCGAGGCCCGGCGGGTGATGCCGTAATCCAGAGGCCCACGAAAGAAGTCCGGAAAAATCGTGACAATGTCGGCCTTCATTTTGGACCCAAAACCTTCACCGCAGAGGACGTGCAGCACGCAGAGGGTTCTTTCTTCTCCCCTGTCGTTGAGGATTCTTCTTTCCTTCTGATCCCTGGTGACGCTTCTCTTCTGCCGTTAGCGGGGCGTTGATTCCCAGCATGCCCTCGGGCAGCCGCATGCGCACTTGACGGCCCCCCACATCTGCGCATTCCAGAAACTCTTCCGCAAACGGCACATCGAACTTCGCGCCCTTGCCATCTTCTACTATCAACAGTGGAGCTTCGCCAGCTCCGAACTGCACACCTTCAATCCGCCCGATTTCGCGCCCGTGATCCACCACGGTGCAGCCAACCAGGTCACTGATGTACGTCCAACCCGGTTCGAGCTTTGCACGCTCGGCGCACGGGACCTGGAGTTCCGCTCCGAGCAAGGACTCAGCCTCGGAAATTGAATCCACGCCGCGAAATTTCAGAACCAGCAGTCCTTTGTGCGGCCACAGATCTTCGATCTCCAACTCGCGCCGGGAGTCTCGCTGCTTCCCCACCGCCAACAGCTTCATTCCCTCGGTGAAGCGTTCTGGAATGTCGCTGTGCACCTCGACCGCGACTTCGCCGTGGCGGCCCTGGGTCTTCACGACCAGAGCCAAGGTGATGAAGTCGCCGCTGATTTCGGGACTCACTCGATGATTTCGAGCGTATAGCGTTTGTGGGCGCGATGACCGGCCGCGCTCAATAGCGAGCGCAAAGCGCGAGCCGTGCGTCCCTGGCGCCCGATGACCTTGCCCACATCGCTCTCGGCGACCTCCAGTTCGATCACGCCGTCGTCGAATTGCTCGACAAAAACTTCGTCGGGGGCGTCCACCAGTGACTTGGCAATTAGCTCAAGCAGAACGCAAACATCTCCCGAGGGCTCAGTCATGATCTTCGGTTCTCACTGTGGAAACTGTTCGCGGCCTACGCTTAGAACTGCAGTCAGGCCGCAGGGGCCGGCGCCGGGGCTGAAGTCTTCGAGAAGAGCTTGTTCACCCGTTCCGACATCTGCGCGCCTTTTGAAACCCAGTATTCGACGCGGTCGCGCTTTAGCTCGACGCTCGCGGGATTGGTGCGGGGATTATAGGTTCCCACCACCTCCACCGGGCGGCCATTGCGCGCGCGCGCCTTCTCAATCACCACAATGCGATAGTGCGGTTGCTTGCGCGCACCTACGCGCGCCAGTCGAATCATCAACACGAGTCAGTTGTCCTTGTTCCGGAAGAGTCCGGCGAGGTCACGACAAACCTTTATTATGCCGAAGCTTAGGCGGAATTGCAACGATGGTTGATGCCGGGATGGTGTCTTAAATTCTCTGTTGCCGATTTCCACAGGCGCAGGTTCGGGTCAAAGACCACTTGCTGAGGGGTGAATAGATGCTGAGATCGAATCCCACATTATCCGTAGTGGATGTAGCGCGGGGTGACCAGAAAAGCAAACTACCTGTTTATCTACAGTCCATCTCTCTACTAACCGCGCTACGTCTTTACCTGTTGCGCCAGCGTGCATTGTTGATTCAACTAGGACGTGAGACGCGCAATTTTGCTTATCGCATTTCAGCCACACTCCAAGCCAGACGTTTTGAGCAGGGAGTTGATATGGGTCAGACCCATCATAAAACCGCTGATGGCCCTTATCTGGAGTGTAACGAAACGCGGTCCCGCACAGAGGACACGCTACGTCTAAGCAGGGTTCGCCCGTGGCTGACCTGCTTGGATTATGCGCTGTTCGTAGAGGGATGGAATGCGGGAGCACGATCTGGCCGTTGCATCCATGAGCACGACAGGGAATTACTCGTAATAGATAAGCCATCCGTTGGCCGATTATAACCCTTCACGCAGCGAGGGCCGTGTCATAAATAGCGTGTTGCTGGAAAGGTAGCTCGCGGATGCTCCAAATGTGGTCGGTTAGCCCCGCTTCCATAGCGGGCGTGATTCTGAGAGCATGAACGCGGATTAAAGGTATCGAGGAACCATGTTCCTTTTCCGCCAGAGCGAAGATCGGAGCCCGGATGAGGGTTTTACCTTCCGGCAATTTTTGCTCCGTCGGTCGCCCACGAGTTGAGATTCAAACTGAGAAACCTCCACATGCCTTACAATGCAGCCTGCCATGATCCTCGACGCCCTGCATCGTCTCGCCAACCACAGCCAATCGCTTGGCCGCGACGAAGCTCGCGACGTGATGGCGGAGGTTCTCGCCGGCAAATGCACCGACGCGCAGATTGCCGCGCTGCTCATCGCTCTGCGCATGAAGGGCGAAACGGTCGAGGAGATTGTCGGTTTTGCCGAGGCCATCCGCGCGGCCGCCGCGCCGTTGCCGATTGGGCGTGCCAACTCTCGTGAAGATTCGGACGATGCGCTCGCCGTTACCGGTACCGGCCGCGACGCTTTGCTCGAACAATCTGCGGACGATTCGTCCCTGGTGGACACCAGCGGCACGGGCGGCGACGCCAGCGGAACTTTCAATATCTCAACCGCGACGGCGCTGGTGACCGCCGGGGCCGGCGTGCGCGTGGCCAAGCACGGCAATCGCAGCATCAGCTCGAAGTGCGGCTCAGCCGATGTGGTCGAAGCGCTCGGAGTGAACATCCAGCTTTCGCCCGAGCGTGCCGCGCAGTGCCTGCGCGAGGTCGGAATTTGCTTTCTCTACGCGCCAAATCTGCATCCTGCCATGAAGCAGGTGCAGGCAGTGCGCCGCGAATTGCGCATGAGGACCATGTTCAACTTACTCGGTCCGCTGACCAATCCAGCGCGCGCTTCTGGGCAGGTAGTGGGAGTGTATGCGCTCGATCTGGTCGAGAAGCTGGCCGAGGCGCTGAGCATGCTCGGCGCGCGGCGGGCGCTGGTGGTGCATGGGCTCGACGGCCTGGACGAGATCACAATCACTGGCACAACCCGTGTGGCCGAGGCTCGGGAAGGATCGCTGAAGACTTATGAGGTCGAGCCGGAAGAGTTCGGCATGGCCCGCGCTACTTTGCAGGACATTGCCGGGGGCGACGCGGCGGAGAATGCGGAGATCATCCGGGCGGTGTTGCGTGGGGAGAAATCACCTCGGTGCGATGTGGTGCTGCTGAATGCTGCTGCGGCACTGGTGGCCGCGGGGAAAGCAGAAAAGATCGCGGAGGCAGTTCCGATCGCAGCCAAGTCGATTGACTCGGGAGCGGCAGCAGCTAAACTGGACGCGCTGGTCAGGTTCAGCAGTTTGCCGAGTCCGTGATTCTGTCACCAGTAGTTCCCGAAAGGAGACGTCGATGTTGAAGAAGCTTCTATGGCTGTTTCCCGCTTTCATCTCTTTGACCTGCCTGAGTCAAGACATTCAAGTCAACCGTCAGAACAAGACGATCGCCGTTACGGCGGACGAGTCGATCACGGCCGATGCCGAAGTTGCGGTGCTCGCCATTGGGTACCATAACTACGGGCCAACTCAGGACACCGCCTTTCGCGATAATGTTCGCGCCGCAGAGCAGGTTGTGAAGGCTTTGCTCGACGCCACGGTGCCTGCTGAAGACATCGAAACTGAAAAATTGCGCCTCAGTCCTGTGGAAGCAGACGAAAAGTGGACCGAGGAAATGAGGAAGAACCGCGCCTTCGAGGCACAGCAATCGTGGCACGTAACCGTGTCGGCTGCGCAGGCACAATCTGTGGTTGATTTAGCTGTAAAGGCGGGGGCAAACGAGGTTGAGGATGTCGAATGGAACGTCGCTGATCCTGTCGCCCTGCAGGCGAAGGCTAGCGGCGCTGCATTAGCAAAGGCCCGGTCCATCGCGGAGCAGATGGCAAAAGGGCTCGGTACGAAACTCGGTGAGCTTGTCTATGCGAGCAATCGCGCACCCGTGCCCAAGATGTGGCGCGGCGCACAGAACCTAGTAGCGATGGCCGCGCTGGTGGGGGCGGAAGCAGAAAAGGAACCGAAACTCAAGTTGTTTCCCCAGATGGTCAAAAGCGACGCGACAGTTTACGCGGTTTTCGCGACTGAGTAGATTTCGGCGGTGGTAAGACCCAGAGTAGATATGGTTCTCTTCGCGCGACTGACAGCTCATGTTCCCACTTCTCGCAAAAGCGGCGAGACGTGGGGCACCCCATGTATTCCTCTACACGCACATATTTCCTCTACAACCCATGAATTCGTTTATTTGAGTTCGACTCTCTCCAAATACTGCGCCACCTGCACATTCCATCCCAACTCTTTCTTCATCACATCGCGCAGCTGGCTCGAAGCATCGGGCTCGCCGTGAACCAGATACGTCGTTGCCGGCTGGTTGCGGAAGGTACGCAGCCACTCCAGCAGCTCTGGCGGATCGGCGTGATCGCTGAACTGCTCGAGCGCCGCTACCTGGGCGCGGATGGGCACATACTCGCCGTAAATCTTCACTTCGTCGGATTTACTCTTGATGGTGAAGCCTCGTGTTCCCGGCGCTTGAAATCCGATGAACAGCACCAGGTTCTTCGGCTCGGGCAGCCGCTGCGCCAGATGATGCAGAATGCGCCCACCGGTCACCATGCCGCTCGAAGAAATGATGATCGCCGGCGTAACCACCGCGTTGATCTTCTTCGATTCCTCCGAGGTTTCTGCAAACGTAAATCCCGGCCACTGGAGCGGCGAACCATAGCGGCGAATCATGTCGCGAGTTTCGTCGCTGTACTCTTCGTCATGCTTCAGAAAAACCTGTACCGCCTGGATCGCCATGGGGCTATCGCAAAAGACCGGCAGGCGGGGGATTTGCCCCTCTTCCATCAGGTGCTTGAGGATGAAAACGAATTTTTGTGTGCGCTCGATGGCGAAGGCAGGCACGACAACGCAGCCACCGCGCTTGGCCGTCGCGCTAATGAGCGAGGCCAGTTCGGGCAGCGGGTCATCCTTGGGATGCTCGCGGTTGCCGTATGTTGATTCCATCACGACGAGGTCGGCGACCTCGCCCTCGGTCGGGCCGGAATGCACCACCTTTCCCGGCGCAACTTTGTGATCGAGCACGCGGCCAATGTCGCCGGTGAACAGCAAGCGCTGCGCTTGACCGTTGGTCTTCAGCGCGATTTCGGCCATGCACGAGCCGAGTATGTGCGCCGCGCGCACGAAGCGAAAAGAGATCTGGGGGGAGAGCGTCACATTTTCGCCCACCTGCACCGGCTTGAAATACTGCAATGAGGCCTGGGCTTCCTCCAGCGTGTACAGCGGCAGGGCCGGGTCGTGCTTCGACTTTTTCGTCTTGTTGTAGAACGCGGCGTCTTCTTCCTGCAGGTGGCCGGAGTCGGGCAGAACGATGCCGCAGAGGTCGATCGTGGGTGGCGTGGCGTAAATCTGCCCACGAAATCCTTCCTTGACGAGGCGCGGAATCCACCCGCAATGGTCGAGATGCGCGTGCGTAAGGATGACCGCGTTGATCTCGCGCGCTGGCATCGGCGTATCGCGCCAGTTGCGGTCGCGCCATTCTTTCGGACCCTGAAAAAGGCCGCAGTCAATGAGAACTTTGAATCCGTTGTTACCCGATGGATCGCCTGTGCTGATGAGATGTTTCGAGCCGGTGACCGTGCCCGCTGCGCCGAGAAATTGGATGTAGGCCAAGGATGTCCTCCTGGACTGAAAACATCCAAACTACCACAGAGACACAGAGACACGGAGGATAACAAAGCTGTTTGTCATTCCGAGGAGCGCAGCTTCGAGGAATCTGCTTGTCGCAAAGGAAGCAGATTCCTCACTTCGCTCGGAATGACAACACGGTGCAGGAATTGCAGGATCTTCCCTGTGCCTCTGTGTTCTCCGTGGTGGGTTCTATCTCTCTGCCGGTTCGACCTTGAATACGTTGTTGCTCATATCGCTTTCGGGCACGCTGCCGTCGTTGACCACAATTTCCTGCGGAGCCGCCGGGGTCTCGATACGAATTGTTGCTTTGTCCTTGGCGTGAACCTCGAGCCGCTTGCTGACTTCTCCGCCCGCGAACCTGACGATGACCGGAACCTCGGCGCCTGCCCCGCCCAGATTGTCCACGGTGACCGTGACGATATATGCGTTCGTCATCGCCTTGCGCGGAAAGGCGGACTCCACTTTGAAATCGGGCAAGCCACGGTCGTGGTAAACCCAGTCGTCGAAAAACCACTGCAGATCGCGCGGCGTGTGGGCTGCGATCAGCTTTGGCATGTATGAAGGGTCATTGTCGTCGAGTTCCTTGTATTGGAATAGCACGATGTTAATGCCGACGTCACCGATCATGTCCCGCAGCATCGACCATACCCACATCGCTTTTGACTGCGCGTTAAGATCGTCGCTCATCTGGATCAGAGCCGCTGAGCGTGATTCAGAACCCTCCGGCGGAGAAAGCACTTTCTCAGACTCAAGGAGCAGGGATCGGTGAGAATCGAGATAGTCGACTGCGGCTCTGCGGCTGTGTTGATGTTCAATGTCCAGTATCTGCGCCAGGTGAGCTAGACCCTCTTCGATCCACGGCCGCGGGGAGCGAGCCCGCTGCCGAGCGAGAGCGTAAACCAGCATCAGCCGGTCCTCTTCCGCATTTGCCTTGAGAGGCGTGAGCAGCACGTCCTGACTGAAAAATGGTGTCGCAGCCTTGTCGGGCAACTCCACCACTTGCAAGCGCCTTGGGCCGCGAGCGTCGGGAAGCGGGTCGAGGCTTCCCAGCAATTCCGCGTACGACGCTCCCGATGCCTCACTTCCCGTCAGGGAATCGATGGTGGAAACACCTTTAACATCTGACGCCTTGTAATCGGCAACGGCGAAGGTGGGCACGTTCATGCCGGGACGGATCATGCTGAAAGCACCGACCTTCTCAATGCCCTCCTCGCGAGTGATTACGAAGCCGTTGGGTGTTCCGCTGAAGAGTATTGCTGATTTCTTGGTTGATTCAAACACCAGAGACATTTCAGAGGAAGCCTCCCGCACCTTCCATCGACTCAGTACCTCGAACAGATCGTTGCCCTCGGAAAGATTCGCCGACTCAGTAGCGATTGGATACCAGGCTACGTATCCCGCGCCGCGCACCGCGGTAAACTTCGTGTCGATCTGATCCCAGTCCGTGCTCTCGGCGACTTCTTTCGGCGTGCCGACGCGGGTCAGACGCGTCGCGTCGAGCACGATGACACCTTCGTAGCCAATATCGAGGTCAATCGTTCCTTTCGGCGCGACCGGCAGCGGCAAGGTCACGATCGCTTCCGAGAGCGCGCCCGTGTGATCAATGTCGGAAGTGTACGGTTGGGAGACGAACTGAACCGGGTTGCCGCCGATCTTGCCACCCAGAGAAATCGACCGCCAGTCCAGCGACGACGAAATCTGGAGAACCGCAATCTTCTGCGGCGTCGCCGAGTCATTACGCAGAGTAATCTTGCCGCGGACCCCGAGCCGGTGCTGTTCCGGTTCGATTTGAACGTTGAGGTCGTAGTTGGTAATAGTGAACGCTTCGCGGTCGAGGGAAAAGGCCTGCGCAACGGAACCACAGAGGACGCAGAAGAACCATAGAGTTTTTGTATGGCGCTGCATGACAAGGCACTTCATTTGTTGTTGGATGCGCCTTCCCTCGCTCGCCGCTGCCGCACGATTTCGTACAAGACAATCCCCGCCGCCACGGACACATTCAGCGACGGCACCTTGCCCAGCATCGGGATCGAAACCAGGAAATCGCACTTCTTCTTCACCAAATCGTGTAGCCCTTTGCCTTCCGCGCCTAGGACCAGAGCGCAGTCCATGTTGTAGTCCAGCGCGTCGTATGTCTGCTGCCCGCGTTCGTCGAGACCGACGGTCCAAATATTGCGGTTTTTCAATTCTTCGACCGTGCGTGCGATGTTCGTGACCTTCGCGATCGGCAAGTGCTCGCTCGCTCCCGCCGAGGCTTTGGTGACAGTTCCAGTCACGCCTGCAGCGCGGCGCTCTGGGATAACCACGCCGTCGGCTCCGGCCGCGTCGGCCGTCCGCAGGATCGCGCCCAGATTGTGCGGATCTTCGACGCCATCCAGCACGACGATGAGCGAATACTGCCCGCGCTTGGCGGCGATCACGTCGTCGAGATCGTTGTATTGCTTGGCCGAAGTGACCGCGACCACTCCCTGATGTGCCGCGTTCCCCGCCATGCGATCGAGTTCAGTCCGCTGCACGAAACGCACGGGAATGCCAATTTTCCGGCAATCTTCAATCAGCCGCTGCAAGCGGAGGTCGTGGCGCTCCTTTGCCATACCCACCCACTCGAACGTGCGGCCGCGTGCTTTGAGCCCTTCCGTGACGGCATTGATGCCGTAGATGTAGTGCATGAGGTAGTAGTGTAACTCGACCGCCCGTTGTCATCCTGATGCGCGCCTTTAGAGCCGAAGGACCTATGCATTCCCCTCGTCGCAAGCAGATTGCATAGGTCCTTCGCTTCGCTCAGGATGACAACTGAGTTTGAAGGTGGTTGAGAATCTCCACCGGTTCTGGCCGCTCCGTGTAATCTTCGTTTGCCGCCGCGTAGAGAACCGTGCCGTCGCGGTCCACGATATACGTCGCGGGAATCGGCAATTCCCAACTGTCATCACCGTTAGCGAAGGGCAGATTGATGAACGCGCGGTGATACACCTCTTCCTGTGAAGGCGGCACGCGATACGTCAGCCGAAACTGGCGCGCGACATGGTTGCCCGCATCGGAGAGAAACGGGAATCGCAACTGGTACTGGTCGTGCATGAAGAACGATTGCTTCACCGTCTGCGGCGAGATGGCGACGAGCGTTGCTCCGGCCTCTTCAATCTGCGGCACGACGAGGTTCATGGCCTCTATCTGTCCTACGCAGAATGGACACCAGCGGCCGCGAATGAAGCAGAGCACGAGCCTTCCCTTCGCGAGCAGATCGGCAGAAGAAACGACCTTGCCGTCTTGATCTTGCAATTCGAACTGTGGTGTCTTCGCGCCCACGGGGAGACTGTCCGCAGCGATTCGTCTGGTTTTGAGTTCGGCAATAGCCTGAAAGTGAATGGCCTGCGTCTCGGCCGGAACGTATTTCGTGATCAGCTCTTTGCGCTCGGCAAAGATTTCGCGCAAAGGACGCCGGTCAAGAATCAAATCCGATTTTTCGTGCCAACGCCATTTCATAGGGTGGGTGCCGACTTGTCGGACTTCTGTATGTTCGCGAAGGCAACTAATTCCTTGTGAAGTTTGCCAGTCTTAAAGAAATTGATGGTGGCGAACTGCCCAATCATGAAGCGCACCACCGACAAGAACAATCGTCCGCCGGTATGTTCTACCCGAATGACTCGGCCTAGACCGTGAAGTCGGAAGAGTTCCGCGCTCCATAAGTCGTTCTTGGCAGCGAGAAATTCTTCATCTCCCCTAACATGAAGTCCAGCATCATCCAGCCATGCTTCTCCTCGAGAGACCCTTGTCTTGAAGCCGAGTTCCTGCCCCGCATAGAAAAACACCTTGTACTTTGTCGCGTTAGCCACGCTACCTCCCCGAAACCTTACATTCCTGGCAGCTTCATCCCTGCCAGGCGCCGGGCGAAGCTGGCTTTGCCCATCTGCTTGAACATTTTTTTCATCTGCGCATACTGGCGGAGCAGGTTGTTGACTTCCTGCACGCTCGTGCCGGAGCCGCGGGCAATGCGCTTGCGGCGGCTGCCGTTGATCACTTCGTGATGGTTGCGCTCGTGCACGGTCATTGAGTTGATGATTGCCTCGACGCGGTCCACCTGCTTTTCGTCCACCTTGTCGGCGGCCTTCTGCAGACCGGAAAACGGCCCGATCGAGGGCATCAGGCCCATCAGGCTCTTGAT